>Ga0181351_1000591_pt1 | contig 10600 bp, 18 predicted proteins | sample Su13VDMM15SD_FD_170485 | JGI IMG/M metagenome (GOLD analysis project Ga0181351, IMG submission 170485) | Freshwater viral communities from Lake Michigan, USA - Su13.VD.MM15.S.D | ecosystem: Environmental > Aquatic > Freshwater > Lake | place: USA: Michigan | collected 2013-07-16 | reverse complement strand
GACAATGCTGAGATATCAAGAGTGTATACACTGTGGTCTTGAATAAATTTAGGAACTTTCTTTTCAAATATCTTGCGGGCCAGTCCTTCGGCAATAGCAGTCTTACCAACGCCTGGATCGCCTACCATTAACACATTACATTTGCTGCGGCGAGCCAGTATCAATTGTATTTTTTCTAATTCTTCATCTCGACCGATTACTGGATCTATCTTGCGTTGTTTGGCATGCAAACTCAAATTTGTACAAAATTGATTTAATATTTTTTCTACTTGATTTACATTCACTACTTGATGCTCGCTTTCTTCTTCTTCTTGAATTATGTTTTCGTGAATGTATTTCACAAATTTTTCTTTGTGTATTCCGCCTTTATTAAAGAAATAAAACGCAAAACTATTTTTTTCACTTAGAATACTTGCAATAACATCAAATATTTCTATCTTTTGTCGCCCGCTGAACAAGACCTGACTGAAGCAACGATTGAGAACTCGTTCTACTGAATGGGTTTTTTTTGGTTTATCCACGGCTGCATTTTTAATATCTTCTAGATTATTTTTTAGATAATGCTCTAGATTGGTTTTAATAAAATTAGCATCAGCACCGTATTGTTCTATCAGTTTGAATGTTGGTTCGTCACTCATCATGCCAAATGCTAGATGTTCGATGGTGATATATTCATGTGTGAGTTTTTTAGCAACTCCTACAGAAAATTCAAAGATGTTTTGTAGACTTTGGCTTGGTTCAATCATTAATGTTATTTCCTTAATTACACAACTTAGTTTAACAAATTACAGATCTATTGTCAAATAAATTTAGATTTTGTTTGTTCAACAGCATCTTTTTGTTCAGAGTTTAAATTCTTTGGAATTTCTATTTGTACTTTGATTAACAAATTGCCTCTGACCTTGGTTCGCATATTAGGTAGACCTTCTCCGCGACAGCTTAATATTGTGTCAGGTTGGGTGCCTGCTGGAATACCTATTGTCAATGTTTTTTTGTCAATGGTTTCTATAGTTATTTCGGAGCCCAGTATAGCATCCCAGGGAGAAATAAATTTCGTTATCATCAACATGTCGCCCTGTCTTTGAAACACAGAATGCTGTTTGACCAATATGTTGACAATTAAATCGCCTGGCGCTACATCTTTTAAGGTATGTTCTCCCATGCCTCTATATCGTATCTGTTGTCCGCTTTCTATACCAGGCGGCACTTCAATGTTCACTAGCCGTTTACTGCCATTGGGTATGCCTATCTCTGCATCTATTACTCTACCTTTGAGTATGTCTTCGAGAGCAACCTCAATGTTTACATTCAATGTTTTGTTTTTTCTTACTGCCCTGCCAGGACCAAATCCAAAATTACCAAAGACGTCTTCAAAGTTTCCGGAGTTGAAATGAAATTCAAACGGACTTCCTTGCCTATAACTAGTAGGTTGAGCATTGGGATCCACTCCCATATCGATCATCTGTTTCTTTTGAGGGTCACTGAGTGTTTCGTAGGCTTCAGTTACTTCTTTGAATTTCTTTTCATCTCCTCCGCGATCGGGATGATGTTTCATAGCCATCTTTCTGTAGGCAGTTTTGATCTCTGCTTCGGAAGCAGATTTTGATATACCAAGTGTGTTATAATAATCCATGTTGTCAAAATAAAATAAGGCCGCAAGCGACCCTATTATTTAAGCGAAATCTTTTGGTCACACAATTTTTATCAATGCAGAAACACCATAGACCAACATGGTTTTAAATTGTATATCATCTGCTTCGGATTCTAATATATCAGTACGAATTAGGTCTTGAAGCAGCTCGTTATATTCTGATTGGCTAATTTGTCCAGCGTGAAATGCCTCGGTGATCTGCAGAGCATATTGAGCTCTTTGAGCCATTGGACCCTGCCCTTGCGCTAGTTGCTGTAATTCTTGACTCATTAGAATCTTCCTATAACAGTTTTAGCCACTGCGGAGCTTTGTGTAATCAAAATCTTTTTCTTTATATCGCAGTAAATTTCCGTACCTTGTTTTTCTAGGCTACGTTTATAAAAGTCGTCTACTGTGGATTCCATAGGCTTAACAAGTGTTAGCACATCTTTGGTTCCCTTGCTATCACTGTACAAAATAAACCATTGTATATTGTCTTTAATAACTTTAACCTGTGGTGCATGGAGTTCTTTACAGTTTAATTTTTCAATACTTTGTCTAATATCAATCACGCTTCTACTTTGGTTGTCGTCCCAGAAACTGGGTATTTGATCTTTAATATCTTGAAAAGAAAAAGTTGCACATCCTTGTAGAAGTGCAACCATTCCTATTACCAATAGCCGTTTCATTTTTTCTTACCGTCGGGTACTTCAGTAGCTTCATGCTTTTTGTGTTTTTTAACTTCTTTGCACTCTTGCTTGGACTTTTTGGTCTTTGGATCAATAACGGGTTTGCCGTCTTTGCCCTGTAGGTCAACACAGATTTTTTTAGTTTCTGGTTTCTTTTCCTCAGCAGCTACACTAGTTACAACAAATACTGCTGATATTAATAATGCTAATATATTTTTCATTTTAATTTCCTTATAGTTCGGGCTGTTGTGGTTGCAGTGGCATTGGCTTACCAGTACTTGACATTGCTATTTGAGTTGACCCCCAACTTGGTGCTGGTGTAAAACTTGTGCTTGGTGTTGGTGAACTAAACCCGCCGCCAAAGCTGCTTGGTGCTAGTGAACCAAAGCCGCCGGAGTTGCCGAAGCCTCCTGATTGAGGTTGGCCAAATGTTGAAGACCCGCTCGCAAATCCTGTTGCTGATGTTTGTATTCCGCCATTGTTGGCTCCGCCTAATTTTTCTTGTGTACGACCCCACGCTGCAAGACCTAGAACAGCACCCATAGCAATATGGAATAGACCGGCACCTTGTAGTGTTATTGGTTGCCATTGAGTTTTAACTTCACCGCCACCTATAACTTGGACTACACTCCATAACACAGGAAACAACATAAAATCTGCTGAACATACGGCCATGTACATCCAACCCATCATTGGACGCCATTTGGAATTCATCCAATCTTCTTTCTGCTGTTCGCTTGCGCTTACAACTTTAACTGCTTCTGCCATAGTGTTTGCTCCTATTAGTCTATTATTTCTTAGCTAACATTGTTTGAATTTTTTCCTGAATTGCCTTTGCCCAGAAAGGCTGCGGAAAATTCCAACCTACAAATGCTCCTACTGCTACCCATAATAAAATATCTAACATAGCAACGCTCCTTGTTGTTTATACTATTATTTAACGCTTTCGAAGATTTTTTTCTGTTCTCGATACCATTCCTGCCACATTCTCAATTTTTCTGCGTTTTCGTGACAGGCACCGTAGTTTTCAACGACTCTGTCGAGGAGACGACTGGCTTCAACTCCACTGGGGGTTCCATCAGTTGCGGCGGCACGCTCGGGAACTTCATTACGACTGGCGCTGTCGTGGAGCACGACTGTAGACTTAGGCAAAGTACACTGAGCATCAAGCTGTTTGCCAGCAACTTCTTTGATGATTTCTCTGTTGACATAGACATTTTCCTTAACTATTTTGATTTTTTCAACTATTTTGGTTTCTATCACTGTGTTGACTTGCTGGCTTTTTTCTTCAGCTGCCTTGACTTTGGCTTCTAATTCTGCTACACGAGCCAGCCACACAGATTGTACGCCGTGGCCACCGTAGAAATAGGCTCCCACAACTAGTAATACAACACCAACCAGTTCCGCTGGCAGCTTGTATTGCCCTATCATGGGAATCCAGGTTACCAGTTTGCTAGCAATGTACAGCACAATGCCTGCTGACAGCATGATATAATATATTAAAATAAAAATACTATCAGGTACAAGGCTTAGGAACCAACCAAACATATCAAGCTCCGAATATGTGCAGTGCGTGTTCGTAATGCTTGATGCGATCTTCTAGGCCAATAGTGCCACCGTTAATGCGTTTGGTTAATGTCAGTATGTCTCCAGCGTCTGCCCACTGATTTAGTTTGTTTTGTTCCCAGAAAAAACAGGCTGATTGAACAGCACCTTCAAATGTCTGTAGGTATTCACTGGCTTCTTCTACAGGAATATCTAATGAGCCTGCAAAGAATGTATAGTTGTTCTTGCCAGTCAATTGAATAAGACCACGACCGCAATAACGGAAACCATCACCCGACTCTTCCGGGCCATTGCCCATACGGTTAGCATACACTCTATTGGCAATCATTTCACCCTTGCCTGCATACCGAGCAGCAATGGCATCATCTGGAAAATACTTGGGAAACACTCTGCGTAGGCTGGCTGCTTTATAGTTTAAATTTTCCTTTAGGAAAACAAAGCCACCGCTTTCGTGAGCGCACTGTGCTAGGAAAGCTGCCACACGCTGAGGAGTTGTGATTTCATACTCGGGAAGTATTTCACTGATGGCTTCAAACCATTGATCCACATAGGCATTCTTGGGAATCATTTCTTTCAATTGTTGTTTGGTAAAATCAAATGTAAAACTCATTGTTCAATCCTTTGCAATAGCATTGCTTGACCCTTGTTGTCAAACATAAATTTGTCGCCTACCTTGTTGATGTTGTAGTCGCCTAACACTTTAGTTAGCCAAAATATTTCACTGATGGCTGTATCATCCATTGCGATAGCGTCTACTACTCCTTCTAGAATAGAATCAGTAGCAGCTTCTTTGACCATACGCAGTTTGATCTGTTTGTTAAAAGGTTTATGAATGGTGATAACATCACCGTCTAGTGTTAGATCGTCCATTAAAGTTTTGCTAAAAAAACGTTTGATGCCTTCGGTTTGTAATTTATTTAGATTGCGATCGTATTTGTCAGGAGTAGGAGGAACAACTCGATCCAAAGATTCCTGAGTCATATCATATTCATCGGTCATCTTGTGATATTTAAATTTCCAGTTATCTATTCCTGTGAGTTTCTCAACTCCGTGGGCGATTTCTTCAATTTGCTTAGAAATTTGGGGAGTACGATTTAGTTCCACAAATACAAAATATTCACCTTTGGCGTTTTCTCCAGAACTGACATCTGAATCTAAAACAAACTCAAATCCTTTTTCTATAAATTCCATGACATCTTTGGCAGGGTTTCGATCTTTAACTTTAAAAGTGATCACGCAAACATCTCGGTCTTCACCCATTTTGGATCTGTGACTGTCAATCTCGAATAGTGGATAGATCATTTCTTGTAGATCTAACGATCTCAATCCTTCGTTAAGCTGCTGGTTGTTCTGCATTTGCCATATCCTGTACTTGTGATTCTGCTGCATCGGCCTGAATGTTAACAGCACCCTGTTGATTTAGAATATCTTCAACTTTGTTTTTATCTAAATTACGATATCCGCGATTTATATCGTTCATTAATTTTTTAGGCATAGTGATTTTGACCATCCACACATCTTCTTGATCAATTTTTCCCTTGCGTGTGCCCGGCCTAATATCATCGGGCTTTTTAATTTTTCTAACTTTGGCCAGTTTAGTTTCTGCAAACTGTACTTTGCAGCCATAGTCCAACAGACGTTTGCCACCTTGCGGTTCGGGCATTTTTTCTTTGGGCCACATGAATGTACACTGCACCCAGTATCTACTTTCAATAGGACCTTGGACTAGTTCGCCTTCTATCCAATTATCGTAGACGTAGGTATCTAATTCATCAATAACTCTTTCAAAATCTTTTAAAAGATTGAGACTGTTGTTAGATCCGTATACGTTTTCTATGTTAGCTATAATGTCTTTGATGTCGGCCATAGTATCTCCCATTGTATTTATTCCAGTCGTTTCTTTAACACAACTTATAACTTTTAGAACTTGTTGTTAAATACTGTTGTGTTCGGCCACGGACACCAACGGTTTGAGGTCCGTGCCTAACACTTACAGGAGGGCTAACCTTATATGAAGAGAAGAAAAGCAGCACCGCTGAAAACAGCTAATGCTCATCATTACCAAGCGTCTAACGTCATTAACCTAGTAGATAATACATCTTACAAAAAACGTCCTAGAGTTCAAATATATCCCAAAAATCTCAGTCAAGAAGACTACCTGTTAAAGCTAAACGATCCAAACAAAATGATTGTGTTTGCTACAGGTCCTGCAGGCACGGGTAAAACCATGCTGGCTGTGCAATGGGCTATTGATCAACTCAAATACGGAGATGCTGCCAAGATAATAATTACAAGACCAGCTGTGTCAGTGGATGAAGACCACGGTTTTTTACCTGGGGATCTAAATGAAAAAATGGCCCCTTGGACAAGACCAATTATGGATGTGGTAGCTGAAAATTACAATTCCAAAGAAATCGAACATATGGTAGCGGAAGGAATCATTGAAACCAGTCCTCTAGCATATATGAGAGGTCGGACTTTTAAAAATTCAGTAATTATAGCAGACGAAATGCAAAACGCTACGCCTAGTCAAATGAAAATGCTGCTTACTAGGCTGGGTATTGGATCTAAGATGGTAGTCACTGGAGATTTGCAACAAGCAGATAGACCCGCTAATAACGGTCTTCTCGAGTTCCTAGGGTTGTATAACAACTTTGCAAATCACAGGTATGTAGATCTTTGCAAATTTACCACAGAAGACATTGAACGCCACGAGGCAGTAAAGGAGATATTAACAATATATGGTGATGATTAATCTTTAGGGAGATGGGGGGTCAATTGATCCCCCAATACTCTTTTATACATTTCTAACATATCATCAAATCCTGCTTCTCTATTGAGACTGTTTACAACACATTTCTTTTCTTTAAAGTCTAGAATAACCTTGGCACTTTGAATGTGCTTGGTTCTAATATTGTTTTTAAACTCAGTTAGTTCGTCCCACTTGCCATTGGGCTTTAGAACATAAGTCACTATCATATATCTATTGTTCATTCTATTTCCATCCATGTGTGATCGCCCATGTATTTTACCTGAGCTTGATATTCGTAATCTTCTGGAACACCAGTAGACCAATCATTGGGACCATGCAGTGTGAGCAAGGTATGCTGTTTCCTTTTGTCCCACACCAACCAATAATGATTGCCCATAACTATTTGAAATTGATAAACGGCTGCATGAACAGAATCGGTAATTTCCAATCTACGCTTGATGGCCCGAGCTTGTTTTTCCAACACACTGACCAACTCCATGATACGATCATATTCCTGCTGGGCATACATCCTAGCATGATTAATCATTAGATCCTTTTGTTTGGTCACTGGAACTAGCTCAAATTTAACTCCACCCGCTTCTGTGGGATACTCTGATACATTTCTGTTAAAGAAAGGAATAATAGATCCAGTGGATGTAGAATCGTAGCTGGTTCTACCCTTGGCCGAGTTTGGCGGATTGTCTTCAGGCATTTATTCTGGCAAGTTTAATTAGAACCGCAGCTAGATTTATTTCTGGATCAACAACCATAGAATGATCAACCAGTCCTTGTTTAAGTGTAAGTATGGCTTGATATTGTTCTTGGTCGCCGCCAAAGATCTCAATGTTGTCATATAACCATCTATAAACTTCTTCAATTTCATCTGCTCGAAGTTTTGAACATAACAGTTTACGAGCATCGTGTATCTTCCCAGCTCGAAATAATGTTACCATTTCAAACTTCCACTCTAAGGTTCCTGCATCTTCTTTTGTAGGCGGATACAGTTTTTGATCTGTTACGTGTTGTTGTAGTAGGTTAAGACATTTTCTAAGATCGGGATAAGCAGTGCTTACATATAGATCCAGAGTTTCGAGATCGAATTCAACTGATTCTTCTACCAGAACAGTGGCTGCTCTTGCTGTGTATTCTGTAATATCAAGTTTTGTAAAATGAAATTGCTGGCAGCGACTGTGTAGTGCAGGCATTATCTTATTTGGACTATTACAGGTTAGAATAAATCTAGCAAACGAACTGTATTCTTCAATGATACCTTTTAGAGAATCTTGTGCATTGGGACTCAGTCGATCTGCTTCGTCAAGTAGCACCACCTTGAAAGGACCCCAAGCAATAGTGGAAATAAACGGAACAATTTTATCTCTAATAAAATCAATGCCGGTTTCTCTACTGGCGTTTACTTCTAGAACGTCTGCATCTTCAATACCGATTTCATTCACCAGCATCTTGGCCATAGTGGTTTTTCCAATGCCCGGAGGTCCACTCAACAACAAATGTGGAACGCTTTTGTCTTTAATCCAGGTCAAGACCTGTCTACGCTGTGCATCATCACGCCATACATAACCGTCAATGGTTTTAGGACGATATTTTTCTACCCATAGTTCTTTCATACTAGTTCCTCTAAAATTCCCAATACCTCTGCCATCATAAGTAAACAACCACCCGCAAATACAGAACCCCATCCAAATGCTGTGCCAGCAAATGCTGCTCCGGCAATAATCCGTAGTACACTTTTTATCATGCTGACATAAAAATGTCCTCGGCTTGTATCTTTAGGTTGTATTTCCATTGTATATCCTTTTATGTTATTATAGAGGAAAAGAAAGGGTCTGTCTAGACCCTTTGAGTTATTTGCTCACAAAAGGAGCCAACTCCGGGGGCATCCACCCTACGGGTTTCAATACCTTACCGTCTTCACGTTTACGAACCTTACCAGTCTCTGAATCAATTTTGGCAAAGTTGGTTTTCATAACTTCCTTCCAAGCACCTTCGGCATCTGCACCCATACTATGGATAGCACCAATGGTGACAACTAAGATATCAATCAGTGCATCCAGTTGTTCTACTGGATCATCGGATAAAGTGGCTTCCAGTAATTCTTGATGCTCTTCGTCGATCAGTTTAATATACATTGCGTATTGCTTCTCATCAAACTTGTCAACAGTTTGATCACAGGCTCGCATAAACTTTTCTTGATCTCTAAATGGATTCATAAATTTCCTCTTTTAAATATCGTTTTAGTTCTTTGTCTGTGGGTTCTACACTGTAATTCTGTTTGAAAAATATTTCATAGCTATCACTACCATATTTGCCAATGCCATATAATACAGTAGCATCATTTCCATCCCAAGTCAAATAATCTTGACTCATACCGATCAGCCTCTGGTATCGAACATTAGTCATACCCAGAGGTTGTAAAATACTTTTAACAAACTCCTCATCAGCATTGATTAACGTCTGCGGTGTTGGAAACCAATAGAGGAACTCGGGTAGAGTAGTCTTGACTGACTTGCGGCCAGTCTGATTAAGCATGATAACACCCACCATATGTTCCCAACTGTTTGAGATCTGTTGTTGTACCATGAGATCATCACGCAAGGGCTTTATCATTTTTTTCTCCTATGTTTTTTGTTAATTGTTTCGACTCTATCTAACAGTTCAAAGTCTACGTTCTTATCAATGGCTTCCATGGTTATTGCGGCAACGTCTTTAGGAAAGCAGCCGCCGCCCCAACCGTATTGTCCGTCAGGTCCCGGAACATTCATATGTGTATTTCCAATTCGATTATCTGCCTTTGATAGATACTTTAAATCGTCCCAAGCAACTCCTTCTGCGTCTGCTAACAGTTTAAAATCATTCATAAATGTTACTTTAGTTGCTAGATAGGTGTTCATCATATATTTGTACAGTGAAGCAGTTTTTATATCTACTATGGTAAACTGGTCATGTACTAATGGAACACCTTGATGAATTGCTGTTCTAGCTTTAACACACCAATCGTAGCCGCCACCAAGTACAAAATAGTTTGAGTTAGCATAATCTGCAACATTATTGGCCGCAGTTAAAAACTCCGGACAGTAGACCAAGTTGGGATATTGTTCCTGTAGACGAGCATAGACACTGGGCGGTGCAGTAACCTTGCTGATAACGGGAATTTGTTTATCGATGGTTACAAATGACAATTCTTTTAGAGTGTCTTCTAGAATAGTGGTATCACAATGACCGTCCTCAGTTGACGGACTCGGAACGCAGACAAAAATAGCATCGCAAGATGCAAGTTGGTCTAGAGATGCAGAATCTACTAATTTAGGATCTCTAATAACAAGTTCGGCCTTGTATTGATACGACCACCAAATGGCTTGACCTACAAAACCAAATCCTATAATTCCAATACGCATAATTTACCTACTGTTTAAGTATTTTAATTATACGCTGTTGTTCCTGTTCTTTCAACCAGTTGTCTTCCATTGAGCCGAAGTTTGGCGAAATTTTTATAGCTTCGTTTATCAACTGTTGAATGATTAACAGATCCTGTTTACACCCCCAGGCAGTAAATCCGTCGTTGTGAGGACTGCTACATTCTCTAGACAGAGTATGAATTTGAGATGCAATGTTACCTACATCCCAAGATTTTTTAAAACCCATTAGCTAATTTTAGACAAGTTACCGGGCATAAAGTCATCAGGTGAAATAGACATACTGCTACCGTTGCTGAATTCTTTACCAATATAAAAGTCATCGGGTCTTTCATCAGCCACTGCCATGATAGACTTGATTTCTACCTTTTGAAAGTCCTTGACACCTTCTCCGTCGTCGATGTTGATTTTTCTAGTCCAACGACCGTGTTCGATTAATACCCACTGTCCAACTTTGACATCTATCTCTACTTCACTACCAACTTTATAAACTTTTGCCCAACGGGGTTTTACTCCGTGAGCTTTGCCGTTA
>Ga0181351_1000589_pt1 | contig 10609 bp, 14 predicted proteins | sample Su13VDMM15SD_FD_170485 | JGI IMG/M metagenome (GOLD analysis project Ga0181351, IMG submission 170485) | Freshwater viral communities from Lake Michigan, USA - Su13.VD.MM15.S.D | ecosystem: Environmental > Aquatic > Freshwater > Lake | place: USA: Michigan | collected 2013-07-16 | reverse complement strand
GTCACAAGAATTTATATCCATGGCAAGTTCTTCTTGGAACATGGCACATTTATTAGATAGATTAGGAAAGCACGAAAATACGGAACAAAATAGAGCAATGTACGTATACCCACTGGCAGTTCAAGCGGGATTAACCATGGCACAAGTTAGAAATTTATTTATATTAAACGTAAGAAAAGCAGAGCGAGCAGCATTGAACATTGCCGTTACTCCAACGGTTACTCCCACCATAACACCAAGTAGTACTCCCGTAAACTAAGCGGTGTAATTTTTTCTAAAAAACGATATTTATAGCCATTATGGCTACAACAAATATCGTAATAGAAAATCAAACGTTTGATAAATCAAACACGTTTAATCCAGATACACCAGACAACAGAACCGACGGATTATCTGTTTTCTGCTTCAGTAAAAATGATGATAGTGCTGTAAATAACTGCACTATAGACGGTCAAGACACTAGATGGGGTGGTAAAGCATCACTAACTTTTGGTCTTGAATATAAGAACTGTATATTCAAAAATGGAACAGCCCGAGCATTTGATATGGTTCGTGGCGGCAACGTCGCTTTTACAGATTGCACATTTATAAATGACGGTGTGCGTCAAACAATCAAATCACCATATGCTCTAAATGAAGTATGTGATATTGGTATAAAAGGCGGCGTACACGATGTTACTTTTAGTAGCTGTGTATTCAACGACATACTACTTGGTGATTATAGCATATATGATCAGCAAGATCGTCCAAAGACACGCAGATTTACTTTTATCAACTGTAAAAACAAAGATGGCGGTCCAATCATTATTCGCGGCAGATATTTTGATAAGAGCACACTCAAGTTGATTGGCACAAACGCAAAAGTATTTGTGTGGCCAGAAATAGTCACCAAACTATATTGGATGTACAATCGTAAGTTTGGCGATACAAGAAAGCCAGATGGCTGGAATGTATTTGACCCAAGAGAGTTGGATAGTTAAGCGGTCAACTCACCACGCTCAATAAGTTTCTTCTTATTGATTTGATGTGCTTCTTGCACCAGTTCCTTATTTTCACCAAGATAAGGAACAGCATAGTTATTCTCTATCATCCATTTGTTTAGATTGGTGCCATCATCAAGAATAAACTCGCCAAGTATGCGACCAAATTTGTCATCGTTGTTGTCGTTTTTGTGAGTAATAATCTTTACAGAACAGCCTACAGGTAGTTTTTCTTGTAGTTTCTTTTTAGAAATATTACCACGCACTTTTTCTTCCTTGTTAGTCGTGCGAGATTCTGGCGTATCAATACCAAGCAATCTTACTTTTTGGTTGGCTAGGGTTGTATTGAAACCCAAGTCCAAATCTATTTCAACGGTGTCACCGTCTAAAACTTTGTTGATGCGGCATTTATATGTGTACATAAGTGATAATATATATCAAATCGTATATATAAAAATATATATAAGAAGTTTTTGCTTGATTTAGTCGTATAAATCTGCATATTTATCGGTTCAAAGTCGTAAAAGACAAATACATAAAAATAAATATGAAATACAATAATACTAATACACGAAATAACTCGTTTTGGACAAAGACTTTTTCTTTGTTCATGGCGTTTGTATTCGCTGGTTATGTCTTTGCTATTCCTAGCATTGATGTCAGCAATCTACAAACCACAACGGGTGTAAATGTAACGGGAACAGCGACCACGCTGAATGTTTCTGCACCAAACAAGGCCGTGTTGTCTTGGCAGGCATTTGGTAGCGGTACAAGCACATTCGATACGGGTGAACGCATCGAATATACACTGCCGTCTGCCGGTTCATCTGTTCTAAACATTGTTACTGGTGGAGCAGCATCTACAATCAACGGTGCTATTGAGTCCAATGGCAAAGTGTTTATCCTTAATCCGGGCGGCGTTTTGATTGGCGGCACCAGCACCATCAATGTTGCCGGACTATATGTTAGCACTGTGGATGATCCCACTGTATCTCTTGGATACTGGAATACCAATGGTAAGTTGCCCAGCCAAGACAATCTACCCACCAGCGTTCTGGTTAACGGTGTCACCGTAAATGACGGTGCCATCATTCAGTCTGTTGGTGACAGCATCACAATTGCTTCGCGTGCTGCTAATATCGGTGGTGCTGTAGTAACTGGTAACCTTGTTGTCAATACCTATGGTGGCACAGTCACGATTGGTTCGTCTGCATCTGCTCCCATGGTGCTCAACGGCAAGACTGATGTGTCTACATCTGGCGGAAGCGTCGTGATTGCTCCGAATGGATTTATTACATCCACGGGTAACATCACTATCAATGCCACCGGTAATATTGCTGCTGGTGCAGTTACGCAGGGAACTGGTACACTCAATGTTGCCAATTTGGCTGTGTCTGGTAAGGACATTTCTCTACCCAGAGTTTCTAGCACAAATGTGACTGTGTCTGGTAACAATATTGTTGTAGCCAGCACTGCTGCTACTACTAACTATACCGCACTTGCTGCTGGTAACCTGACATTGTCTGGTAACATGGTAAATCTTACTGATGTTGCCAGCAGCGGAACTGGTGATACTAATGTATCTGCCAACTCCCGCGTCTCGCTGAATAAGGTTGCTATTGCTAGCACAGGTAACACTACATTCACCGCTCCTAGCATCGTTGATGGTGCTGAAGGATTGTTCGTATATGGTCCAACAGCCTTTGTTACAACTGGTGACACTAATATTACACGCGCCAAGCACAGTTTTGGTCCTGTAAGTCTGACCGTTGGTGGTAATGCTACTATCCTTGAAGACGCTACGCTGAACTTGAACCGTGTTGCGGTTACTGGCAACCTGGTTGCTGCTAGCAAGAACGACATCGTACAGTTGCTGGCTACTAGCCGTGTGACTGCTGCTACTAGCAATCTGTCTGGTGGCAATGTTACTCTTAACAACCCCGCTGGTCTAAATAACCTCGGTAATGTTACGCTAACTGCTACTGCTGATGCTAATATCACACAGGCTCGCAGCACAGTTCTTGGTACTACCGTTGTTGGTGGTAACTTGACTGTATCTACAGTTGGTCTTGAGGGCTCCACAGTTACTCAAGTACCTACTACATCTGCTGATGTTCGTGGTAATGTTACTGTAAACACCAACAATGCTGAAGTGGCACTGACTCAGCCAAATAACAACTTTGGCTTGATCTCTATCACTACTGGTACCGGTGCAATCAATGTTGTTGAACTTGCTTCTGCTAACATTGGTCTATTGAACGGCGGCGTTACTAGCGTCACCAGCGGTGCGGACATCTTCAATACATCTGCACAGGCGACCAACTCTGTGGTCGGCCCCTTGACCCTGACTGCGGGTGGCAGTATCACGCTGTCCAATCTGTTAAAGACCTCGGCACTTACATTCAATGCCAAGGGAGTAACAGATTTGAGTGCATTGAGTTTTGCTGCCAACTTGAGTGGAGTATATCCAGTCAATGCTGGTACAGGCACATTCCTGCCTCCAAAGCCTTGATATAGTTAATATATCAACTCACGAAAACCCAGCGTAAATGCTGGGTTTTTTGTTTATGTGTATATATTTATTATTATATGAAGAAATCAGAACTCAAAGATCTTATCAAAGAAGTAATGGATGAAATGGTAACACTAAATCCAGAGCGTCAACAGGATATGATTGAATATCAACTAACTGCCATAGAAGAAAAGTGTAAGCGTATAAAAGAGATTATGGCAAACGAGAATGTAAAGTTAGATCCTTGGATGATAGATAAGGTTAGCATCGCTTTTCATAACATAGATGTTATTGCCAACAAGTTTATGTTTGGAGATAAAGCGGACTAATGAAACTACCTAAATATCGCTCTATTTTTATATCCGACCTGCATCTCGGTTCTAAAAATAGCAAGGCGAAAGAGGTAGAAAATTTTCTAAAATGTAACAGTTGCGAGACTCTATATCTCGTTGGGGATATAATAGATGGTTGGAAGTTTCAACAAAACAGGTCAAAATGGAAAAACAGCCATTCTGAAGTAATAAGAAGATTGTTGAAACTACATCGTAATGATACCAAAATAGTATATGTTATTGGCAATCACGATGAGTTTTTCAGGTTGATGCTGCCATATGAACTTGAAGTAGGAAACATCAAGTTATGCAATGAAATAGAACATATTAGTGTATATGGTGAAAAATATCTTGTTGTTCACGGCGATTTATTTGATGGTATAACAAGATTGGCTCCGTGGCTTAGTTTTCTTGGAGACAAAGGATATGACTTTATTCTTGCCCTAAATACAAAATATAACTGGATAAGACATAAACTTGGATTTGGTTATTGGAGTTTCAGCAAGTTTTTGAAGCATCGCGTCAAAAAGGCCGTGGACTTCATATTCAAGTTTGAGACTAATATATCTAATCATTGTAAAAGAAAAGGATATGTTGGCGTAATATGCGGTCATATACATCATCCAGAAATGAAACATATAAATGATGTTCATTATATGAACTGCGGCGATTGGGTAGAATCATTGACCGCCATAGTAGAGCATCACAATGGAACATTTGAGTTGATACACTACAATGAAAAAGATACTAATAGTAACGGATAATCTTTTCACGCAAATAAATGGCGTTGTAACTACATACAAGAATATAAAGATACAGGCGGAAAATGATGGATATACGGTATGCTTTATTTCACCAGAAATGTATAAGCATTTTAGTATGCCAAGATATCCGGAAGTAAAAATGAGCCTGCCATTTGGATTAGGAAAAAAGATAGAAGAATACAATCCAGATTATATTCATATTTCCACAGAAGGCCCGCTTGGACTTTTTGCCAAACTATATTGTGATAGTAAGAAATACAAATACAACACTTCATATCACACAAAGTTTCCAGAGTATGTGAATGAAATGTATAAAATACCAAAGTGTATCACATATTCTTATGTAAGATGGTTTCATAAACATTCTGGCAGAGTATTGGTTACTACCAAGTCAATGATGAATGAACTGAGTAAAAACAATTTTGACGTTGAAATGGTTATATGGACAAGAGGAGTTGATAAGAATCTGCTGACGCCAACAACTCAAAGAAAAAATAATGAAGTTCCTGTTGTGTTATATGTTGGCAGAATATCACTTGAAAAAAATTTGGATGACTTGTGTGTTCTACAAGACAAATATGAAGTTCGCTTGGTTGGTGATGGTCCATATAGAAAACATTTAGAGAAAAAATATAAAAATGTAAAGTTCCTTGGATACAAAACCGGAAAAGATTTAGCAGATGAATATATAAACGCAGATGTATTTTGTTTCCCCAGTAAAACAGATACATTTGGTATAGTTTTGATAGAAGCAATGAGTTTAGGTACGCCAATAGCCGCATATCCCGTTTCTGGTCCAATAGATATTGTTCAAGATGGGTTGACAGGATATATGGGAGATAATCTTGAAAATTGTATCAACAAATCGCTAAAACTAAATCGTGATATAGTCGCGATGAATGGTTCATATTGGACTTGGGAAAATTGCTGGAAAATATTCAAACAAAACTTAATTGAAAAATAGTTATTGACTTCTGATAGAAAATGACCATACTAGTCATTGTTAGTTGATTTGGTCCCATAGTGTAACTGGAAGCACCGACAGCCTTATAAACTGTGCGCACCTGATTAGTGCCGAGCGGGGGTTCGATTCCCTCTGGGACTACCAAATTGTTAGGGTAGGTAAGTGGCTAAAACAAGGAGTTTCATAAGCTCTCGCCGTAAGGCTTCATGGGTTCGAATCCCATCCCTAACACCAAATATAAAACGGTAAAAATAGCATTTTAAATACTTATGGAATAGTATAATGTAAATATGTACAATTTTTATGATGTTATTCCTAATAAGTTGGCTATAAATGCGTCCACAAAATGCGGAAGTAGAACCGTGTTGGGATATGCGTATTTATTAAGAAATCCTAACGCAGATAAAGAAAATCCATTGTGGTTTTCTTCTCGCGGAATATACAGATACACGGTGGAATTAGGAAGTAAAATAATGTGTTCCAACAATAAATTAGCAGATAATAATTATCCAAACCGAGTATGCATAGTAAGACATCCGGTTGACAGATTCGCCAGTGCTTTTTCCAACAGAATACGCCCATATAAAGGAAATGAAAAACTATCGGTGGACGAATTTATAAATTTATACGACAGTTTCTCGTATGATTGGGCGGGTATGCCAGATTTTTCCTCCAAAAATTCAATATATAACGATATAAAATATCATATAACTCCACTACATCGGCGTTATGGGAAAGATCCTAGTATATTCACTGATATATTTAATTTGGGGCAAATGAATAAAGTAAAAGAATTAATCGAAGCGGTTTCTGAAACAAAACTACCAGATCTGCAATTGAATGAAACATATGAAATAGAAAGACCGATACTAACAACGTCTCAGAAAGAATGGATATGTTCTACATTTAAAGAAGATATAGAAATATACGGAAAGTGGATGTGAATTATGCGGAAAATACTTGTTATGGGATTGCCTGGTTCGGGTAAAACAACATTATCTATTGCTTTGGCAAAAGCAATGAACGCCGTTCATTTCAATGCTGATGAAATAAGAGCCAAAATAAATAAAGATCTTACGTTCGATGTATCTGACAGAATAGAACACGCTAAAAGAATGGGCATATTGTGCGATATCGTAAATAGAACAGGTGTATATGCCATAGCAGATTTTGTATGTCCCACAGCAGCAGCACGAGAAGCATTTGGAGCTAAAGATGCTTATGTAATATTAATGGCAAGAAAACCAGTGCGAGACTTTTCTGATACAACAAAGTTGTTTACGCAACCAAATGAATATCATTTGAAAGTAGATGAATCGCACGAACTTGATTATTGGGTACATTACATATACAATAGTCTAAAAAGCATAGAGCACGAAGATTATAAGATATAATCGTATTATTACTTATTATAGATTTTATGCTTGAATATAGCATAAAAATCTGTATAGTTATGTTATATGAATAAGAAACTATTGTTTATCTTTACTATGTTTGTTAGCGGCATTTTTGCCAATGACTCTGTTGTAGATTTTGGTAATTATGATATTATGAGCACATTTCAGCCGTCATATACAGACCCTGTGCAGATGATTAGTATGAGCAGCAGTTATGATTGGGATGATGACGATGAAGATGATGACGATGATGACGATAAATACAAGCGTCCATATTATGGCGGCGGAGGTGGTTATGATAAAGATTATTGTGGTCCCGCTGTGCCTGAACCATCTACATATGCATTGTTTGCAGGAATGATTGGATTGGGATATGCAGTTTATCGCAGAAAGTTCTTGACGAAATAAATAAAGTGTGTAGAGTGTAGGTGTTCTTTGATTATGGTCGAGTGATGGAATCGGCAGACATGAAAGTTTTAGAAGCTTTTGCCGCAAGGCGTATGGGTTCAAGTCCCTTCTCGACCACCAAATTTTAGATATGGCAGCGTGGTGCAACTGGCTAGACACAACTGACTCAAAATCAGTCGCAGAAATGCTTGTGGGTTCGAATCCCACCGCTGCTACCATCTTAACAATTTTGCACGGGTAGCATAGTGGCTAATGCAGTGCGTTTACATCGCACCTATCAGGGGTTCGAGTCCCTTCTCGTGTACCATTTGGGCATATGGCGTAATGGTAGCCGCAAAGGTCTTAAAAACCTTTGGACGTAATTGTCCGTATCGGTTCGAGTCCGATTATGCCTACCAAATAAATAGACACAAAATAACGTTTTTCTTTTTGTGTCTTATATTTATTTGTATGAAAAATATAAATAAAGAAGAATTCATACAAACATGTAAAAATGCAGAAAGTATGGCGCAGGCATCGGTCAAACTGAATATGCATTTTAACACCTTCAAAAGATATGCGGAAAAATTTGAATGCTATAATCCAAATCAATCTGGAAAAGGTATGCACAAACCAAGTGGGAAAATAATTCCACTTAAAGAAATATTGGAAGGAAAGCATCCTCAATACCAAACATTTAAACTAAAAAATCGTCTAATAAAAGAAGGAATAATAAAAAATGAATGTTCTATTTGCCATATATCTTCGTGGCAAAATAAACAATTGAATGTAGAATTAGACCACATAGATGGCAACAGAACAAACCATACAATTAAAAACTTGAGAATGCTGTGTCCAAATTGCCATTCACAAACAGATACTTATCGTTCAAAAAATAGAAATAATTTATGCTAAAATCATTTTGGAGAATATGGGCAAAATCACTTGGTGAAAAAGCAAGTGAAGATAATTGTGAAGCAGATAAAGTTGCATTTGTTCGCACGCTCATTGTACTTTTTTATATCATTACCAATATGTTTATTATTGCTGGTGTAATACATCGTTGGTAAAAATTGCCTTTTAGTTTTTATATATACGTTTTTCATATATACGCACATATTTATGGTTGAAAGATAAAATCCATAAATTATGAAAAAACTACTATTCTCAGGCATTTTAGCGTTGTTAGTTTCAGCTACGAGTTTGTTTGCTCAAACACAATCAACAGAATATACTGGCACAAAAATCACACTTGCTGGTGAAGCACAGGGCACAACTCCAATCACATTTGCGTGGTTCAAGAATGATGTTCAAGTTGCTACTGGTGCAAATCTTGTATTCAATGCCATTGCTCTAACAGATGCTGGCACATACAAGCTTCGTGCAACCAATAACTGGGGCACTGCTGATAGCGATCCTCTTGCTATTGTTGTTGTTACGCCAGTTGCTCCTAATCAGGTTAGAATCCAAATTATTCGCGGATAAAATTCTTGAAGTTTGATTATTCACGCCATATATTAGTGGCGTGAAAATCAGTATGATTAGAAACTAATCAACGGTTTATAATATTTTCATACCGTATATATTATATTTATACGGTATATGAAAAAGATATTTCTATTACTGACATTCCTGGCAGTTGCTCTTACATCATATGCGTTGGATGTAAAAACCATAAGCACAAGCACCGAATATAAAATAACAAACAGAGATTCTGGTTATTTGATTGCGATGCAGACTCCAAATAACTCAACGGTTAGATTTGTTGTGCCATTTGAAAGAACTAATGTATTCGGCACAGGCACAGAAATATTTGGTACAGCATTGTCAGACGGCACAATAAATATTGTTGGAGAAAACGGTGTTATTATACTACAATCGGATGATGCTTTTAGAACCAGAAAAATGGGTTCGCAATGGAAACTGACCAGAATAAGCAGAAACTTTTGGTTGCTTGAAGGTGATTTATACAGTTTACAAGCAGATGCATATGTTGGCGATGATATTACTATAAAAGCAAATGTTGATGCTGCTGCAACTGGGCCATTAAGATTTGTATGGTATAAAAATAATGTAGTTTTAGCGGGCAAAACAAATGCAAGCCTAAAACTAGCCAATATTACAACTGCTGATTCAGGAAACTATAAAGTAGAAGCACGCAATACTGCTGGACTTGTAAAAAGTGAAACTACAAGTTTAGTAGTCAGATGATATTTTGTTGAGTTGTTATATTTATAGATATGATCAAACTCAAAGACATACTAAAAGAAGCCAAGCTATATTCCTTTAATATACGTGAAGTATTAGAAAAGTTTTTACAATTTGACGGTAAAACAATAGTACTGTTTGACACAGAAACCGTTGGCTTAGAACCAAACACATCATATATTCAAGTAACGCATATTGCTGCTATGGTATATGATGGTTCAACATTTAATGAAATCGGCGAGTTTAGCAAAAAGATAAATATTGGACCTGCATTGAACAACGCATTGAATGATCCAAATAGTGCTGAAGCAAAACATCTTGGTAAAGAAATGGCACGCAGAGAAAAGAAGTATGGTAAGCCAGATCTACATCCGCGAGACGCACTAAAGATGACCGGCTATGATGTACCAAACGCAGAAAAGCTTGATGAAAAAGAAGCACTAATTGAGTTTGAGAAGTTTTTAGATAGATATCAGAATGTTGTGATACTAGCACACAACGCTACATTTGATATGAAAGTTATTGCGGCGAGAAGAAAACTACACGGTTTGCCGCCAATGAAGAGATATCCTGTGTTAGATACGGTGAATATATCCAGATTCTTCTTCATTCCAGCATTACAAGCATTAGAAACAAATCCAGAAGCCAAACAAGTGCTTGATGGACTGCTCGCTAAAACAAAATACAAAAGCTATAGCTCAAGTCTTGGTAAGTTAGGTCAAGCACTTGGAGTAAAGATTGATGGCTGGCACGATGCCAAAGAAGATGTCAAAATGCTTATGCAAGTGTTGAAAAAGATCATAGAGTTCTTGAAGGCAAATGCGGGAACAGACATAAGAAAGTTTCAAGGACAAGCAGCAAAACGCTTCAGAAACAGGAAGTTTTAGTGAATAGATAAAATATAAAAAGGGCAGATGATAAAATCTGCCCTATTTTTTTATATTTATATATATTATTACTATAATATGAGCATAGTTCCCATCGCATCCAAATACGCAGCAACATCAAGTTATACTATGTCGCCCGGCTTGAACGGAATTGGTATATCACTTGATGGGGGCGGGT
>Ga0181351_1000587_pt1 | contig 10616 bp, 15 predicted proteins | sample Su13VDMM15SD_FD_170485 | JGI IMG/M metagenome (GOLD analysis project Ga0181351, IMG submission 170485) | Freshwater viral communities from Lake Michigan, USA - Su13.VD.MM15.S.D | ecosystem: Environmental > Aquatic > Freshwater > Lake | place: USA: Michigan | collected 2013-07-16 | reverse complement strand
CAGACATAAGATGTCAGAAGGATTCCCATTACTTACAACCAAGAAAATGCCATTCAAAACAATTGTAACAGAATTACTTTGGTTCTTACGAGGTGATATCAACATTAAGTTTTTGGTTGATAATAACTGTCATATTTGGGATGGTGATGCTTATAAGAATTATTGGTTTAATTGGAGACCTATGTTAGAGGATTGTGGTGAAGATTTAACACCATACACACAAGAAAAATTCATTAACAAAATAAAAACAGATGATGAGTTTGCTAAAAAGTGGGGTAATTTAGGAAAAATATATGGATTCCAATGGCGTAACTGGGGTGGATGGAAAGATACCAAACAAACAGGTTTTTTACACAAAACTGATAATGGTTGGGCAGTTAAGTGGAGTGATTTACATTCATTTGCTAATGGTACTGAGTGGTTAACAACACCGATACAGGATTCTGACCAATCTCTTTACAGTGATGAAGATGAAGGTAAAAAAGTTTACTATAAAAACATAACACTTGGTTATAATGATTCTTTTTGCCCAGTTCAAGTTGCTAAAGTAATTGATGATAAGTTTGACAAATATGTTGGAGGAATAGACCAAATCCAAAATCTAATCAACGACCTTAAAACCAATCCGGATAGTAGACGATTAATGGTTAATGCTTGGAATGTCGGAGAATTAGACCAAATGGTTCTTCCACCTTGTCATTATGGATTTCAAGTTTATACAAGAGAGTTGAGTTTGGATGAACGATTTAAGATTGCTTATAAAAATTTAGAACTAAGAAAAAAATTAGAAGTTGAATCTGCTATGCTACATTATCCATCAGGACATAATAAAGTTATGGATGACGCAAATATCCCAACCAGAGCAATCTCTTTGATGTTTAATATGCGTTCCGTTGACACTTTTTTGGGGCTTCCATTTAATATCGCATCTTATGGATTGTTATTAGAAATAATTGCAAAAGAAGTTAATATGGCTCCGGATGAGTTGATTGGAAATCTTGGTGATGTTCATTTGTATTCAAATCATATTGAACAAGCAAAAGAACAAATTGGAAGAAAATATACTCACGAAGAAAGAACAGAATTGTTAAAACAAGCGATGGGTAAAGAAAGATATGATAAAGCGGTTGATGAATTGATGCCGTTCGGTGGTGGATTAAGTGAATATTATAATTCATATAAAATTCCTTATAGAACAAGAGAACCTTATAAGTTACCGAGATTAAAATTCTCACCTTGTCCAATAACCGGAATTGATATGGAGTATCAATCAATAGCACAATTCCAAATTGAGAACTATGAATCACATCCAACAATTAAAGCGCCTTTAAGCAATTAAAAATGTTAATTCATATTCAGACACGGGAATTGGAAAAAGAGTTTATAAATCCGGTTAAAAATGGGTTTGTGTCTCATCCGGCGATTGATTACCAAACAAATGCCATCCACGCACAATACGAAGGAAAAGATGTTATCATCTTTAACTTTAAAAAGTATGGATGGTTAAACGATAACAGATTTAACACCTACAACCTATCATTAGGTCCAGCGGGTATAACAATTGAAATATTATTATGATAGTTAATGAAAAGGTGGATAATAAAGGTAGAGTTGTTGAAAAAAAAATAACAGGTTCTCACTATAATCCCATTTGGAGTTATATCTATGACGATACAAATCAAACCGTAACCCAAAAAAGAAGTGACTCACCTTTTTATAAAATTATTACGGATTTAATAAGTAAAACAAGTAAAATCGTTTGGAACGATGGTAAAGAAGAACAAATAATATGAAAACAGAAAAAGAAATTAGAGAAAAATACGAAGAAATGTTGAAACATACTGAAGATTTAGATGATATGGTCAATAATCCAAGTAAATATGACAAGATTAATGTTGAAAACATTCAAAACCATATCAGAATAAGAGAAGAACAATATCAAATGAATGCGTTAATTAACTGGATATTAAATTAGATATGAAAAGTCCATTAACCGGAAAAGAAATGAAACTAATGTCGGAACCATCCACATTAACTTACAGAGGAAAACAATACAATGTAAATTACCACTTCTATCTATGTGAATTATCAAACGAACAATTCACAACAACAGAATTAGATGAACAAAATTTATTAGAATTAAACAAACAAGTTAAACTTGCGTTTAGTGATATTAGACCATGGGGATTTTACGAAATCTTATTAGACACCGATTATACTAAGGTAAAACAAATAACGGTAAATCCAGGTCAAAAATTATCATACCAATATCATGAAAAAAGAAAAGAATATTGGACAATCGTTAAAGGTTCTGCAACAATAATTTTGGATGATGAAAAAGTGTTTAGAAATCAAGGAGAATCAATTCACATTCCTTTAGGTTCAAAACATAGAATAATCAATGAAACTGATGACATATTAATTTTTATTGAGGTTCAAACAGGAGAATCTTTTGATGAAGAAGATATTGTAAGAATTGAAGATGATTATGGTAGACAAGACTAATAAAATGTCATGTATAACTGAACTATTTTTGTTGCCAATCTACCAATAGCTCTATTAACGGTATCTAATTCAATCTCCATACCTTGAGATTCCATCCATTTAATGGTTCCGTGAATCATTTTATTTTTGGCTTCTTCGGCATTATTGAGAACATCTTGGAAGTCTTCATTGTCTTCCAAGTTTTCTCCGTAATATCGGTCAATCCATTGTTTACCTGAGTATAAAAATGGACCAGCTTGAAACATATTTACAGGAGACGCTTTTTGAACTTTTTTAAGGTATTCTTTTAAAAATCTCCAATCAAAATTTTCAAAAATTTCTGGATTATCCGCAAAAAAGTTATATTCGTTTGATAATGTATTCGTTTTAGTCTCTTCAATTTGTTTTTTTGATAATTTCCAAGCGTCCGTCACACTAACCAATGATAATCTACTATCATTATCCCAATCAACACTAATAATTAAATCATCCTCATTCGGTTCAAATGGGTCTTTTTGAACTTTAGTTACAGTTCCTTCAGTACCAGGAGGTACTCCAGTTTCTCCGTCCATATGGTAACAAATCACTCTATCACCTACTTTTAATTTTGGATTTAATTCACTCTTCATAACAATAAATATAAGCAGTATATTTATTGTTATATGGATTTTTTAATTAACGAATCTCAACTGAGAACAATTTTAACGGAACAAGATAAATCTAAGATGACAGATTATATGAAAGTACTATATTCTTTCACGAATAATCTTGTTGGTAGAGTACTAAAAGTTTATGGGTTTAACTTAAAAATGTTATTAACTTGGGGTACTTCTGTTGGAGGTATGGTTATGCCATTAGACCAATATATTAAAACAGGAGATTTTAATTTAACCGATGACCAACGATATTTAATTTTGGCGGGGGTTGCCTTTATTATATTTTTTGAAAGTAAAAAAGGATTGGTTGACATTTTAGAACAAATCAAAGAGGAAGGTCTTGAAGATACTTTTAAAACTATTTTAGAAAAAGCCGAAGACTTAAAATCTTCATTTAAATCGTTTCTTTCCTCATTAAAAGTTACTTCAAGTAGTTTTATGGAAACGGTTGCTTATAGTTTTTTAATCCCTATTATATTAGATATTCAAGAGGTGGCTTACAACACTACAAACCCAAAAGAAGCCGGAATACTCATTGCGGAAAGACTTATTGCCTCAGGAGTTGTTGTTATTGGGTCACAAGTATTGTCCCAATTACTTAGAAAAATCATAGAAAGACTTAGGTAAACATTTCATCATTAATATCAAAATGATTGACAGTTGGATGAACATCTAAACCATCTATTGATTTAACATGCCATAATGGTTGTACATATAAGTTATCAATTTTTAATAGATTGATTTCATCTCGTAATGTACTATAAAGAATATTCTCTACTTCATCTTTAAACCTATCCGAATCATACATCATGTCACTAACAACACCTGCAAGTTCGTCTATCATATCTAAATTAGGAGATACTGTTTTACCATTTATTTTAAAATTTGATAATTTAACATAAAAATAAAAAGTAATATAATCACCATCAAACTTACTAAAATAACCATTAGACGGTTCCCAATGTATGTTAAATTTTAACCAATTTGTTTTATTTGTAATAAGTTCCGCAGTTTGAATTCGTTGTTGAATTTCTTTTAATACTTTTTGTTCCTTCTCAGGACTAATATAAACACCATCTTTAACAGGTTGTTTACCATTAACTAATATTTTTTCATGGTAAGATATTGATGTATCAAGATATTTTGACACATTATCAATAATTTCAATTATATCGTCACTAAAAACTGGTGTTGCGTATGATTGATTTTTTTTTGGTAAAATAACATTTACGGTTATATTATATGCTGGGGCAATTTTATCCCCATCAGGTTCAACCTTAATAAAATGATATTCACACCCATTCTCTAAAAAAGGGTGAGACATCAACATTTTTTTAATAATCTTAGATAAATCAGACATTATTATTTAAAATTTTTGCAATAACTTTTTCTTTCTGAGTTGGATTTAATCTATGTTTGTGAGAATTTTTTTCAAACCAGTTTTTAACCACTGTTTCAAAATCTAATTTTGTTGTTTTAGATTTTTTATTGAATCCAGCTCTTTGGGCTTCTAATTCATGTTGTTGAGTATAATATTTTTCAGGGTTTTTTGGTTCTTTTTTAGAAATAAAACCTTCATCATGTTGTTTAACATGTTCCAATTCATGACGAATAACCTCATTTAATTCATGAGTTAATTCGTCTAAAATAGAATATCCCGCATTTGGATTTGAAATGATTGTGATACTCATATCATCATCATCGTATCGTAGGTCAGCATCTACGTCTATAGTATCTACATCATCACTCAATTCTAAATTCAATTTAATAACAAATCCATCAAACCCAGGATATGTATAAACCATTTCATCTCCATTAATATCTTCAGGTAAAGTAAACTCACCTTCTCTTTGATATTTAAAAAAATTTATTACATCCCTTACTAATACTCTGGTTAATTTATCTAATTTTCCTTCCGCAAGAACTGATTCGTTTAATTCCTCCTCCATCACTTCATTAATTACTTTAGTACATATTGCCTTTTTTTCCACACCAAAATATTGTAAGAAATCGGTTAACTTGTCATTCATTATCCACCTAATATTCGCATATTCTTGGCTACTAGTGTTAATTGGAGTATTTTTACCATAAATGTCCCCATACAATTTACTCCACCTGTCTGAGGTTTCATCTGTTGGGAGGATGTAGATAGTATATTCAACATGAGGTTTTTTATCACCCACATGATAATAGTCTTTCACTCCTGTTAATTTTACTTTAACATTTGTCGGCACAGAATAGTCTTCATCATGTGTAGGTTGTAAATAAACCTCAAAGATGTGGTTGGCAAAAAATTCGTTAATTCTTTCTATTGGAAAATCTATAAAACTCATTAACTATAAATACTATCGAATTGGAATTGATAACCCCACTCCGTAATTAATTCCATTCATATAGTTTATACCTAAAGTAAAATCAGGGCCATCTTTAACATCTAAGATTATTCTAAGCGGATAAATTTTAACCCAAACATCAGGTTTGAACTTAACCTCATCCAAGTAATTTTCAAGAAATACTCCTCCCATGACAGATACTTTATGATTGGTAAGACTTATACCCGCTCGGTTCATTCTTGATTGAGGGGTTGTGTAGATATATGGTTGTGGAAACGATGTGGTGATATATCCACCAACATAAAAACCAAGGCCATTGTAATTATTATTGTATGTCACAACGGCACTTTTGTCGTTTGGAACATACATCACATCAGAGGTTTGTCCATTTACTAATGAACAAATAAAAATTAAAATAAGGGTAAGTGTTGTTTTCATGGTACAAATATATTACTTTTGTATCAGAATAACAAAAATAATTGGAGAGATGGCAGAGTTGGTCGATTGCGTCAGACTTGAAATCTGAAGAACTGGTAACGGTTCCGTGGGTTCGAATCCTACTCTCTCCGCGTGGGACATTTGTTAGTTATGTCTGAAGGGGACCTACCTGAAAGAATGGAAAGGCTGCGACTTAAAAACCAAACTAACAACCAATAGTGCTGTAGGCCACAGAGACAAAAGACAGGAGTGAAAGAGCTGTCCCTATTGGTTTTTTGAAACACTGTAGAGTGACGGAATTTGGCAGACGTGCCCTCCCGTCTCGGGGGTGAGGATAAAGAAATAGATTGTTTATCAATTAAATCTCCTCGTGGTGGTTCGAATCCATCCTCTACAGCCCAAAGAACAGATAATACCTCATAGAAATATGGGGTATTTTTTTTTTGACTAATAATTTTATTTTAATTATTATTTTTAAAAAATAGAACTTATGTCTCGAATAGATGAATTAAAAAAACAGTTTCCTGAATTAAACATTACCATGTTTGATATATTTAAAAGAATTGATACTTCAAGTACTTACAAATATTTCCCAATTTTGTGTAAAATACTTGGTTCCAGATTTAATATGAAAAATCAATATGGAAATGATAAAGAACATGTTACAGAAGCCTCATTATCAATGCATTCAAATTTATTAGATAAGGGTATTTCCACGGATAATCTCACAGATAACGAATTATTTACACTTCATAATTTGTCAGATTATCTTGTTACCGACCATCTTATTACAATTAAAGATTTTATCAGATTTATGGATAAAAATCTAATCCAAAATAAAGATGTTACTTCTTATTCAACAATGGATGATTTAAGAGCAGCTATAACAATAGCTTCAATGAAAGAATTTAATAAAGACCTTGAGGGTCAAATAATTAAAGAATTTGAAGATGATAAATGGTTAATAGTTAGACCATTAACTTTCCAATCATCTTCTAAATACGGAGCAACCACAAGATGGTGTACAACATACAAACAAGATAAACATTATTTTGAAAAATATTGGGGAAGAGGTATTTTAGTTTATTTTATCAACAAACAAAGTGGATATAAATTTGCGGGATATAAAGCATTAAAAAATGACGATGAGTTTAGTTTTTGGAACGCCGAAGACCAAAGAGTTGATTATTTAAGTGTTGAATCTGATGATTATTTATACTCAATTGTTAGACAAATATTTAAATCTAACAAAACAAATAAAGACTTATGTTCTACTGAAATTCAAAACCAAGTTATGAGTGAATGTAATTATAATGTTAAAAATTTGAGAGAGGAAGGAGTACTTAGAAGAGTTGATGAGATAGAAGTTCAAGAACCTCGATACATGGGTGAATCTATGTTAGGTATGGAGGAACAAATACGAGAAGAAATTGACCGTGATGTTGTAAGACAATTAAGAGAGGTCGCAAGAGAACATTATCCAGAGGATTCAATCTCAGAATCAATGCCGATGAGAGCTTAAAATAAAAAACCCACTTTATTGTGGGTTTTTTATTATTATAAAGGCCTTTGATTCCAATAAATGTGTAAACTATTATCAAGACCTAACATTTTAAAAAAACTTGAAATATCTGAGTTGATTTTATAAGTGTAACTACCTTTTGACCAATCAGGGTCCATATCTAAGAAAAAATTTATTCTATTAGGATTTGCAATTCCATAAGTTATTTTATGAACACTAAGTTTAATTGGCTCATCGTCTTCACCAACTAATTCGTTATTAATTTCAGGTGTTAAGACATCGTCAAGATAAACTTGCAAATATTTTTCAATTTTATCTATTTTCATTATTAAGAATTTGAAGAAGATAATCCCAATTGTTTAGTATAACGACCAACATTACAAGACCAATAACCCACAGTTGTTTTATCCGTTTTTTGAGAACATTTATGAAGAGCTCTGAATGATTTTGTGTCTTTTTTGTTTGCGTTTTTATCTTTTAAATTAGAGTCTCCAAATGTTATTTTTTTAACATCACCTGTTTTACTTTTAACATAAACCGCAAATTTCTTAGGTCCACCTGGTATTCTATGTGGTTTATTTAATTCAACATTTTTACCGTGAAGTTTGGCCTCTCTTAAAATATCTTCTTCCGTTTCTGTTTCATAAATGTATGGGGCATCAAGGTAAATAAGTCTTTTACCTATTTTAACTTTTTTACCTAAATCAGACTCAACCATTAAAATATCATCCTCATTTAACTCAATATTATCATTATTCCAAAGTTCTCTAACTTCATTAACTAAATTAAAATATGATTCAGAATAAACTTTAAATATATTATTAGTTAATGTCATGTTGTTGTCTATATGATATTTTAACTCATCAGACACATCAACATCCTCTTTTAAAATTAAAGATTTGTCTAATTGTTCTTCTAATACTTCTTTAATTAATTCACGTAAATCGTCCATATTATATTCGATGGGGTCTTTAATTTTTTATTTTATAATAAATAGTCATTAACTATAAGTTTACAAACTATTTATTGGTAATAAACTCAAATTACTATGTTATTAAAAATTGGCTCAAAAGGAGATGAAGTAAAAAAACTTCAATTAAAATTGGGGACAACCCCTGATGGTACTTTCGGTCCTGGGACTGAAAAATTGGTTAAAGAATGGCAAACCAAAAATGGTTTAACCTCTGATGGAATTGTTGGCGACGGAACTTGGAAAAAAATGTTTCCTGTTGAAATAATTAAAGAAGATGTTGTTATTTCAACAGATAGTCCATTCAATTTAGAAAAATTAAAAGGTCACATTCCTGAATCAGTAATCTCTCAGATTCCTGAGACCGCGAAAAAATTCAACATTACTAATCCATTAAGATTGGCCCACTTTTTGGCTCAATGTGGTCACGAATCAGGAGGATTTAAAGCAGTATCGGAAAATTTAAATTATTCTGCGGATGGTCTTAAAAAAATCTTCCCAAAATATTTTCCGGGTAATTTATCTGAAAGTTACGCTAAAAACCCTGAAAAAATCGCATCAAAAGTTTATGGTGGAAGAATGGGTAATGGAGTTGAATCAACAAAAGAAGGGTTTAAATTTAGAGGACGTGGTTATATTCAATTAACCGGAAAACAAAATTACACTAACTTTGCTAAATTCATTGGGGAAGATACTGTGTCAAATCCTGATTTAGTAGCGACCAAATATCCGTTAGCGTCTGCAGCATTTTTCTTTGATTCAAATAAACTTTGGTCTATTTGTGATAAAGGGGCTGACGACATTACAGTAACGGCTGTTACAAAAAGAGTAAATGGTGGTACAATTGGGTTGGTTGACAGAATCAAACATTTTAAAGAGTATTACAAATTACTATCATAATTTTTTGTAATTTAAAAATAAACTAATATCTTTGACTAAAATAAATACAATATTTGGAACCTTTAATATTCAATAGCGAATTCCTACCTGAAGTACAAATTGCCGTTATTCTATCAGAACATCCTCAATATGAAGACCTCAAACCAATGTTTGATGAATATGGTTATGGGTTTATGGTACCTGGTAAAAACTTAATTATTATTGATGGAGAGCAATTCATTAACAATTTTAATGCCGATGTACTTAAATTTATTGAAGCTCATGAAGTCTCCCATATTATTTTAGGACACGATGGGCCAAGAAATGATAATGAAGAAATGGATGCCGATTTAGGTGCGTATTTATTACTTAAAAAAATAGGTAGATTAGGTTCTATTAAAACTCTTTTAAAACATTTTAAAGAGCGTCACGGTGTTAAATTTGATGAAAAATTATTAGATAGAGTAAAAAATTCATTCTAACGATAGTTAAAAGTGGACTTTTTTAAAAATTTTTCATATTTATTTGTACACATCGCTCCTCAAGGAGTGTTCTCATATATCTTTCCAAAAGACCCGTGAATTTATTTTGACGGGTCTTATTTTTTTACTATCTTTGTAAAAAAAAATAACTATGGAACCAGAAAAAGATATATTTGACCAATGGGCTGAGGAACGTGAAAAAGAATTATGGATTATAAGAAAATTAAAATTCATCCCATCTTGGTGGAATCATGATGGTAAGTATTACCACAAATACATTAAACAAGGTGTAAAGAATCTAATTTATTGGTTTCCACTTATATGGAAAGACCGAAATTGGGATAGTCATTACATCTTTGAGATAATGAAACATAAACTATCGGGGCAGGCTGATTATATTGGACGTAGAGATTTACATACACGTGCACAAGAAGATGCAAAAAGAATGAGATTGTGTGTAAAATTGATGGGATTGGTTCAAGATGAGTTTTATTCATCAGAATATTCCGATTTTCATAAAACCAAACATTGGTTCGAACCAGTTCCAGGTGACGAAAGATTATCATCTTGGGAATCAAGAACATTGGAAGAAAATTTTGATGATTATTTCAAAAAATACCCATTAATTTACAAAAGAGTAATGAATGGTGAGGGTGTTTTTGGTAGAGAAGGTCGTGAGGAAGATAAACAAATTATCGCAATGAATATTGCCCACATTAATCACAATAGAGCAAGAAAATTGTTATTCAAAGTAATGGAAGAAAACATCGAGAGATGGTGGGATTAAATTTAAAAAAAATATAAGTTATGTGGAAAGTTTATGGAATAATGTTTTTAGTTGTTGTTGTAATT
>Ga0181351_1000584_pt1 | contig 10629 bp, 6 predicted proteins | sample Su13VDMM15SD_FD_170485 | JGI IMG/M metagenome (GOLD analysis project Ga0181351, IMG submission 170485) | Freshwater viral communities from Lake Michigan, USA - Su13.VD.MM15.S.D | ecosystem: Environmental > Aquatic > Freshwater > Lake | place: USA: Michigan | collected 2013-07-16 | reverse complement strand
GGACAGTCAATGCTTTAATTGTTGTATTTGCCATTATAGTATATTCTCCGTTCTCACAATTAATGTATTATCATTAATTACTAAATTTGATCCATTTATTAACATATAATCAATAGTTGCTTCAAAAATTGTTATGCTACTATTAGAAACTGCAATACTTAGGTTAGCAGATGATCTCTTTTCAACACTACCAAATATTTTATTACCAGCAACATGCAATATCTTTTTAACAATATCTTCATACTTATTTATAGACAATCCAGAAATGATATCATATGAATATTCTTGATAATATTTGTTGTCATGTATTTTCTTTTCGGAATTAAGATGTGATGTTGTTGTTTTCCAATAACCTTCACCAACACCTTGATTCAAAATATTTGTTGTACCTTCAAGTATGAACTGATTGTTAGCACTTTCAAGAGTCACTACACCGTCTTGAACATATCCAAATCCAGAATCAATAACTTCAATTGAAGTTGCAATACCATTTGCAACAATAACATTTGATGATATAATTGCATTATCACCAAGAACACTTGAATTGCTATCGGCCTGAACATCTAAAATATTTGCACTAGCATTTGATTCAACACCAATGATGGCAATACCAGGCGAAAATGCAATATCAAATGATGTTCTGTGAACTTTAAGTACATTTGTAACAAAATCATATTCTAATACTTTTCCTTTAGCAGATGTGCTTTGTTCAAGATTTTCACCAACAATAAATGATCCAATTACATTATTTAATTGAAGATAGAAGTCACCTCTGGCATATGAAGCAATATATGGATTATAAACTCTTGTAAATGGATTTGCGTTATAGTTAATACCTGGATTTATCTTACCCAACGAACCAATAGAACCAATTGTAAAATTTTCAGATGTAAGAACACTTGTAATAGTATCTGTGTTATCACCTTGTGGATTTTTAATGAATCCATAACCATAATTCATTACTGGTGATACGCTAGCAACTGTTCCAGACGTCGCAGGAAGTGTAAGTGTTGGTGTAGCATAATATCCTTCACCAGGATATGTTACAGTGATTGTAGTAATCACACCTGAAATATCTGTGGTAATATATGCATTTGCCTGTAACCATGGATCGCCACCGCCTAGACCACCACCTGTAAATGTAATTAAACCACCATTTGAATATAAAGTGCCACCTGTATTTACAGTTACTGATGAAACAAATCCAATGCCGGATTCTTGTCCATTTAGTAATATATTAAGAAATGGTGTATTGGCAGTATTATTTGCACCAACATTATCAGTATTTAGGGAGACCGTTTCAGTATTTTCCAAAACACCTATTTTAAAATCAGCATCAGCACCTGTTTTTATTCCTGTTATAACGGTATTCAGTTCAATAATAGTACCGTTTGCATACCTTGGTGGAGAGATTAATAATTCACGATTTGTTTCAACATAAAAAATACCAGCATTACTATAGAAAAATGGTTGTGTATTACCATAGATACCAATTGCTGTTGTATTCTGACCAACAATAAATCCATTTGCATAAAATTTTGTTACATTATTTAAACCTGCCGGCGCACCAATAATACCATTTGCATTATTATTACCATTCAGATATACATTTGCTGCACCAGTATTTGTGTTTGATGAAATTGTAGCAATAAGTTTAGTACGATCACCACGAATTTTATTACCATCATCAAATGCTCCATATACAACTCTTATGCTTACATTTGATCCAGTAACATTTGTCACAAGACCTCTTGCTCCAGTATTTGATACCGTAACGGAACTAACTGAACAGTTTACAGTCGGATTGCTAGTTTTGACTAATGATTGAGTTGTTACAAAATTGCCCCATGCTTCTTTTACAACAATTGTGGTTGCAGTACTGGATTGCACAAGACCAAATGCTCTGCTAGTAATTGTATCTGATATAGGTTCACGAATTGTTTGACTTACAGCGTCGTCTACATTAAATCCAGTATTTGAAGATACCAATAATGTCACAGTACTTTGTTCATCAATAAGTTCACCGACTGAATATGCTGTTGCTGAACTTAATGTTAATTTTTTTTGATCACTGAATGTTGTATCACCAATTAATTGAACAGTCACTAATGAATTGGCAGATGGTGTTGTAATAATATCACCATTACTATTTGTATTAGAAACTAGAATAATTACTGAGTTTGCCACTACAGTATTTGCAGAATTTCTGCCAGACAGATAATCACCAACAATTGCACTATTCACATTTGTTGCAGATGCAAGATATATCTTTTCAATTCGTTGCAGAACTGGTTCATATAATGAATATGAAAGATTAGGATTATTCACGGTCAACAACGCTGATGAAACATATACATTTGTTGTATTGGTTGTTGTATAACCATAACCACCATCAACAATCTTAAAGTCAACTCGTCCAGTAGCATTCTCAATACCAGTCACACGAACTTTGCCGTGTTTTGCTTCACTACCTATAACATCAAGAATGTCACCAATTTCATTGTCTTTACCACCTGATGTTATATTAATAGAAGTCAACGATCCATTAATTGTTGGTGCGCCATTGAGTGAAGTATTATCGGTAATTTGATCACCATATTCAAACTGTCCTTGAACAGAACTTAGATATACAATATCAATAAGTTTTCCATTGACACGTTTTGTAATAATACTTTCAACAAACCCTTTAGCACCAGTTATTGAACCTGTAATTTGTTTATTAATAAAAGTCTTTGTTCTTGGACTCTTTGTAACTTCAATATAGATTGGTCTGACCCACATTGAATCAGATGGTTTAATAACATCATCACCTGGGTAATACACATCAATTTCTTCATTATAAAGTAGTTTCATAAGTAATTCAAGAGAATACTTTGATCCTTTTGTTGAATATAGATCAAGAATATGTTTGATTGCAAATCGTTTATCAGTTGTGATAATTGATGGAAAATCTGCAAGAAATTCATTTTTAAAATGCAACAAGAATGAATCTAATGAATCATCAATATCATTCAGATCAAACATTTGACGCGATAGTTTTATTGCATACTTATCAGTTGTTTCAAGAAACTCATAATATGCTTTTATAAATGCAACTAACTCAGCCCCTTGCTCACGATAATAAGCAGGAAATTGTGACTCAATTACATGTGATATTGTTTGTGTAATATCAGTCATCTTATCCTGCTACTCCATATGCGGTAATAAGTACATCTTCTGGTCGAATGGTAATAATTCTATTATTTGGTGGCACAATATCACTTAACAGTGTTCTTGCATATATTCTTAAATCAGCACCTTCATATGCAGATATATTAAGTGGTTTAAGAATAACCTTTCCCGTATTATAGTCAACACTGCCGACATTGTTATTTAAAATAGCAAATCCTCCAGTTATTGTCTGAAGTATTTGCAATTTACCAGTTCCATCATCTTGAATAAATGCAAAGTTTTTTCCACCATATGTAAATGTTGATGATTTAATAGCTGGTTTATGTGTGCTAACTAATTCACCAGGTGTCAAAGGATGATCAATAATCAAAGCATTTTTAAATTCAAGCGTATAGTTATTGTTCACATTCAAAGTTGGATTAATTGCTAAAACTGCTTGAACTGATGTATCATTTGATAGTATGCTAATATCAGCATTATCAATAGCAGAAGTAAAGTTGGAATATCTAAACGTTTTCTTAAAATCAGATAGGTTATTTGTGCTATATGAAGAAATTGCATTAGCAGTAAGATCTTTAATTGCAGTAAACGACAAATCAGTTATATTAATATTATAATAAACATTACTTGTGACATATAGATACATAAATTCAGCAGCTTCAATAATTGGTTCAATACCCAGAGCAGTTCTATCTTTTAAATAGTTGTAATATTTGTTCTTATCATTGCTGGATAGACCATATGCATTATTAGTATCAACAGCAATGATGACGCGGCCATATTGTGGCGGATCACGTTCTTCACCACCATATGCCAATGCAGCTTGGATCTCAGGGAACTTATTTTTCAAAATGATTTCAAAGTCTGACTTAGTAATTGCACGATCTTGAATCTGAATTGATTTAGGAGCAAAGTACTTGATTGACTCAATGCTTTCAATATCTGAACCACCAGCTGATGTTGTGTTTAATGAAACAGTTGCTTGATAACCAGAGATAGAACCTGATGGAGCCATGCTAGTAATACCATTTGCAGCCGAACCAACGGTCATACGATATTCAATAAGTACAACATTACCAGTTGTCGGAACATTTCCAAATACGTTTTGACCAAATCCAATCTCATACTTATCATCAAAATATGGTTGAACATAAAAAACATTGTCTGATGATCCAACACCAAAGATATTTGATTTTGGCATATATGTGATGCCAGTTGTATCGGTTGATGTAGCTTTAACAGTGACACGAATACTGCTTGTATCTACATTCTTATTTGAGATAACAAATCGTTGTGTGTTTGCATCAGTGACTGAATATGCCTCAGTAATATAACTACCTTCATAAACTTCAAGATTATTATATACAAATGAGTTATTGACATTCTGTATTGACACAGCATCAGTATTATAGAATGTATATGTTTTATTACCACATTTTGCAATGAATTTTGTTTTTGCAGGAATTGTAATTGTTGCTGGATATGGTGCAGCCACAGTTAATCTTACAGCAATTTTTGCAATAGATGATGTGTATGATCTTGGAAGATAATTCAGTGATTTTGCATGTGAAATGACTGAATCTCTTAGCTGTGCCGAATCAAGAAACATTTCAGAAATTGCCATGTTTGTATAGAAATTATTCTGATATGTATTATAAGCTAATATGTCTAATAGAACAGACATATTTGAACCTTCAAAATCATAGTCCTTAAACTGGTTCTGACCTTTAAGGTAAGCTTTAAGATCAGTCTTTACCTGATCAAAGTCTAAATTAGTGATACTGTTAACTGTAGTTGCCATTATCTTACCCTGTTAAGTACTACGTTTAATGTTATTGGTGTTTGTATATTTATGACGCTAAACATGATGGTAATTGTAGCGCTATTTTGATCATTGAAAAGATTACTTACATTTACAGAAATTAAATTGCATCTTGGTTCAAAGTTTTCTATTGTTGTTCTAATAAGATCTTTTAAAATATATTGTGTTTCAGGATGGAGAATATTTTCAAACAACATTTTTCTGATATTAGAACCAAGTGTTGGATTAAATAGTCGTTCACCGGTATCAGTCAAAAGTAAATTTTTGATTGACTCTTTGATAGAATCCTCATCGGTATATCTAACCACATCACTATTTACTGGATTCAGTAAAAGATCTTTTCTCAAATCAGAATATAATACATCCTGTTTTCTTACACTAGGTGTTATGATCATTTAACTTCTCCTTTATAGTATTTATCAGGTTCTAAGAGCAGCACGAACATCAGCATTTAATTGATCAATTTCAGCTGAAGAACCATTTCTAAACTTATCAGCAACATGCAATTCTAAAGCATGTTTATGTGCTAATGGTCCAGATGTTTGAGTTCCATGCCATGTGGCACGATAATTACGTACGTCAATATGAATAAAATTGGCATCAGGTTGTGAATATGCTCCAATTCCCATAGCACCTTCTTCACTAGCTGCTTTAATAAACTTCTCACCTGATTCAAAGTCTGTACCAAAACTACTTCTTGCCACATCAAGGGCCATACCTGACATATGATAACTATTTTTTGCACCACGAACACTTTTATTATATGCAGGTGATCTATATCCAGAATTAATGCTTAATCGTTTACCTAGTTTTTCTGAAACTCTCATGCCAAGAATAAGAACATCAATTGTTAATTTCTTTACACCTACAGCATCTGTTGGATTATTCATTGATGCACCAATTGTGCTAAAGTCAAACCATTTTGTACCAGGATGATTACCTGTTAATATATCAACAGCAGATGCAGATATAATTGCTATTGCTGTAGCTTTTTCAGCTTCTGTAAAAGGTCTTGTATACCACTTTCCAGGTTTAGCTTGTCCTGCTTGATCAAGACCAGAACCAGCTCCATTGTTAAGGTTATCAGCAAGTTGCTCTTTTATGGATTTAACATTATCATCACTCATTCTAAATCCACCTGCAGTAACAGCAGCTAAACTAAATTCTGTTGAAGAATTTGTTAATACATTTTTAACATCAGTACAACTTTGTAAAGCATTTTGTAATGCTGATAATGGACTACGCATAAATTGTTCAACAGCATTTGATAACTGACAGAATCTATAAACCAGATACTCAATATTCTGTTGTGTGATATTAGTAAACTTATTTGAGGTTGATGCAATTACACCATTTACAGTATCTTTTAATGTCTGAATATTTAAGTCACTGAAAAAGTCAGCAGTCTGTTGTACTGTATTTGCAATACCTTTAATAGATCCTAAGCAATTGCTAACTTGTTGTATTAATTGTTTGACAAGTTGTGATAACTTTTCTTTTAATGTATCAATCAATGTTTCAATTAACTTTTGTATATTAAGAATTGCACCAATTGCACCAATGACATTACCCACTGTATTTAATGCATTAAAAATATCATTTAAGACACCAGAGAATATAGTGCAAAAACCATCAGTACTTGATGAAAAGTTATTTGTATAATATGTATTAATATTTTCAAGATATTGTAATGCAGTAATTGATAGTTGATTAGGATTTAATGCTTGAACCATACTTTGAGTTGTGCCAGTTGCTACCAAAAAGTCAGCATATTCTGTAATACCAATTGGGCCACTATTTAATCTATCATATAACATTGGATAATCATAATCTTCTTTTGCCAATGTAACTAATGAATTTAAATCTGCTAGTGCTATAAGCAGAAATGATTGATCATATTGTTTTGCAGAATCATTTTGCAGATCAAATAGATCACCAACAGAAAGGATTTTAAATTCTAATTCTGCTGTTGTGGAGTTAAGATTAAAATATGGACTACAAGACATGTTTATTCCTTATATCGTATCATCAATTTGATTAATACTAATACCGCCGGTTGTTGGTGATGATTGTTTTTTAGTTGCAATACCAGCTGTAGGTGGTTTTTCAACGCCCACGGCACCATTAATATCTGCTACTGTTGCAACTGAACCATCATTAAGACGGACCTGTGTCCCTTTAATTGTAGTATTACCATCAATTGCTTCCATTCCTACCGTTCCTGCATTTACAACAAAATTAGAACTTTTGACTGTAGTATCACCCACTGATTGTAATTGGATTCCTTCAGATGATAGAATACCAACACCGCCGGCAATGGCTGACAAACCTACACGTGCTGAACTTATATCCAATGATGTACCTGAGTTCAGCACAATATCACCAGCGGCTGCAATACTGATATTAGAATTTGATGATATACTTAAATCACCAACCGAGTGTAATTGAATACCACCATTTTCTACTCGTACTGAATAACCACCATCAGAAATATTTGTGGTATGACCACCGATTTGTTGTTCAAAGTCATTTATTGAAACAACATGTAAACGACCAATTGCTCCAATTGTTACATTACCATTTTGATCTAATGCAATGTGTGCACCGCTCTTATGAATAATATTAATATGTTCATTGTTTTCACCATCACCACCATGCATCTCAATATACGAACCATTATAACTTGCATTAATTACTGTTGTATTATGTGATCCTCCAACAGCAAGACCTGGATGGTAAAGATCGCCAGTTGATTTTTGAAAGTTTGCAAGTGCTGGAGCTAGTGGTGTGTGGTGAATTCCTTCACCAGTTCTCTGAGGCGGTAATGCACCTTGGCCATATGATTCAATTGTTGATGATACTAGTGGTGTATAAGGTGCGGTTGATGGAAGTGTTGATGTTACAGTACCTGGATCAGTACCTGTAATTCTAAAATAATCCTCCAACCAATTTTTTTGATATGTTGAAGCATTTTGTCCACGATTTACACTAAGTTGTTCGGCAGACATATTGCCTTGAGCATTTCCTGTAAACCAAACGTTTGGTATTGCAGCAACATTGTTATTATTCTCTGCAAGAATAGTATTAACATAGTGTGCTGCTACAGCATCTTGTATGGCTGGAGGTGCATCAGCTGCATGACTATATTCAGTACCAATACCTGCAGCTGCCGCACGTTCTTGCCATGTCGAGTCAATAAATTGATAAGCACCTGAAGCTGTAGATCCTATAACCTTACCGTTTACATCTCTCTCAACATATCTTGTATCACCATTCTCAGCTGTGTAATCACCGCCTGATTCTCGAGCTTTAATTGTTTCAAGAACACCTTCTGCAGTACCTGAAACATATGCTGGTGTTGCATTATTCTGGGATTGATCATTAGCACTTATATCACCAACAGCGCCGGTAGGTTCTAATGTAGGAATACCAAATTTTGGTGTTGGTATTACACCAAAGATAAGTGGTTGTTGAGCATCACGTCCATCAAGAAAAGCACCAAATACTAATTCACCCTCGCCAATTTTTGCAGAAACACTTATATTATTTACTAGAACAGTGGCCCATGGCAAATCTTCTGTTCTAACATCACCTACAGCAATGATAGGATGGAATCCAAATGCACGTACTCGAACACGACCTTCTTTTTTAGGATCACGAATATCTTGCACAATTCCCATGAACCATGTGAGATTATTTAAGCCTTCATATAATATCATGCTGTTCCAATTCCATATCGTGATAATGTAAGTTTTTGTTTATATTCTTTATTTAGAAATTCATTTCGTATTTCATTAACCAAATAATAACCACTGCGCTCAATGTCTATCTTTTGTGTATTACCTGAATTGGCTTTTGCTCTTAATGGTAACTGAAGATTGATTACTGATCCAGCAACAATATCATTGTGTCCATGGATTTCAACTTCAATGGTGTTTTGATCATATTGATAGAAATACGAACCTTTCTTATTATATAGGTCAGAATAATTAGCATCAAGTCTAACAGCAGGCCCTGAAACATCTGCAGGTGCTGTATAATCTTTTAAAACAAATCGAGTATACTTATCTGATATGACTTCATCAATAAATTGTTTACTGTGCGGTAATTTTATTTTATCAGTTGAAAAGTCATCTAAAATACTATAAGGTGTTTGGGGAATTAAAATAGTCCCATTTAAAACATCAATTGCATATACGTTGCGTTTGTAAGCGCCTTTGTTAATATCATTTATCGTATTTACTTTTTCACCAAAATTAATGTCACGAATATTAAACATCAGTGTATATTGTGCATTAGCATCCATGTTTGGTAGATAGTTATAATAGAATGTCTTTGCTTTACCACCAGCAGGTGCTAGATTTCCAGATAAAGGATCAACTGCTCTTGGATCCCAACTAGTAGTGCCATAACCATTTAATATAAATTCATTTGTTCCAAAAAAGTAACTATCTCTGTTTTCAAAAAAGCGATAAAACTGTGTATTTGAATCTGACTTATAGGCATAACGGGCAAAAAACAAAAACGTTTCAACAGGAGTAAGATTTGGAATAACAAGATTCTGAATACCATCAGTTTCATCAATAGCGATCCCTTTTGGTTTTAAACGCTGTTGATCCATTGCTGCTTTAAATGTAGCATCAAAATGTAGTTTTACATAATCACTTATTTTCTGATTCTTAAATGCTTTCATGACTCTAAAACTATCAGTAAGAACTCTAGGTGCTGATACAAAGTTTAATGTATACTGAATCAGTGTTTGGTTAATAGGATCTGAATATTTAATATCAGATACTGAAAAGACCATAAACACATCAGTTCTTACTTTACCAAAAAAGTCTTTATATATGAACTCAATATATTCTTCACCTATGACTGGCAATCTTGATAAAATGTCATCACTGTCAAAGAGTGTAGTTGTACCAGTCATAAATGGTGCTGACATTGATTCTGTGATAGTAAAACCAGACATCAAAGCAGACACTTCTATCTTGCTCTGTCTTGTATAGTCACTGAGATAAACACTTACAAGTTCATATTGTCCAGCTTGAGTCAGACTAGGCATTCAACAATCCCTTTAATTCTGACTCAGCCTGTGACGCATATGCTCTATTAAATAGGAATATATTTCTTTTATTCTCATTTAGTTCAAGTTCATAATCATAAATCCGTACTGGATACCAATCACCCGCAGTGATTAATCCCAAGTCTGCATTTAACAGATAAGTATCCTTACTAATTCTATTATTTTCGGCATTCTGATACCATAAAATATTGCTTGTAAGTGATGCATTCTGTGTCCAATTAATAACACCATTCCCAACATATGCTGGATCTATAACTTGTGCCTGTTTGGTATATTTCTTTATAATCATTTTTTCAAAGTCACCATTTGATAATGGCCATTGGGAAACAGGATCAATGATATTATTGGCCATGAATACAAGCCATGTTTTACCCATATCATCATAATAATATAGAGCAATGTCTTCTGGTTTCTCACCATCTTTAATTGAATATGAAAGGAATGAAATAGGTGAACTATACAATTGTTGCTGAATAGCAGTTCGGCGAGTAATATTTACTGCCGATTTGCCGTTGTATGTTACTGTTGGGAAAAATTTAAAGTAGTTCAT
>Ga0181351_1000583_pt1 | contig 10654 bp, 10 predicted proteins | sample Su13VDMM15SD_FD_170485 | JGI IMG/M metagenome (GOLD analysis project Ga0181351, IMG submission 170485) | Freshwater viral communities from Lake Michigan, USA - Su13.VD.MM15.S.D | ecosystem: Environmental > Aquatic > Freshwater > Lake | place: USA: Michigan | collected 2013-07-16 | reverse complement strand
GGGTGCTTGTAGACTGCAGTCCCCTTGCTCTTGACATCTACGTACTTCTTGTGGACACCGGCTGCAAGAGGACCCGGACGGTAGATCGCGGTGATGGCAGACAGGTCTTCAATGGAGGTAGGCTTCGCCTCGAGGCAGAACTTACGAGCACCGCTGTTGGTGAACTGAAAGATCTGTGTAAAGCGACCTTCATGGTAGACATGCTTCCAGACATCAAGATCGTCAAGCTCATTGTACCGGATGTTCAGGTGCTTATCGAAGAACTCAGAGATCTGATCAAACCGCGGATGCACAACTCCAAGGCGAGTCTTGAGAATGAGCCGGATGCAATCCTCGACCATCTTGAGGAGTGACAACCCAAGGAAGTCAAACTTCAGGAAGCCGTTCTCCTCGAGGTGCCGGAAGTTCATACCCTCAGACCACGGAGTTTGAATCTCGCCGCGGACAGAGATGACAGGCATGTGATCCTCGAGTTGCGGACAGATCAGAACGCCTCCAGCATGTCGGCCGATCGAACGAGTCTCCATGAAGAGAGACTGGACCTGCTGGCAGAGTTCTGGGTACTTCTCCATGAAGACCTTGTACTTCTCTGAGTACTTCATGCAGTCAGCGTGAGACAGGACGTATGTGCTCTTTTCCTCGTGATCTCCAAGCGCGCGGTGCATGACTTCGTCCTGGAGAGGACCAGTCACCTCGTTGACCTCCTCAAAGGGGATACCGTGGAACTTAGCAACATCCTTGATCAGCGACTTCAGCTTCAGAGTGTTGAAGTTGGAGACCGGAACTACTGAGTCATCTCCAAACAGCTTGCGTGCCTCATCGATCAGAACGTCTCGATCACCGACGTCAGTGTCGATGTCGGGCCACGCCACCTTGTGACGACCGAGGAACCGCTCCCAGAGAAGATCAAACTTGATCGGATCGACTGAAGTGATTCCAAGAACGAAGTTGACAAGAGAGCCTGCGCCAGAACCGCGACCTGGCCCGATCAGAGTCCGCTTCTGCGCCCTGTCGAAGACATAGTAGAGAGTGAGAAAGTAGTTCTCGAACTTAAGATACTTGATGTCCTCAAGCTCCATCTTCAGACGAGCGACGTACTCTGGATTTGTATCAAGCTTGAGATCTCGCATACCCTTCTTACAGAGATCCAGCAGTGTTGAGAAGGCAGACCGCTCTGGTTTGCTGAAGTTGGGTAGCTTAGCAGTGTTATCGAAGGAGATGTCTTCGCAATACTGCCATGCGATGTCGTGAGTACGTTCGATAGACTCCTTGACAAGCTCTTCAGTCCCGCTGTAGAAGTCATACGAGTCCTTGTGAAGGAGGTACTCATCCCACATCTGCTGTGCATTCTTCGGGTAGAGCTCACACTTCAGCTCATCAAAGGTCGGGAGCACCTGCTTCTGCATGTCATCTCGGCCACCCATGCGCCCGAGCTTCTTGTAAAGCTCACGAGCTTGCCACATGTCAGGACCGTAGTAGTGAGAGTCTGCTGTGGCGATAGTCTTGATGCCAGTGCTCTTGGAGAGCTCGATCAAGTGCCTGTTGTTAGTGTGCTGGATCGACAGCTTGTTGAACTGAAGCTCGAGGAAGAAGTTATCGATACCAACAGCGTCGACGAACTTGTCTGTGTAGTTCTGTAGCTCACGCTGAATCTGTTCAAAAGGCTTGTTGAGAGCTTCTGCGCGAATGGAGTGAGAAGCCATCAGACCGCCGACACAAGCTGTCGATACAACCAGCCCCTCGCCGTGCTGCTTGAGCATCTCAAAGTCGATTCGAGGAAACTTGTAGTAACCCTCAACATACGACCGCTTGACAAGGTTGAAAAGGTTCTTTAGTCCTGTGCGATTCTTCGCAAAGACCACGAGGTGGTAGCGACGCTTCCAGTCATCAGCGTCGTCCATCTCAACAGTCTTGGTCTCCTCCTCGTCCTCGACGACCAGCCCTCCTGTGACCTCCTCCTCAGCCAGAATATCAGTCTGCTCGGGCTTTCCTTCTTCGTTCTTAGCTCGCTTTGCTTCGAAGTGCGCCTCACGCTTCTTGGCCCAGTCTGTCAAGGACGGGACAAAATAGAACTCCACTCCGTAGATCTGGCGGTACTTGTAACCCTTGCCCTTGATCTTCCTGGAGTGTGTGTGAGCGTGTGCCAGGCCGTTTCCAGATCCATGATCTGTTAGAGCCCAGGCATCCATGCCATTCTTGAGGACGAAGTCGATGTGCTTATCAGGATATCCAAGTCCATCATTGACTGAGAATCCTGAGTGGCAGTGGAGGCCAACAAAGCGGCTGGGTGGGATGATCGTGGTCATGCCACCATCTTACCCTCACCCAGCCGGTATTACACGAGAGACTTAGTCCTTCTTCTTGCGGGGCTTAGAGCGAGGGCCTTTTTCAGGTTCACCCTTCGCAACGATCTTCGCTGCAGTCACTACGGCATCGGGATTTGTCGCCCATCCAGCTGCCATCTTCTTGAGCTCGTCATAGTCAGCACCCTTCCGTATCGCCTGGACCATCGAAGCTGAGGCTTTGTACTCCTTGCCCTGGTACTTCTTCTTCATGACAGGCTTGAGCTTCTTCTTTTTCCCCTCGTTCATGTGGTCGTAGGTGAGAAAGTCGAAGACAGAGCCCATCATGCTGTCCATAACAGCGATCTTCTCCTGGCACCACTCAGGGACATCTTCGACGCCCTCGAGCATATCATGCAAAGTGACAGCACGACCAGCGATCATGAATAGATTTCCGAGGACCATCTGCATCTCCTCGTTGTGGTCATAATCGTAGCCGTCGTGGTCGTGATGGTCATCGTCGTCGTCCATAGCGTCGTCCTGGCCAAATTCGTAGCCCGTTTCGAACGAAGCGATTCTGTCGGAGTGCATATGCTCATCATCCGAATGTGCATCCATCTGGCATGCACATTCGGATATGAGATCTTTGAGAATGTCTATTTGTGATGATCTACGCATGGTAGATCTAAATATCACTCAATTCGACCATAATACGGCTCGAAGATCACCTTCTTCTCAGACAAGCATCGAGTCAGGTATTCTCGAAGATCTTCATAAGACGTGGTCACCTTGACTCCGGACTGTGCCAACATCAGATTGAAGTTGCCGGTGAGACCCTGTGCGAAGTAGACGATCGGGACATTGGCATTGTACGCCACACCTGCCTCGAAGATCGTGCCCATGTCCTTGTCACGGGTGTTACAGAGCACGAAGTCTGCAGTACGAATGTGCTCCACGTTGCCTTTGAATGTGTCCTTCTGGACATCGAGGGGAGCATTAGGTGGGCAGATAAAGATCTTACGAGGAGACGCCACTTCGAGACCGAGATCTCCAAGTAGAACCTCAAGTGCCTCGACCTCTTCGAGAGCCTTGGGGGTGAACCAACCGGATGCGAGATAGACCTTCATTTCAAGCTCCCTTGCTGTTCTTGTAGTTAGTGACGAGCATATCGATCTCTTCGAGAATCTCGTTCCAGAGCTTCCGGAAGTGTGGGACTCCGCCGTCCGTTCCATTCATGTCGTCGCGTGTCGCCTGGTAGATCGTGTCGTCCGGGTGGTAGGTGAGGTGCTTCTCGCTGTCCTCGTCAGGCCAGTAGAGGTTGGTACCCGTACCATTGCGGAACGTCTTGATGTAGTGCCATGCAGGCTCGCGGAGGTTGATTGCCACGTGTGCCTCTGGGAAGATCTTGATGATCTCGCGGGCCATAAGTGCCGCGAGAATGTTATCCTCCTCGGGCTGGATCTGCTTGTCCTGGCGCTGCTTGATGAAACCGAATGCATCGCGGATGTTCATGCGCATGTAGTAGAAGGTCTCAAGGCACTTAGGAAGGACGTGTCGAGCATCCATCAGGCTGATGGTCTTGGAATCAACCATGTCTGTGTAGAGCTCCTTAGCCTCCTGGACGTGAGCCTGCCAGCGTGCATAGAACTCCGGACTGTTCTGGATGGAACCAGGAACAAGGCTACGCTCATGCGAGAGCCAACGATCACCTGTGCACTGTGCTGCAAAGGAACCTGCACGGTGGCGGATGAGATGGGTCACAGTCTGTGTGTCAATGCCACCGACGAGGAAGGTGAGGCCGATCAGCTCCATCGCTGCAGGAAGAGCACGCCCTGCGAAGACGTCCTCGAGAGTCTTAGAGAGCTCAGTGTCTGTTGCGTCGTGATAAGGAACGTGCTGATCTGCCCAAGTCGACTTGACAAAGCAGTAGACTGCCTGACGGATCGTGTACGGGTCTGGTGCATCAACAAGCTGTAGCTTGAGAGCATCAAGGCTGTTGACGAACTCGGTGGTAGGCTTCTCGCCGAAGCGAATCGCCATAGGCAGGGTGATAGGCTGAAGATCGAGATTCTGTGGCATGTTAGTTCTTTGTTTCCTTGTAGATTCCATCCAGAATGGAAAGCAGGTGGTTTGAATCATTGTATCGAATGACGCCTGGAACGTCGTTCAACGATACATTGTACGCTAGCACTGGCGAAATTACACGCAAGCCATGCGAAGCATATTCGGCGCTGTGCTTGGGAGAATCGTCAATGCAAGCAGCGACACGACCGTAGAACTGGCTTTGAACTATCCATCGGTACTTCTCTCCGCTGAAGGAGATTCCGTCGAAGGGGACTCCAGCAGCGTCGAGCCAGCTGTATGTATCGTACAAACAGATTAGGTTCTGGTCTGGGCGAGCTGTCAAGAGTTGCACCCAAAAACCCATCTCTCGAGATCTCTGCAGGGTCTCAACCATGCCTTCAATCACTTCGATAGTGCGAAGACCTCTATCGCTGATGAAATCCTTGAAAGAAGACTCTGGATTGATCCCGCGATCCTTGAGAGGTGTCGAAGCATAGTACTCCGGGTAATCGTGAGAGATCTTGATTCCGTGAGAAGCGTCGAGCCATTCAAAGTATGACTTTCTGAAGTGTGCGATGACGTCGTCTACATCGACTATCAGCACTGGGCGACCGTCCCACTTAGAAGTCTCAACCCTGCGGCGAGTATGCAGGAAGGTATCTTTATCTTTGAAAGCCTCAACAACTTCTCTCTGATCAAATCCCCAGACATTCATGATCGCAAGTAGATACCGCAGAGCATCAACAGACTCGTAGAGAATCTTCTCACGATCAGGTGTCTTCCTGTTCGCGTGGTGATCCTTGAAGTTGATAGAGCTCACAAGGTCAGTGACTTCTCCGTGAAGAGCAAGAGCAAAGCTCTTGGTCATCTCTTCACGCTTTGCATCGCTGAAGCTCTCTGAGCTGAAGAAGAGATCAGAGAATTCCTTCTGGCGATCAAGCATGTCTGCAAATTTCATTAGTAACCCGTCTTAAGCCTTTCGTGGATAATCTTGTCTTTCTTGTCGTAGGCAGCGAATAGCTCGTCAGAGTCAACGCCGATCATGATCATGAGCGACAGGAAGTAGTTGAAAGCATCAACCATCTCCTCTTTAAACTCATCACGATTGAAGTCTGCGACGACCTCTGTCTGACGATGCGGCTTCCAGTTCTTGAGATGCCCAAGGGCTTCAAAAACTTCTTCAACTCCTCGCAGTGCCATGTCGCGACAGAGCTGCTGAGACTTGCGAGTGCTTAGATCTATGTTCCCCTCAGGATAAGCGTCAGGAACACGCGATCGCAGTGCCGCCATATATGCACGACGCTTCTCGAAGATCTGATCGAGCTTGTCCACTAGTTTGACTCCTCGTCTCCAGCCTCGAACTGAGCGGATGCTGCCTGAGCGATGAGCTTGTTGAGATTCTTATCAAAGTTCTCAAGGTACTCTGGCTCGGGAACTAGCGATCCATCTTCGGATGCAACGAGCTGCATCAGTCGAAGATTGTCGACAATATCTGTTCCAGTGATAATTGCAAGCTGCAAGAGCTTTGCAATCTGTGCGATAGACGTATCAGAAAGACTGTATTTCATGATTGTACTCCTTTTACCCAAAATGTGGTCCTTCCATCATTCGTGACCTCACGCGTGACTTCAAGACCCTGCGGATCCTTCACTTGATTATAGACGGCAAATCGTCTAGTGTACTCACCTTTCTGGCCTTCAAAATTCTGAAAGGTGTAGATTGTTGCACCACCGGTAGCATAAGATGCTCGGATCACCTTCTTGACTGTCTCATTGAGTCGCTTCAGCTCAACAGGCGACAAGTCTTTGCAGAGCCGATGAGGTGAGATCTGAGCGAAGTAGAGCGACTCGGACTTCAGATAGTTTCCAACGCCACAGACGACTGACTGATTCATCAGTCCCTCTGCGATTGTACCCTTTAGATTCCCTACGCGCTGCTCGAAGATGTCGTCTTTGACATCTTCTGCGAGCATGTCAGGACCTAGAGACTGAAGCTTCTGGTGTAGCTCTTCTTCTCCTCTGACAAACTTTAGTGTTCCAAAGTTTCTAGCGTCGTTGAAGTGTAGCCTGCTTCCGTCGGAGAAAGTGAAACGCACCCTGCTGTGCTTCTGCGGGCCTCGGCTCCAGCCTCCGGTCATCCCCAGTGTGTTCCAGATGAACCAGTTGCCCACCTTGAAGTAGATGAACTTGCCCTTGCAGGCTACAGCGTCAACTGTAGCCGGAATCACGCTAGAAAAATCATCTAGCCCGTCAGGATCTCCGTGTCGCACGTATCTTCCAGAAAGAACTTCAATCGACACAATTGTCATTCCCGCAATTGACTTTGCCAAAGAATCTGTAACAATTCTAACCTCGGGGCCTTCTGGGATGGTATCCTCCTTTAGGCTTTAAAGCCATTCCGAACAAGTTTTAGTATTGTGTGATGAGAACATCCGTATTTTAAACCTAGCTTACTCTTTGTTGTTGATCCACTTCCAGTAGTTCTTAAGTGCACCGTCTTTAGGCTCTGGAATGTCATCCCACTTGTGCAAGCAGAAGATGTCGTAAGCAGCTCCTGCATAATCTCCAACGCCGGGTAGAGATCTTACATCATTGCCGTCCCAGTTCACGAAAGCTTGAGACAGCTTTACTAGCGTTTTGCTACGACGGTCTGAGAGGCCGAGGTCAGCAATTAGGTCTCTGATCTCTTCTGCATTGGCGTGAGCAGCACTCTCTGCTGTCGGCCAGCGTTCAAAGAACTTCCACATGTAAGGCTCTGCAACTACTCTGCGAGTCAGATTGCAGAAAATACAGACAACTAGAACTCTCCACGGATCGTGTTGAACTGTCTCTTGGATCAGGTTGTATGGTGACTTAGGTGCGATCACGAAAGATTGTAATCGAACAAGTCTTAATTTACAAGCTAAATACCAAAAGCTTCGATCGTGTGCTTGAACGGATGATGCGGAATACTTCTAACCAGATCTAGCATCTGCTCTGCAAGATCTCGAACTTCCTTCTGTGCATCGGGCTTCATGCGAAGGCTGAGGAAGTGGTTGAAAGAGCGCCAGTTGAACATCACATCCATCGTGATCTGGTTGCCATAAGGCAAATAGAATCGAGCTGACTCTTTCGCTCGCTTGCGGTTCATGCCGTTCTCTACGAGCCGCTCAAGTGCATCGTGGTAGCGCATGATAGCATCTTCCATGAATGCAATGTAGTGCGCCTGATCCTCAAGTGGCCAGTCCTTTGGAAGGTAGTACTTGTCGTCCTTAAGCTCTTTATAGCGAGCCGACTCACCGTTAACTGAGACTCCGATGCGATGCTTGAGAAGATGCACGTGAGTAGCTGTATCGACTGTAACCAGGAAGTGAAGAGAGCTCTTCTCGAACGGAGTCTCGTGGCCGTTCTCAGCCAGCATCTTGAGAAGCTGAGGAATTCTCACTCTCTTCTCCTCTGTTAGATCTCTGTTCGTACTTGTCCATGCTGACAGTGCGTGGACTTCGTCTGAACCATACCATCCAACCAATTCTACCTTGTTGTCTTGAAAGGGCATGTCTGAGATTCTCCCTGAAGTATTTGTCCCAGATTATTTCAAATCCCCACTGCAGAAAAGTCAAAGTAGTCCCAGTTATTAGGACTATTCCGATTGAATCTGCAGCATTTCTAGTGAAGAAGAAAGCTATGCAAAATCCATAGCACATGGAGAAAGCTCTCCATGCCATGACTTTTATTAGGAGCTCTAGCTTTCTATTCAAACTTGTACTTGACGTCCACTGTTAGCATCATCTCTGGAACCTTGATGTGGTTAACCATGTTCATCTCCTTTGCCTCCTCTGGCTCGATGAACCAGTCAGCGTGCTTCTTGTGGTGGATCTCTTCGAGGAAGTAATCTTCGTCCTTTCCAATGTTCTTTGCCATGATCTTCAAGATCTTGTCATTGAGTCGATCAACTTCCTTTGCATCAGTCTTGATCTCCTCAACCTTTCCAAAGCTACCAGTCGAAACCTCGTGGATCATGATGGTGGCATTTGGTCCTGCAAATCGCATCCCCTCAGCACCACAGGTTAGAAGAACTGCACCGCAGCTCATAGCCTTTCCTTCAACAATGGTAGCAACTGGAACTCGAGAAGCCTTGATCGCATCGATCATGGTCATCAGAGAGTAGACCTGGCCACCGTAGCTATCAATAACAATCGGGATGATTCCCTGCCCAGAAGACTGGGCCATCGACATCTGCTGTGCAAACTCCTTTGCAGAATCTTCGTCAAACTTGTTGACGCGGATGATGATAGGTGCGGCCCGAAGCTCGCACTCCTTAATAAGGGGAGAAACGCGTGTGATGATGTTCATGAATTACTATACTCAAGTGAGTTCAATTTTTTAAGAACTAGCTACACTTGCTAGAGCCGCAAGCACTACACGTAACGCAACCCTCCTGGTAGAACACCTGGTCGCTTCCACAGTCTTTGCACTTCTTCTCGTTTGTTGACTTTGTTCCGTCGGGAATGTAGCCCTTCAGAACTCTGGCAATGCAACGTGCAAAGGCAAACATGTCTGAGTCTTTATCCTTCTGGAGCTGATCAACTACAAAGTTGACCGGGATACCGTGGCGAAGAGCAAGAGAGATTGTCCTAGTGAAAGCACCTTGCGTCGGGTTTGCAAAGAGGTTAACGACGTCTTTGAAGAGGATCTCATCGTCGTTACCGATGGGAACTCTAAGATTGTAGGTCGCTATGCCCTCCTTCTTGCCATTCTTGATCAAGGTCCCTGCTTTGGTCTTCTTTGGAACTTCAATATGCTCAGCAAGACCACTGAAGACCTCGTATGGCATTCCGTCATTTAAGCCTACGAGGACCATCCAAGACTGCGTGACACCTGTATCATCTTTCACATTAACTCTGTGAATGTCGCAAGGTAGCTCCTTTGGACGCTTGGGATGGAAGTCACCGGCGCTCTTTGGCTTGTCTTCCTGCCTAGGAGTGTCTGCGACAAGAACTCCGGTGCGACAACCGTCTCGATAGACTGTAAAGCCCTTACATCCGGTCTTCCAGGCTTTCATGTAGACAGAGTTAACTGTCTCTCTCGTAGCAGAATTAGGAAGGTTACAGGTCTTAGATATTGAATGGTCAACCCAGGCTTGTGCTGCAGCCTGGATGTCAACTGATCTCTCCCAGTCGATATCGTTGGCGGTACCACCCCAGTACGGGCTCTCCTGCGGATCAGTCTTTCCGGTGACATCCATCCACTTCTTGAACCAGTGGTGGTAGACAGTGTACTCCTGCCACTTGTCACCCATTGGGTCAACATAGTCGACTCTAGCAGAGATATCACTACCGGTAATCTTGCGGCGGCGCTTGTACGAGAGAAGGAAGGCAGGCTCAATTCCCGAAGTGGTCTGCGTGAGACAGGAGACTGAACCGACGGGTGCTGTGGTGGTGAGAGCAATGTTGCGACGACCTGTGTTCTTCCACATCTCGTAGTACTCACCTTTGCAAGAGGAGATCACCTTCTTGAGGTAGGTGTGATTCTTCTCCTTCTCGTAGTCCCACACTGGGAAGGCACCGCGCTCCTTGGCAAGAACGATCGAAGAACGGTGAGCTCCGACGGCGAGGGCCTTGTAGATCTCCTCAGTGACGTCAATAGAGCACTTATCTCCATAACGAACACCTAGAGCTGCAAGACAGTCGCCAAGACCTGTGACTCCGAGACCAGTGCGACGACCATTGAGACCTGCCGCTCTAATCTTTGTCCAGAGTGTCTTCTCAATCATCTTCACGCTGTCAGGCTCTGGATCGTTCTGAATCTTCTCAAGAATCCTATCAACGCACTCGACCTCGAGGTCCACGAGGTCGTCCATGAGACGCTGAGCCTTCATGACTACGGAGTTAAAGTTTGAAAAATCAAATCTTGCATGATCAGTAAACGGATCGATCACAAACGAGGTAAGGTTAACAACCATCAGTCGACAGGAGTCGTATGGGCTGAGGGGGATCTCACCGCAGGGATTGGTAGAGATTGTCTTGTAACCGACGTCACGGTAGCGGTCAACGATTCCCTGGTCAACTACAGTGTCCCAGAAGAGAGCCCCGGGCTCGGCAGAAGACCATGCGGCATCGATGAACTTGTTCCAGACCTGCTTCGCGTTGACTGTCTTGCAGATCTCAGCTTCCTCCGGGTGAGCCTCCACGGGCCACCGAAGCAGGAAGTCCTTCTCACCCTCTACAGCCTGCATGAACTCATCAGTGAAGCGGATCGAGATGTTCGCTCCTGTCACCTTTTTGAGGTCACGCTTGATGTCGATGAATGTCTCGATCTCTGGGTGACTCC
>Ga0181351_1000582_pt1 | contig 10669 bp, 9 predicted proteins | sample Su13VDMM15SD_FD_170485 | JGI IMG/M metagenome (GOLD analysis project Ga0181351, IMG submission 170485) | Freshwater viral communities from Lake Michigan, USA - Su13.VD.MM15.S.D | ecosystem: Environmental > Aquatic > Freshwater > Lake | place: USA: Michigan | collected 2013-07-16 | reverse complement strand
AATTTTCATTAGGTTTTGGCTTGTTGCAAAATGTAGGGCTTCATCTCTTTGAATAAATTTAATAATCTTAGAGTTGCCTTCCATCTTACCACGATATCCAAAATAAAAAGAACAAGCGAAAGAAACGTAAAATACAAGCCCTTCCATAACATTAATAGAAAGAATAGCATCAAATATTTTCTGTTTAATGTCTTTCTTCTCGTCATCTCCAAGAATTTTATCAAAATTATTTCTAATTAATTCGGCGCGACTTGTAATTTCTTTATCTTCCATTATACTATCAAAGAATTTAGTTGGATCTGGATAAACATTATTAAGAAGATAAGAATAACTATAACTATGAATGCCTTCAAATTGAGCCCAAGTATTCATGCATATCTCAAGTTCTGGATTACTTACATAATCTTTCAAACTATGTATACTTCTAGACAACATTGAATCGCCAAGAGTTTGAAATCTTAAATTACTATCAAATACAAATCTCTCTGTATCTGTTAGATTTTTGTAATCATTGCGATCTTTTCCTAGAGCAATTTCATGAGGCCACCAAAAATTTTCATTCTGCTTCTTGAATAATTCAAAAAATATTGGATATTTAAAACGATCATATCTTTGAAGGTTGAGATCTTCTCCAAGAAACAAAGGTTGTTTAGTATAGTCTATGTTTTTTAAATTTAAAACTGTTTTCATATGCTTATAATTTACACGCTCCGCTAGCACAATCATCTTCTTTTTGAGTCATAGATTGCTCCTTGTCTCCATCGTTACTGTTAAGATAATAAAGACTAATTAACCCAAGACTATAAGCATACATTATTTCTTTCATGACTTTTGCATCTGGTAATATATTATTTTCATAATGACTATAGTTGTAGTATACATTAGTTGATATAGCCATGTCAATATATTTCTGAATAACTGCATTAATTTTTAATATACCACTATTATCTTTGAGATCATAAGCTAATTCATAATTTTGATCGTATTTACCAATTCCTGGAACCATTACTGGAAGTTTACCCATTTTACTAGTTTTATAAGTTATAAGACTACGAATTGGTTCTACTCCATTAGTCGAACATTGAATAACAGAACTACTTTCACAAGGCATACAAGATGACAGGGTAGAATGTCTTAATCCAAATTCTTTAATATCTTTTCTCAACTTTTCCCAATCAAGAGATAGTTTTCTTTTAACTATTTCATCTACTTTGTCTTTATAGGTATCAATAGGTAATATACCTTTTGAATATTTTGTCCTATCGAATTTTTCACATTTACCTTTTTCTTTAGATAACTCAAGGCTAGATTTTAAAAGATAATATTGAAAATGCTCCATCCATTCATCAACAACTGATAATGATTTATCTGATGAATATTTTAATTCATTTTTAGCAAGAAATGCAGCTAGATTAGTTATTCCAACTCCAAGACTTCTACGTTTTTTAGCAAAATTTTCAGCAGCAATATTGAAGTAGTCTTGAATATCTATGATTTCATCAAGAAATCTTACGATAAGATCGCAGGTCTTTTCAAGATCTTGCCAGTTTTTTACTTCTAGCATATTAACTGCAGAAAGTATGCACATTCCGATTTCGCCCTCTTTATCATGATAATCATTTAATGGAATAGTGGGATGAATTACTTCAGTACAGAGATTGCTCATTGTGACTTTATCTAACCAAGCTCCATGATTATTTGCGTGATCTACATTTAAAATGTAAATTCTACCAGTTTCAACTCTTTCTTTAACTATAAGAGAAAATAATTTACGCGCAGATACTTTCTTTTTAAGCTTTAATTTTTTAGATTCACATTCTTTATATACCTTATCGAAATCTTTTGTGCCCCATGCTTCATAAAGTTCTGGAACTTCAACATTATTAAATAGAGTGATATCTTCGTCTTTCAATACTCTATCATAAAACATTTTACTCATACCAACAGTATAATCAAGCTTACGAACTCTATTATCATCTGTACCAGCATTATTCTTTAGTACAATAATATCTTCAATTTCATAATGCCACCATTGAATATTACAAGTTGCGCTTCCACCTCGTAATCCATTTTGTTGCCAAGCTTTTACGCTACTTTCATAAATTTTTAAGAATGGAATTAATCCAGTATGTACTACTTCTCCATTTTTAATAGGAGATCCAATTGCTCTAATTTTACTCACATCAATACCAATTCCACATCTATTAGCAGTAGCCATACTCACGGCAGTAGCACTAGCAGTAATACTGTCTTTTGTATCGTCAATGCCAATCAAGCAACAACTGGCATAATTTTTACTAGAAGTTCTAACTCCTGCCATTACTGGAGTTGGTAGATTAATTTTGTGTTTACTTATAGCATCATAAAATTTTCTTACATAATTAAGTCTTGTTTCGGGCGAATATTTAGCAAATGAATAAGCTGCGATTAATATATAAGCAAATTGTGGAGTTTCATAAATTTTACCATTTGTTCTATTTTTAACTAAATATTTATCACATAACTGTTTAATACCAGAGTAAGTAAAAATGAAATCTCTGTCATGATCAATGAATTCTCCAATTTTATTAATTTCATCTTCAGAATAATTAGATAGGATACTTTCATCATAAATTTTATTTCTTACGTTGTCTTTTAAAAATTCTAATAGTCTTGGAGCGTGTTTGCCTTTCCAAACATCTTTTCTTAATTGATAATTCAAAAGTCTTCCAGCTACATATTGATAATTTGGTTTTTCTATAGAAATTAAATTTGCAGCACTTTCAATTAATAGATTATGTATTTCCTTAGTACTGACTCCGTCCATGATATTAATCTTAGCGTTAATTTCAATATCTGTGAGACTTACTCCAGAGTAACCATCAATAGCCCAAGCAATAATTTTATTAATCTTATCTATGTTAAATTTTTCAGTAGAATTGTTTCTTTTCTTTACATTTATTACTTTGATCATTGTGTAAGTTATATTACAGTATTTTTAAAAAAATTAAAAGAAAATTTTCGAATGTTATTAACATAAACATATTAAATATATTTTGAGTGTACTAATCTAAACATTATATTGATACTATGTATTGTATTTATAAACTTCCCAATGAGATCCAAACAAAGCGAAGCTTTCCCTGTATTTATATACAAGGCTTCAAAGCCGATAGTTCAAACTTCCCAATTGAGTCCATAAAGCCTTTCGGCTTCCTAATGCTTATCGGGTACTGGTAGGACTACCCATCGCGCATTAGCCCTTTCACCTACACTCCCTATATTGCTATAGGTTTCTCAGGTCGCAAGCTTCGTTAGCGTTGCCTGACAAAAAGAACTAGCTGACTTATCGTTTTTCAATAGGAGTACGACGAACCCTTCCGCTAATTGGGCGGTATTTACTGATATTACATACTAATCTTTTTATATTATTTTGTCAAATAAAAAGTGTAATTATATTAAATCATATGGAAATAGACATATCAAAATATATTAAAGCAGCTAAAAATGGCAAAGCGCCACTTAATAAACCATTTCGTCTTCCTTCTGGAAGTAAAAAGAAATTTGGAGTTTATGTTAAAAACGATAAAGGCAATATTGTAAAAGTCACTTTTGGTGATCCAAATATGTCTATCAAAAGAGATAATCCCGAAAGACGCAAATCTTATAGAGCAAGGCACGGTTGCGATAATCCTGGTCCAAAATATAAGGCCAATTATTGGAGTTGTAAAATGTGGAGCTCAGAACCAGTTAGTAAAATTATTGGAAGTGAAGAAGATTTAATTTTAGAAGCAGATATTCAAGCTAAAAGCAAAGGCCTTTGGTACAACATTCAGCAAAAGAAAAAGAGAATGGGCAAAAATTATCGTCCAACACCAGAAGGCTCTAAAGATCGCCCAAGTCAAGAAGCCCTCAAAAAAGCTCAAGCTAGTGATTATTTAAACGAAGAATATGAATGGGATGGAGAGACAGAATTCGATCAAAATGAATTATTAAAAATTGACACATCACTTGCCCAAGCTGAAGAGATAGAAGAATCCCCAGAAGAAGAACTACAAGAATACAAAGATGATTTTTATGAAATGATAGTTGGCTCAATTAATTCTATTTATCAACATTCAAAAAATGTAATGGATAAATTAAATGACCCAATGGTTAAAGAAAATTTAACAGAACCATTTTTGCAACAAATGGCTGCATTAGCTGAAGATTACATGATCACTATTCATAATTATGTAATGTTTAATAAAGAAGACGAAAGTATAGCTTCAACAATGTTTAAAGTTGGAGACAAAGTAAAAAATATCAACAGCATGTGCAAGCATTATGGTAGCGAAGGAATTGTTAAAGAAATTCGTGATTTACCAGAAGATATGGGATATGGAATTATTTATGAATGCTCTAATAATGGTTCAACTTGGAAAATGGGAGACATGCTCGGTAAAACAGAAATTCAATTAAAGAAAATAAAAGCTTCAGAAGATAAAATGGAAGATGATGAAGAATATAAAACAATGATGGTTAGTGAAGGTCAAAAATTTAATGAATTTTTAAAGCAATGTATTCCAAAAAAACAAGGTGATGATAAATCTAAATTCAAATCTTGCCTAGAAGAATATAAAAAGAATAAATAAAATATATGCAAACTCAATGTGGCGAAATGATTGATGTATTGTCTTGTAAATCAGAAGGTGAAATTAGCGTCATTATAAATGATTTATTGAATAATAAAATAAAATCACAATCAGTTGAATTCAAAAAGAAAATTTTAAATATCTTTAAAACTTTAAAAAGCAATCAAATAAGTAAAACAAAAGATCAAACATTACTATATAATTACAATAAAGTTGTTGAATTTATTGATAATAAAATAAAAGATTTATAATTTATGCCCACATGCACCCCTCAACTCTGTTTTGGAGAAACTGGTCCAAGTTATAATGGAGAACCCGATTATGCAAGTTATAGTTTAAATCTTGGAGTTACTATTAATTTGGGAAAATTTGAAATAAAAGATGGATTTTGCCAATGGGGAGTACTTCATAAAAATTATCCAGGATCAAATCCAGAATACGATATACCATTCAATGAATTCCATGCCTATAAAGTTTATCATTTTTTTCAAACATTAAATGCTCAATCATCTATTGAAGGCAAAAAACCACACTATAAATTTACTCCTAGAGATAGAGCTGAAATACTACAAGATATAACAGATGCAATATCTGGTGAAAATCCAGAAGAAGTAGAAGATAGTATAAAAAATGAGATAGTAGATAGATTACGAAAAATTATAGATAATGACAATTGTCAAGAAGTTTGTTCAGATTTAGTTAATTTTAAAAAATCTCAATTTAATTATATAGATGAAGGAAATCAACCAGCTCCTGCACCTAGTCCTTTTAGTGCTCCAACAGAAGGTATTGCAATATATAAAGCAATAGCAGGAGGACAAGTAAAATTTACTATTAGAGACGGGCCTGATGACCTTAGAACTCAATTTTACTTTTTCAGACAAATATATGATATTTCTGTTATATTGACTTCAGTTGATTTTTGTAAAAAAGTCGATGATCAATTTCCTCTAGATCTAAGCCTTGTGCAACTTGACCCAAAATGGCAAAAAGAATTTGTACAAGATGATCCAAAATTGACTCTTTGTGATTGCTTGCAAATGACTTATTCTGCAGAGAATATAATTAAAACACAAATTCCAATGGAAAACTTTTTAGAGCCAGAATCTGCTGCAATTTTTGCAGCCGAAGCAGTTACAAGTAATCAAGTTACTAATGTAGTTATGAATGGATTTGGCCCATTAGTTAATCCTAGCAGCGCTCTTGCATTAATGCAAGCTATGGCTTCTGCTGCGACGAATGATAATGAACTAAGATATGGATACTTAGGACGGGTTATTGGATTTCTCACGAAACATACAACTCTAGATGGTCCATTAGTAGAAATTGGATGGGTTATTCCACTTACTGCAGACACAAATGGCAAATCTATATTAGACGCACTCAGTAGCCCATTGATAAGAATAGGTTTAAATGAAGCAAGACAATTAGCCACGAATCCATATGGCTATTTTCAAACCGTCACAAATAGTTTAGCTGCAGCTGGCTTTGGTCCGACGATACCAGGATATGGTTCAATTAATCAAGACATTGCAAATAGAGGACTTCCTACAGTTGACCAAACAGCAACAAATATAGACTTAAATGGTACAGTAACCACAACAAATTCTTCAAGAACTGAAGGCGCAGGAGTAGTTAATGATCGCGGTAGCGGTGGCAACCCAGGCGGTGGATTTCAAATTGTTCCTCATAGAAATCTTTTAGATAGTTTCTTACGAAATGGAACACGGCAGCAAGGCTTTTGAAATACAATTACTTTATGTGGAAAATTAAGTGTATATAATTAATATGAAAAACAAAACTATTGAAATAGAATTAACCCGAGCCTCAGTTACTCAAAAGAATGCTCTTGAACAATTAAAAGCTGGAAATACTCGCTTTATAACAGGCACAGCAGTTGCTCATACTTGGCAAAGAGAAAAGGTAGTTAAAACTGGCGAATATGGTCAAACTCCTTCTATTGGAGTTTTAGGTTGTTCAGATTCTAGAGTGCCAGTTGAAATGATTTTTGATATGGGAGTAGGTGATTTATTTGTTGTTCGTGATGCTGGTAATTTTGATAGTGAAGAAGGTAATGCGACATTTGAATTTGGCGCAGCGGTTCTTGGAGTTCATACAATTCTTGTATTAGGTCATACTAAATGTGGAGCAGTTGAAGCAACCCTTGCTGGTAAACCAGTCCCTGGGAATATCGCAGTTATTGCAAAAGCTCTATCAAAAGGAATTAAAAAATTCATTGGAATGGTTAAAGATAATCCTAAAAATGAAGTTACTCCAGAAATTTTAAATGAAGCAATCGAAGCAAACGTTCGGTATCAAATGACTGAATTATTAAATAATAGTAAATTATTAAATTCATTAAATAAAGATGGTAAATTACAGATTCTTGGCGCCATCTATGATGTAGAAACTGGAATAGTTAATTTTTTATAATAATCTAGCATAATAGTCTATATGCCTATACCCGAACCAAAAGATAACGAAAAACAAGCCGACTATATGGGTCGTTGCATGGACTTTATGAAAGAAGAAAAATATCCTCAAAAACAAAAAGTTGCAATTTGCTTGAATACTTATAGCAATCCAAAGACTAAAAAATCTAAAGCAAATGAAATTGAAATTGATATTACACAAACAGAAGCATATCAAAAGACCTATAAAACTCGAAAAGAAGCTAAAGCCTCTTAATTTTTAGAATAATAATTATTCTCACTATATCATATATAGTGAATATTCTTTGGCCCGATATACATCTTAATTTAACTAAAAATATGGCTAAAGCATTTAATTTGCTAGGCCATAATATAATTATTCCATCATCAGATTATAAAATAACTCATAGAGCCCCACAACAATTTAGTCAATTTGTATGGAATGAAACTTGGACTCAAGAAAAAGCAGATAAAGAATTTTCAACAAAAAATGTTAAAATTTTAAATAAACAAGAGATTTTGGACCTAAAACCAGAAGTAATCTTTATAACCAACTTTGAATCACAATTTGAAATATTAAATGAAATTTGGCCTGCTTTAAAATCTAATAGCAAACTAGCTTGTTATAGTGGAAATGATTATTGGGATGGAGCATATCCTTTCTATATTATTAAAAATTATCTTATGGCAGATTATACTGGATTTTTATTAGCTCAAAAGTATGCAGTAAATCACTTATACTATAAGCCTTGGATAGATTATGATCAATGTAATTTTATTGGAACTAGCGATAATCCTAGTATAGGAATTTATATTCATGGTTATGAAAAGAATTTTCCAAGTGATTATAAAAATTATTTAACTTTAAAAGAACGTACACCATTTGTTAATTATGATTTACATGATGATAGTACTCACTCACAAGTCATAGAGGCACAAAATACAAACTTTGCGACACTTCATTTAAAGCAATTAGAAGGATATGGAATTGCTGTTATAGAAAGTATGGCTAGAGGTAGACCAGTATTTTTGCATAGAGAGCAATCTAGAAATAAAAGTTTAAGTCAATGGAGTATAGAAAATTTAACAGCATTATATTTTAGTACATTTGAAGAATATAATGCGAAACTAAAGGCTTTTACAGAATCAAAAGATTATCGTCATTATCTTCAAGCCAATACAGCAAATGCTATTAGACAAATAATCAATAATCAAAAAGAGACAGAAAAGCTTGGACATTTTCTTAATAATCTAGTATAATTTCAAAACTGTGAAAATCTGGCTCTGTGGTATTACCCAAAACGAGAAGAATAATATTGACGATATGACTAAAGATATATATCAATATTTTGATGGGTTAATTTTTGTCGATAGCGGTTCAACAGATGGTACACTAGAAGTATTAAATGAAAGAAAAGGTCAAGGAAAGATTATAAATAGACAATGGTCAAATGACCACGATCTCCAAATGAATGGCTTTTTAAGAGCAAATACAATGAACAATGGAGATTGGTTTGTTATCCGAGATAGTTGCGAAAGATTAAATGTAGAATGGGCAAAGAATCTACGCAATTTTATTGAAAATTTCCTTGAGAAAAAAGGTATTAATTCTTGCATGGATAGACAAAAGGCTTTTCTAATTAAATATTTTGATGATATGATTTTTCAAGGTAGTCCTCATTGGGGCCTACAAGGAATGCGACCACAAGGTATTGATCTTTATGAGTATTACCAAAGAGATCAAAAACTTTTTGCTTGGGAAGAAAGACCAAACCAAAGAAAGCACTATATTGATAGCGATATGAAATATTACTTTGTTTATGGAAGATCAAATCATTGCGTCCTGCATTATTATGATAACGGCAAAACCCCAGAAAGATATCAAAGGCAAGAAAATATTAGACAGCAATTTAGAAATTATTGTGAAACTTTAGGCATAGAATTTAAATTGCAATCTTTAATTAATTATTGGAAAAATAATCAAATGACAGATACTATGAAAAGCTTTATAAATAATGAAAAAATGATTAATAAATTTTATAGACTTAATATATTAAATCAAGAACCAGAAGAAGTAAATAAAACAGAAATTGTAAATATATGAAAATAGTAGATTGCTTCATGTATTTTAATGAAAAAGATGTTGCATATCTTAGAATTAAAGAGTTATATGATTCAGTAGATTATTTTGTAATTAATGAAGCCACCACAACGCATCTTGGTAATGAATCAAGAGAATTATTATTCTGGAAAGATGAAAGACTTAATGAATTCAAAGATAAGATTCACTATAAACCAATTAATTTAATGAGAAATTATGGAGAATTCACCTCAAAACTTTTTCCAGAATGGAAGATGCGTCTTGGAGAACAAGAGCAAAGAGCTAGGTTACATGAAGGGCTTTATGAATTAAATCTTAATGAAGATGATTTTATTTTCATTTCAGATTGCGATGAGATTCCAAATAAAAATTCTTTTCAAACATTAAACCAACATCAGCTCGTAGCTTTTAATCAAATGTTTTTCGTTCATTATGTTAATGTTTATACTAATAAAAATGTTACTGGAACTGTAGCTTGTAGATTTGGCAAAATGAAGCACATTAATAATCAATATCATAATCTTGCACTAGAAGTACTTAGAGCAAATAAAGACTTTGTTCCTAGAATAGAAAATGGTGGATGGCATTATTCTTATATGGGTGGAGCAAAAACTGTAAGCAAGAAAGTCACAGCTATTCCAGATGGAAATCTTGAGTCTCCATGGAAAACCGAAGAATCTTCTCAAAAATTAATAGAAGAAAGCATCAAAAATAAAAAAAGTCCATTTTCCACTGAACCATTAGATATCATAGATTTAGATACCAAATTTTTAAATTTGAACTTTATAACAGCTATTCAAGGAAAATGGGAGCGACATACCGCAGTATATGAATCATATCCAAGAGTATTGGAAAATAATGGAAAAAATCAATTCAAAGATCTAATATATACTAATGAATAACTCAGATTTCGTTTTAGCTTACGAACAAAATCCATTGATTTATGATTATGTGTATAAAAATGGAATTTTTTATAAAAATAATACTGGAGAAAGACAATACCATTTTCCAGAAATAGATTTATCTAAAAATAAATTAGATATCATTAATGAAAATATAAGAGATAATTCTATTATATATTTTTGCATGAATGAATTTGAATCCTTGTTAAGGATTTTAGGCAAGAACTTTTATAAAAAATACGTCTTACTCGCTGATGGTGGAGATGGTAATATACATCATCTAGATTTACCAATCAACATTTTACATGTATACTGCCCAAATCTTCCATTTTATGATGATAAATATAGCCCATTTCCTAGAGGAGTTTTAAAAAATAATTATATTAAAGGAAATACTAATCTAAATAAAGATGAAATATTAAGATCAAATAAAGTTTATGTTAATTTTACCGTATATAATTATGCTCCTCAGAGAATAGAAGATTTTAATTATTGGAATTCTAAATCAAAATTATGTAATTGGGTAACGGTAAGAGAAGCAAATCATTTAGATAATGAAACTTATTGGAGAGAATTATATCAACATACTTATAACATAAGTTCTTCTCCATCTTCATTTAC
>Ga0181351_1000578_pt1 | contig 10696 bp, 21 predicted proteins | sample Su13VDMM15SD_FD_170485 | JGI IMG/M metagenome (GOLD analysis project Ga0181351, IMG submission 170485) | Freshwater viral communities from Lake Michigan, USA - Su13.VD.MM15.S.D | ecosystem: Environmental > Aquatic > Freshwater > Lake | place: USA: Michigan | collected 2013-07-16 | reverse complement strand
GACTATTGGTTTTTTTATGTGAATAAATTAAAAATGTTAATTTTATTATATTTTCTGCACCAATCATTGTAAAATAATCTGGTTGTTTTGAAACCAACTCAAGTAATTCATCATATACTTGTTGAGGAACATCATAGTGTTCTACTGAGTCCTCTAGTTTTAATGCAAGTCTTTTTAATTTTTCGTTCATATTTTATAAAAAATAATACCAAAGGTATTGTTATAAATAGATTTATTTATTAAATTAGTCTAATAAAATAATTATTATGAAAATTAAAATAACTGAAGAGGAGATTCTATCAATACCAAATGATATTCAATTGGGTTCGTATGTTAGAAAAAAATATGTGATTCAAAAAGAAACAATAAAGAGAGATGTTGATATATTATCTCTTGGACAAATTCAGGATGATGAACAGGAAAAATGTTTAGTCTGTGGGAAATTTAGTCCCTATGTGAAATCAACTCATATTGATATGAGGATTGGATTTATTGAGGGAGGAGGACAAGGATGTTTTAATCCCGGAAAATGTTTGAAAAAAAATTAATAAAGTTGTTGTGGGAATGAAATAATGTATTATCTTTGTACTCACAAAAACCCATACCTTATGTCACAAAACACAATTTCTAAAGTTCGTAATTACCAAGGAACAAACTCATTCGTAAACAAAATGAAATCAGTTGTAAATCAATATGGTTCATTAACAATCAAACAAGCGGAAGCTGTTGAAAAATGTTTAAAGGCTTCAACAGTTGTTGAGTCTAAAGAATTACCTGAAGATATTAAAAGAATCGTGGATTACACCGGAGAGAACTCTTTCGTTAAAGAGATTGGTTCTAAGTTCAAACAATACGGTACATTAAGTGAAAAACAAGTTAGTACTGCTATTAACCAAATCCAAAAGGAGGAGGATAAAGAAAGAACAATTCGTATGAATTGGCCAACCGAAGGGGAAACTATCAAAATCACTCGTAAAGTGGGTGAGGAATTGAAAAAGACTTACGGACTTCAATTCAACCCTATCTTACTTGATATTACAAGATTGAAAGCGGTTAGCCCAAAAGCGGTTCAATTCGCAGGGAAAATGACAATCAAACGAGGAAAAGTTTGTACTTGTTGTGGGAGAACATTAACAGACGAGTTCTCAATGTTAACCGGAATTGGTAAGTTATGTGCTAAACACATCAGAGTTCCTTACATCACCGACAAGAGTCAAGCGGAAAGATTCCGTAACGAATACCTTGACAGAGTTGAGGAAATTGGAGAAATGGTTTTTTGGATACCAAAATCACAAATTGTGAAATGGGATGGGATGACAGAGACAATATTAAGAACAATGTAAGGTATGGAAAATATTTTCAAAGTTGCCAAATACCAAGAAATTAAATCCGGATTTACTCACATAGGTTATGATGAATATGTCATAACCTATTGTAAATCAAAAAAAGTTCATCTTCTTAGAATTATTGTTAATAGTCAGGTTACCGAACATACAATAAATTTAATTGATGGTAATAGTGGATATAAAAACAATATCCTTAAAGCGATTAGTGATTATAAAAATGGTAGGTTAAAAAGTAACCCTGACCATATTGTAAAAAAAACTATAACTTTTAGCGAGATAGTTCAAATCTACAGTAAACCAATTGTAAGTAATGTTAAGAATTATTTATTGGGGATTAAAAAAGAAGAAAGAAGAGATACATTAACAAAATTTGAATTGATATGAAAAAAGAAGGAGAGGTAAGTCATTAGTGGTGGGCATTTCGATTATAACCAATATACGATTGGTTATATAGTAGAACAAATAGAAGAGACGGTTATCAAGAACGGGGTCGAGAAGACTCCGGAAGACCTAAAAGAAGAGGGTTGGAGAGACCCTGATTGGTATAAAAAATACCCGGAGGATTTGTTTCATTACAAATATCCTGATGAGGTTATTGAGAAAATGAAGGAAGGTATTGAAGTTCTTAAGAGAGCTCAAATATATGCACAGAGAATCGATTGGTTATTATCAGGTGATGATGGTGAGGAATCATTCTTGAGAAGATTGGAAGAAGATTTAAATAAATTTGACAATCCCAAATCGGTTTAGTATAATTAAATAAAAACACAAGATATGAACGTTAAGAAAGCTCTTAAAGAAAAAAACCGATTGGTTAAAGAAATCCAAGAACTTTACTCAAGATTGTCTCAGTACAATTCGGTAGAGGTTGGAAATGTTAGACCATATTCTCCAAAAGATATGTTGGAGCAGGTTAATCAAAAAAGTAATGAGTTGGTGGAACTTAAAACTAAAATCCACAATGCTAATACTCCGGTGTATGATAAAATATTCAGATTATCTGAATTAAAATCTACAATTTCAAGATTAAAATCTTTGGATTGTACAGAAGGTGTGAGTACTGATTACTACTCACGAAATAGAGAGAATCCACCGGTAAAAACTTCTGAAATATCAGTAGTTGAGAGAGATGAAATGGTTAAATTTATGGAGGGACAGATTGAGGACCTTCAGGATATTTTGGATAACCATAATCAGAATACCGAGATATAATAGTTCAGTGTTCGGGAGGGATTTAATAAGACGGATGGCTACACACCATTTCCTAACAAATTATTCAGAAAGCATTGATAAATGATTGTGATGAAGACGGACATTCAAAACTCAAGATTCAAATTCTCAAACCTAAACGGTCAAAACTTAAAACTCTTTCAAATTTTTATTATTGAACTTCCAACCTGACTATAACTTAGACCTCGAGAAATCGGGGTCTCTGTATATTTCTACTTCGAGTAACGAATACAGTAGTTATTTGGATACAAATAGGACATCTTTATCACATACGCGTAAGTTGATGGATGGATTGGGAATTAGATAATTAATAAAAAAAATAAGATGAAGAATGAAAAAATAAAAATAGGGATAACTGCGAGTACTTTTGATTTACTTCATGCCGGTCATATCCTGATGTTGAAGGAAGCTAAATTAGTTTGTGATTATCTTATCGTTGCATTACAAGTCGACCCAACGGTTGATAGGTCTCATAAAAATAAACCAATCCAATCTTATTATGAGAGATGGGTTCAGTTATCTGCCGTTAAATATGTGGACGAGATTATTCCATATACCACTGAGTATGAATTGGACACTATATTGCAGAATTACGAAATTGATATTAGAATTTTGGGGGATGAATATAAGGGGAAACAATTTACCGGATGTTATTTACCCATGGAATATCACTATAATAAAAGGACTCATGAATATAGTTCAACGGAATTAAGAAATAGAATAAAAAGTTTGGTGTAAATCAAACTTTTTTATATCCTATAAAATAGATAAAAAAAAACCTTCAGAGATTGAAGGTTTTTTTATTTAAATTCGAAGTTCAATTATATATAACCTTGAGGGACATCAACTATCTCAAGAACTGAAACGCCTAATTTTGATGCGACAAGATTTAATAATGTATCGTCATTAGTTCCCCAAGTTGATAATTCTTCATTTGTCATCAATAGTTGACTATCTAATTCATTTCGGAATCCAATAATTTCATCAATTTCGTTTAAATTGACAGTACCAAATTGGATTTGAAAATTTGTTGAAGATGCACCTGGTGCATATGGTCTTGCGATTGCGGTCATATAATTTAAATTCGTAGTTGTTGAACTAAAAGGGGTTATTTCGATAGATTTAACTGCGGGTGGGTTGATTTTTGCTATTAACATATTATTTAAGTTTTGGTTTAAATATCAATAATTTTGATATAATATAAATACTTTAACTTAGTTTAATTGTTGGTTAATTATAATTTTTTTATCTTTGTAAAAAGAAATAATATGAATTATGTAGATTGGTGTATAGAACAACACCGCAAAACAAATCATTTCTACGACAGATATCTGCCGTATGAATTTCACCTACGAATGGTGTATAATGTGTTTGAGGACTTCCAACATTTATTGGATGATACCAAAGACTATTTCACCGGTGAACCTTGGAGAGGGCCTAAACAAGACCAAATGACTTTAAGAGATGTTTGTCGTAGAGCTAGTTTTGGTCACGATTTAATTGAGGACACACGAGTGTCTTATAACGATGTGAAAACTGAGTTAGGTCAGGAGGCTGCAGATATCATTTACGCGGTTACCAATGACAAAGGTAAGAATCGTAAAGAGAGAGCTGGAGACAAATACTACGAAGGTATTAGAAATACTCCGGGAGCTGTGTTTGTGAAACTATGTGATAGAATTGCAAACGTTCAGTATGGTAAGATGACTAAATCTTGTATGTTTGAGATGTATAAAAAAGAGAACCCCGAGTTTATCCGTCAGTTGGGTGTGGGAGAAGGAACAAGTATTAAATATGGGGATATGTTTATTTATTTAAATAGTTTATTTAATAATTAAAAATATTTATTCAATTAATTGAACAATAAAAATAAATAAGATATGGAAAAGAAATTAGGAAAAATTGAAGCAATTAGTTTTGGTCTCGGTGGTTATCAAGGGTCGATGTTAGGACTTCACGTTACTTTAGGTGATGGAAGTTGGGGAGTTGGAGATTCAAGAGCCAATTGGGATACTGAACAAATAAAATGGACTGAGAATACACAATGGTCAGAATCTGATAGAGATAAATGGTTTGCTGATATTATGAGATATGTCTCAAAGTTACTGAAGGAGGCTAAAGTTGATTCTGTTGATAAATTAAAAGGAAAACCGGTTGAGGTAACCTTTGAAGGGAATACACTAAAAGAGTGGAGAATTCTAACGGAGGTGTTGTAAATGGTTAAATTAATTTACAGATATAGTTGGAGAGGAGAACCGTGTTCAAGAACTGAAATAATACCATTTGAATATAAAGGTAAGGATGAGTTTGTCTACGATGTATTAAAAAGGTTTGATAAAAAATACTTCAAGAAACATAATTATGCTGAAATCTTGGGTCAATATTTAAAGGAAAATGATATTGAAGATATCAAACATAATATTTTTATATTAGAAGAATGGTTTATTAAAGAAAAACAACTTACATTTGCACTATGAAGAATTTTAGAATATATTTAGACGATGTGAGAACACCAATTAATAAAGATTGGATTGTTGTTAGAGATTACGAAGAGTTCGTAAAAAAAGTGAATGAAATTGGATTAACTAACATTGAAACTGTTTCATTGGACCATGATTTGGGTGATACTGCGATGAAAGAATACTTCGACAATGTGTCTCCAAACTACACCTTGGATTATAATAACATCCACGAGAAAACCGGTTATGACGCAATTAAGTTTTTGGTTTCATTATTCTACAACACTAATGAAGAAAGATTCAACATGAGTAGAAGTGAGAGAAAGAAACATCAATTTGTATTTCCAAAAGTATATGTTCACTCCGCTAATCCAATTGGTTCTGCTAATATCATTGGTTACTGTAATAATTTCTTAATGAATGAAGGGCAAGACCAAACTTGTGTAAGAGTAAGAATAGACCATACATAATATGAAAGGAAGATTAAATAAGTTATCAAGAGGGTGGGTCGTGGAATATGTTTTTCCGGGCCCACCATTTGTCGGGGAATTACCACTTTTAATGGATGATAATTGTGAATTACTTGTTTCAGGTGATGAGGTTAATTTTGAAGTAAGTAATAAATGTTATAGTGATGAATATGATATGGAAACTATGAGGGAATATGCTAGAATAATTCCGGAAGTCGAGGAGGAGGAACCATATAACTATTGGAAAGAACGATGTTTGGCGGCTGAGAAGTTTGTTGACCTTTCATCTTGTGACCCGGACATTCACGGAGACCGATGGTTTGCATACAATGAATGGGAAAAAATAAAAAACAAAAAAACAAATTAAAATGGAGAATTTAAAAAAGTATTTCGAGTTCAATGGAACAATTTCAGGATTAAACTATTTCTTGAGACAATTATTAGCATCTGTGGTTGCATTCCTTGGTGGATTTACCTTAGGGTATGGTGTTGGGATTGATAGTCTTGGGTTGATAACATTGGGTATAGTGGTATTATCACCGGCTGTATGTATGTCATTTGCAACCATCTATAAAAGATTTGAAGCGTTATTTCCGGGAGAAGCAGCAACATATACTTCAGGTATTGTGACTTTACAAATACTGAATCTATTTCTTAATGGGAGTGCCTTGGGAGGGTTAATAACAATAGTATTATTCGTCGTTGGATTGTATTTGATATTTAAGAATTCAAATATTGTAGAACATAACGGATAATAAAAAGAGGATTTAATCCTCTTTTTTTATTATAAGTTGATTATACAATTAATTCATTATCTTTGCATCTTCAGGGTATTTATTATTATGAAGATAAAAATAACTGAATCTCAATATTTGAGATTACAAGAACAAAGAGTTAAGGGTGAAGAAGTTACTCCCGGAAAATATGTTGTTCATGCTTCGAGTAAAGGAAATCGAGATAGTATTTCAGAATACGGAATCAGAGCTGTCTTGGGGGAATGTTATATGATTTATGCTGATAGTAATTATGGGGAAGATGAAGAGTGTGTTCCTGCAGTATTTGCGACAGATAGTTTAAAGAAAAAAGATATGTTTGATTCAACTTATGATGATGACATATGGGTAATTGATACAGAAAGAGCCGGTGTACAATGGTATAAAGATGCTCATTTTGATGGTGGGGATTATAAACATCATATTGTTACCTTTGAGGATATTCCGGTTGATTCAATCAGATTAATATATAAAGGAACAGGACAAGATACTTGGAATCATCATGATGAAGAAGAAGAAGAATTAACATTAAGTGAAATGATTAAATTAAACATCAATGTTGGTGATACAATAATGGGTGGGAAATTTAAGAATAAAAAAATAGTTGTTAAGACAATTGATAAGAATGAAAAAGGTGATATAACAATCAATGGGAAACCTCTCTTAAGATTTAGGATATTAAAAGAAGATAAGTATCGACTAGTTAGAAGAGAATCAGATATGAAAGATAGGATTGATAATCAACTTATGATGGCTAAACTTCAAAATGATTTATATTTTGTGCCATTAGAGCATTTAATATTACACATTGCAGATAATGTAGCTGTTGAAATGGCAAATGAATTGAATTTGGATGGTGATGAATACATTACATTTAGAAATCAAATAAAACAATATATCCGTAGTAATTTTTACGAACATATTAAAGAGTTTTGGGAATCAAATCAAATATGAAAATACTAATAACAGAAAATAGGAGAGATAGATTGGCGAAACAGGTATTAACTGATGAGTTCTCCAATATGTATATTGATGTTAATTATACTACAGATTCAATAGGAGAACAAAAGAGAATTGAGTATAGAAATGGAGATGGTGTTATTATGATGTATGGGGATAGAAGTAAATCATTATATGTTACTAATGATATAACTCAAAGACTTACGATGTTTAGTTATACACCTCAACAAGTTAAACAAGTGGTTGGGGAATGGTTTCAAGAAATGTTTGATTTACCTGTTAAAACAATTCATCATGTAAGTAAAAATATATTACAATAATATGAAAGAGTTAATTAAAAAAGTATTAAGGGAAGAAGTTAGTAAAAAATTTACTAAAGGAAATGTTGAGAAAGAAAACTTCATCAAAAAACATATGGAGAAAATTATTTCTAATACTACACGAGTTTTAACACCACCTGAGGAGAATTACGGGAATTATAATGAAGAATGGTGTACCGGTGATAAAATTGTTATTGAAGCTAAATATTATTTTAATAGTGATGAAGATGGATATGAAGAAGTTGAAATGTTTTTTGCTGGTGACTTATATGTTGATAAAGAAATAATTGAATTTTTATCTAAAATTTTGTTAGTTAGAAAATCTTTTATACTTAATGTAATTACGGAATGGTATGATGAGAATTATGCGACTAAATTTGGACAAGAAACCGGTCATCCGGAGTTTGAAATTGATGAGACACATGAATCGGATAATTTTCGTAAATGTTATCAAATGATTAACACTGATAATTTAAGTAGAGAAGAAATAATTGATTATTTAGATAAGGAAACATTACATAGAAGAAATCAATTAGAAGAATTACCCGATAATAAGTTAAAGGCGACATACAGAAGTGTTTATAACTCACGATTAAATAGATAAAAACAAACCCTCACCAAATTGATGAGGGTTTTTTATTATACCATATTTTTTAATACTGAGTTGATGATTTCGATTGACTCTTTATCTTGTTTGGTCTTCACCTTTTTGTTCTTCAAGAATTCCAATGATTCCAATAATTCTTCTTTTTTTGTTACAGGTTTTGGTTGAGGTTTTGTAATGGAAACATTACCGTATTCAGGTTGTTTATTATTTTTAGTTTTAAAAATAAAGTCGTATATCTTAATTGCCTCGTTAGTATCTTTAACGATTATTCGGATAAGTAATAAGATTAGTAGTTTTTCCATACGACAAAGATATGGAATTATTTGAGATTAAACAAAAAAAAACGAAGGTAAAATAGTGGTTATATTACCTTCGTTGTGATTACGAGAGTAAAATTTTAATTATTTTACCTTCGTTAATATGACGGGAGTAATTTTTACCTTCGTTATATTACCACTGTGGGTCAGTGTTTAAATTAACTACTTCATATTTTATATCAATCGGTAATCCGGTTGATTTTCTAATCATATATTGGAATTCCTGTATGAAATCGGAGTAATCTTTATATCTCATAAAATTATACATAATGTTAATTTTAAGAATTATCTTTGGGTTGTATTTAGAAGAGATAGACTCAACATCAGTTACGGTTATGTATTCGATAGTAGGTATTGAATCACACATATTATATTCATCTTCATCATCATTACAGATATCTTGAATTTCTTTGAATTCGTTATTGATAAGTTCTTGGAACACTTCAACTCGTTTGTTGCTCTCAACAATGGTTTTATATTGGGATTCGGTTATAATGTATTTCATGTTAATTAATTTCTTTAACTCTTGCGGATGTGGAATGAACCGAAACCCCAAACATATTCTCAAGTCGTTCTGACAACCTATGTTTATAGATATGATGTGGGAAATTTTTTTGATTTCTTACATAAAAAATGGGATATAAGATATAGGAATTTTTTTCCGGAGAATATTCAATTTTAACATCTGTTTGAATTACTCGTTCTTCAGAGTATTGATTAGCGAATTTCTTCATTAATTCAATCAAATTTTTATTTTGTTGTTCTGTTATAATATATTTCATTTTATCGTACCATTTTCCATTCGATACCCCAATCAGAGCCATATTTATCAATATCAAGACCAAACATAGAATTAATATCATTTCTAATATGTTTAGAGGTCCAAGTTGGACTATGAGTCATTTTACCATCCATAAAGTTAATGTTTATTACATTCCTACTAATATCATTCTCACCTTTTTCATTTGGTTCACTGGCTAAACGAATTAACTTTGTTGTGAAAAAAACATCTCTAACCATAGGGTACCTCTCAAGAATATATTTTTCAAGTAAGTTATTGATTCTATTTTCTGTGATAATGTATTTCATATTTTATAAATAGTCTTGGGATTGCATTTCACTATTGATATATTTCATTTGCAAAACACTACACAATGCGTAGTAGAGAGTGAATGAAATATATTACCAATCGTGGATATATAAACCCTAAGGGGTGGGGTTCATCTTGACATCAAAGGTAAATATAGTTTATTATTATATTGTTATGAATATTTATTAATATGAACTTACAAGAAAACATACAAAGAATAAGGGAAATGATGATTACCGAAGAGATGGTTCAATCCGATGCGTGGAAATCAATCAAGAAAACATTAGATATTCTTAAAGAAAAAAAGAAGGTGTTAATTTTAAGTTGTTCCAACAGATATAATTGGGACGATAAAAATCTTGACATTCCAAAATCAAAGATGATTGCAATGTACCTCAACGATGAGTTAAAAGACTCAGTGTTAATTGATGTCTCAGAACTTAATATTGTTCCTTGTGAAGGGAATGTATCAAGAAAAGACGGGAACAGTTGTGGATTACTTAAATCAATGCTTAAAGATAAGAAAAAGAATCCATCCGGGGACCATAGATGTTGGGCAAGTTATAACAATCCAAAGGATGAGTTATGGAAGATATCCAAAGAGTTATTTGAGTCTGATGCTGTTATATTCTTTAGTTCAGTTAGATGGGGACAAACCAATATGTTCTATCAAAACTTAATTGAGAGATTAACTTGGATTGAGAATAGACATACAACATTGGGGGAATCAAATCTTGTTGAGAATATTGAGACCGGTTTTATTTGTGTTGGTCAGAATTGGAACGGTGAAACAGTAAGTGAAACACAAAAGAAAGTTCACGAGTTTTATGGATTCAAACCAAATAATGACTTGTATTGGAATTGGCAATATACAAAAAATGTTAATGATGAAACTCAAAAATCATATAAAGCTTCACATAACAAATTTATAAAAGACACTAAATTACCTGAGGAAAAATAATGAACTTACAGAAAACCATAAAAAGAATATTAAGGGAAGAAACTAATATTAATATGCGTTTAAGAAGGAGAATATCTTTGATTGACGAAGAGATTAAGTATAGAATGGATGTTGTATACAGACCTAACAATATTTGTAGATATGAGAGTGGGGAAGAATTATT
>Ga0181351_1000576_pt1 | contig 10718 bp, 9 predicted proteins | sample Su13VDMM15SD_FD_170485 | JGI IMG/M metagenome (GOLD analysis project Ga0181351, IMG submission 170485) | Freshwater viral communities from Lake Michigan, USA - Su13.VD.MM15.S.D | ecosystem: Environmental > Aquatic > Freshwater > Lake | place: USA: Michigan | collected 2013-07-16 | reverse complement strand
AGAGAGAAATACTGATGATAGGTTTAACGCTTTAATACATAATGTAGATGCGAATGTCGTATCTGTGGATAATAAGATTAAGTCTGTATCAAAAAATATAACTGAGCAACTCGGGGTAGTCAACACCTCTATCGATAGATTGACGGTAAAGAGTATTAGCTTAGATTCTAATATAAAGGAGCTTGAAGATAAAATTATTCTAGCAGAAGATAATATTATAACCTTTTACGATGAGAGAATTAATCTTGTAGAAACTAAAGTAACAGATCTTACAGAAGAGAATAAGCAGTATTTTATCAATCTCATAGAGGAGAGCAAGCAAACACTGTTAGAGCAAATTAGTAACATTAAGGTTGATGTGCCTAATATTATTGTTGAGCAATCTAATGGCAGTCAAGAGGTAGACCTCAAAGGCGTAAAGTCTGAGTTAGAGAAGATCATTGGTACTAAATTTACAACAGAAATAAGTGCGCTCAAACGACTTATTGAAATGTCATCTGGTGGTGGCTCTGTAGCAGTGCAGTTTGCTAACGGTGGTACGATGAATGGTAACTTAAATGTTACGGGTCAAATACTGAGTGGTGGTATCGATATAGCAGTATTATTATCTTCAGGTGGTGATGATATTGCTGTTAATACTATAGTACGTTCTAGTAGTGGTAACTGGAATAGTACCTATGCTACAGTATCAACGTTAAGTAGTACTTTCGCTCCTATTACATTAGTACAGTCTACTTCTGCTTTATTACTAACGAGAAGCGATTATAGTACTTCTTCAGCAACATATGCTACTATCAATCTTGTAAATTCTAAATTCTTTCCTATATCTGGAGGCACAATTACTGGAGATACACTCTTTAATAATAATGTACAGTCAAGTGGTAATCTTACTATTGCTGGTAATAGTGCCTTACTAGGAACTACCATAGCAACTGGTAAAATAACAGCTAACGGGCAAGGCGCTTTAAGTGCATTAGGTGCTAATGATGTGATAACCGCTTACAACAAAAAGTTTCTTGATATGTCGGCTAGAGAGTGTTACCTTGTAAGATTTAACCAAGCGGGAGGTAGTCAGACGAATACTCAATATGCCTTCACCCACGGGACAATGGGTTGGGGACTTACACCACTGAGTGGTGAAGCAGGTATTCACGCTGAATTTACTATACCAAATATTTTAACGCATGGAGTCAATATATCCTCTAACACGGCTGGCGGCGGCGCTGCTCTTGATTGGCGAGTAGATCATATACTGTCCATTAGTATTAGTACTCCGCTAGATTCAACCGCAAGAGATATAATTATAAGAGCGGTATTTGGAAACCCTGTAACATTCGGTACTAGTAACGCTAAACTAGGAGCATTGCAAACCGTTCCTGGGTATGGGTTAAGAATTAGTAAGAATAGTATCACTAATACATACGATCTTAAGATGGTTGGTCGAACTGTTGTTTTAACTGATAATATGACAGGAGCTACCAATACCACCCCTATTACAGCTACATCTGTACGACATGGCCTTGTGAATGGTGATTTAGTAGAGGTTACTAATGTAGGCGGAAATATCGGTGCAAATGGAATATTTACAGTATCGGGTATAGTATCAGGTGGATTATCAAATACATTTATTTTAGATGGATCAGTAGGAACTGGCACTTATACATCCGGTGGTGCGGTGCAGAAAATTACCTCAGAGACAGTGTCGCTTAATCCATATACATTTTATAGATTTTTCTTTAAATGGAATGCTACAACTAAAACAGTCACACTACACTTAGGTTCTCCAGATGTGCCTGCTAGCTTAACGCTGTCGGGCATCGGCATATTTCGATCTGTTGCGTTTTATCAAACAGCTGCTCAGATGAGAATAGGTATGTTTAGCGTTACGGCAAATACCGCATTTTTAGGCTTCAATTATGACACACCAAAAATAATGATACTCTGATGATAACAATAATACCAACTAAAACACCTGCAGAGCTTCGTCTGTTGCAAATTGACGAACAATTAAAGATTGTTGAAAATTATACTAAAGGCACTGCGCATGCTCTGAATTCTGCAATGGATATATTCTGGTCTACAGATGATGAGACGTTGCTTGAAATATTAAACCAGAAAGGACCTGCTGCAGTAAATGAGATTTTTGCGGCTCACGCTCTTTATGCATCCAATATAAACGCCTTACTGAGTGAACGTGGTGTTGAGCCAATTGCGCTTATTGGTGCGAGAAAGCCAATTAAGGTAAATGACGCTGGAGTATTTGAAATGGATTATCCTGTAATAGAAGAGCCGGTTATCATACCTTAACTATTATATACAAAAAAAGCCTAGTAACTTAATACTAGGCTTTTTTTTGTTTAATAAATATAAATTAAATGTAGCCGAGAGTTACTAGTCTACGAATTTCAGGATAGCTGGTATCAAAGCCGTTAGCGGTAAGCGATTGAACTGTACCCATACCTGACGCAGTAACACACGTAAAGAGAGAAGATGAATGATCAGTAAATAATACTGCAAACCTTTGTCCATTATGTGCTTTATCAACATTAATAACAGTACCGGTAGCTACTGATAAGTTTTGAAATGAAGACGCAGCTGTACCTGACGACAAGGAGTTAAACGCTACGCCTAGTACTTGTTTGCCTTGATGAACACCTACTGATGTGAGCGCAACTGTTTTAGTTGTACCGGTATTTGAAAGTGACCAGAAAAGATTTCTCGGTGTATCAAACGATGAAAGAGCTTGGTTGTTGAATCCTATTAGTGCCATATTAATATTTAATCTTTAGAGTTAAATTTCTTATTAAAATAGAGTTTATTTAAGTACAAAAATGAACCGCAAGGATCTTCGGTTCCTTGCGGTTCGGGATTTGTGTGTTTAGATTCCTTAGAACTTGCTAACTAAATCAGAAGTATACACTTTGATTAGCTGGCGAGAACGCAGTACCAAGACCCTGAACAATAATAACATGGTAGTAAAGATTTGCTCCAAAAATGTTATCAACCACACCGTAACGGGTAAGCAAGCCTACACGTGGTGCGAAGTCATTTGGACCAATAGTTCTTTGAACCATGATAGGAATGTATGGGCAGTAGATGATACCAGTATCATAGAATTCAGAACCCTTATACCCAAGAAGGGCATATTCAATACCACCAGTTGCCGACACACCACCGGTGTAGTTCGGGTTATTGCTAGTAGGATATTGTTGAATGTTCTGTACTTCAGTACGAGTATCACGGTAAACTGCGAATCTTCCACCAACAGAGCCTACCTTGGCAATACCAACTGGTTGTGTTGAAACGTCACCTTGAACTGGTACCCACTGAAATTCAGGGAGCATTTCAAGAATGGCGCAAACACGTGGTGTTGCGACAATGAAGTTAGCAGCGCCGCGTCTGTTACGAATCGCGATTCTGTTTGCTTCAATGATAAGCTTTTGATAGAAGTCTCTATTTCTCTCAACGAGCCAGCGGCCGTCAGCAGAAGCAGGGTGCCAGAATGAAAAGTTACCACCATTAAGGGCGGACTGAATCATTCTCATGATCATTTCACGGTCGATTTCTGCTTGAATCTCATACGACATAGCGTTTGTGATTTCAGCATCGATATCGATACCATTCATGTTCTTAAGGTCTTGCTCAAGTTCGACGGACCAACGAGCGCCAAGTCTACGAGTACCAGCTTCAACAGCTGTCTTCTCAAACTTAACTTCGATTTGCGGGATGTTACCAGTGATTTCAAACGCTGATAAGATATTGGCTACGCCACGATCTTGATCAGAGAAGGTCCACGCACTGTTACCACTAAGTCTAGCTGAGCTAGAACCAGTGAAGCGAGTGTCAAGGTACTGATAACCAAGTTCATTAGCACCAGTTGCACCAGCGTTACCGCCATATAGTGCACCAGCGTTACCTGGATAGTTACCACCTGCACCTGTTGGAGCTGTACTACCATCAATACCTTTACCGAGGTTTTCGGATTGATAAGCGTAGCGAAGCGCAAAGGCAAGGCCAACTGGACCAGACATTGGTTGAACACCAACAATCTCGTTAGAGATAAGTTCTGGGAATGTACGACGGATCATCGGGATGAGGATCTTTGGAAGACGCGCATCATTACTGGCATAAGAGTCAGTGTTGTTGATTTGCGAATTACCATTGAAGCTACCTACACCTGCGTTAGAACCAAAAACACCACCGCTATTAGCGTTGGATTCTTGAAAGCACCATGCTTCTTGGTTCTCAAGTAGCATAGCTGTATTAAGGCGAGTATTTTCATCACGAATTTCTTTTACGGAATCTGACTTAAAGTCAAGAATAGGAGCCCACTTCTCAAGAAGTTGGTCTGCTCTCGACTTATCGACAAATGATTGTGTTGGACGTATGTTTCTCATAATTTATATTTGTTTTTCCTTTCGATTACTCAGGTCACTAATATGGACCTCATTGTTCAGGGTGAAAAATCTTTAACTATTATTATTTATATCTTTGCATCTCAGAAAGGTAAGGGTTTTCCGAAATGGTTTGTTTTTGTTTTGTTGATTCTTTAATAATAGGAGCATCTGCTTTTACACTACGTGTATTAAATGCTTCTTCTCTAAGAATGTTAGTGTTTTCTCTCTCTTTCTTGTCAAACAGTCTAAGTGTATAATCAAAGTTTTCTTCGATAAACTTAGGAGACTTATCACTAAGTACGCGTCTGATATACTCTCTCTTCTTGTCAGAAAGATTAGCGGTCTTTGTTTCAATAAGTAAAGAAGCTTTTGTCTTAAAGTAACTTTCTTTAACAAGAGTATTTTCTTTAGTAAGCTCTTTAACTTGGTTTGTAAGAGCATCGATTTGATTCTTTCCATCAACGACAGCACCTTGTACAGATTCACTCATAAGAGCAGAATCAATTGCTAGCACTTTACGAAGATTACTAAGAACTTCTCTTGCTGTTCTATTTTTGGTAGCTTCAGCAATTGCTTCTGAAGGAATAGCTTCGTCGAGAAACTCTTCTAAATAATTGGAAATAGATTCAGTAAGTGTAAGTTTAAATTGTTTAGCTTCTGCAGTAAGCTCGCGCTCATACTTTTTAACAACTTTTACGAGCTTGTTAGCATTATTTTTATCAACAGCCTCTACAACTCTTTTTAGTTTAGCTGTATGGTCTTTATCGATAGCGGTAATAAGCTGCTCAAGTTTCTTTGAATAAAGGTCATCCTGTTCAGTGAGAGCAGCTTCAACAGTTAAGTGAAGTTTCTTACTGAAAGCACTCTCAATAACTTGTAGGGATTCTTCTGTGAGGATCTGTGTTGCTTCGGCGGGTAGTATGTTTTCGACTTTCATATTAGAAGAGAGGTTCGTTTAGGGATGCGTTAATTCGATTTTCGATTTTGCCATCCATTATGCCTTTTAAATATTTATTGGCTTGAGAGTAGTTTTTACTAGAAATTGAGTTAATAAATGCTGCAATGCTTTCAGACTCATTAAGTTTCTTTTTAGTCTTAGAGTTCTTGGCTTTCTTTTTCGCTTTAATACCTTTAGCACCTTTAATTGCTCTGTCCTTTACACCCATGTATTCGTCAGAAGATGATTCAACCTTGCCATCTTTGTCGTAATCTTTTTTAGCTCGTTTTGCTGCCATATTATTATTTATATAGATTGTATGAATTTTAGGATTTGTTCTCTTAGGAAAGTATCCATATCCCTTTTTGGAAGCTTTGAAATTGATCTTTCAAAGTTTTCGTAGACCTCTTCGTATTTACCATCTACAGCTACGACCCACTGCTTTGATTCTAAAATTCCATTAACGAACGCCTTGGGAAACGACGGGTCAGCGACACAGTCAACAGCGACAAGCTTTAAGTTTCTAACTGTATTGTGTAAGGTGCCTTCTTCAAGAGTTCCGAGAGCTCGTGATGACATTCCAACCTTAACGCCGTCATTAATAAGCGACTTAACGATTAACCCACACGGTGTAGAAAGGACTTTTGATTTACCGTAAAAGACGTTATTGTCTTCGTACATTTCCGTTACAATATGACAAGCACGCTCAAGATCAACATCAGCGGTTGTAGGATGGTTAAGTTCACCCATCGCTCTACCTGGCTGAATCATCTCTTCTGTATATCGCTTAACCTCTTGTCTTAATTCATCAATCGGGTATAGACGTTTGTTCTTATTTACCCCCTCAGCCATCATATACGGACCTTTAATGAATAGTGTAGAGGGTGTGTTTCTATTACTCTCTTCTACAATGTATTCAAATTGATCATTTAATGCTGGTTTTTCTACTAATAGATTAAGCTTTAATGCCATACCTATATTTATGTTAGTTGTATAGAAATCTATTAATTAAGGTGCTTTTCTGTTATGATTAAGAACTCAAATCCCTTCTTCTTACATAGTTCACGAGCAGCTTCCCATTTCGCTGAGTTTATAATCCAAGCTGATTGCTCATATATTAAGTGCTCCTTCTTTTTGTAGTTTGTTTTAGGTGGTTGGGTTTGCTTAGATGGTTTAATTTCCACTAAATACCTTTTAATTATTTCGCCCTCCTTTATAATAACAAAGTTATCAACATAGTATTTATGCACTCTACCGTCAAGAGGGCTTATATAAGGCACGATTACATTTTCAGATCCCCACTTAATTACATTGGGATTGTTGTCACAAAACCGCATAAATTTAAGTTCAAGACCAGATCTAAAATTAGCGTAGGAGCCAATAAATTTTTCTTTATTGATCGGTGTAAACTTACCCTGCCTATATTTAGAACTCATCCTACAAAGAACATACACGGATCCGAGTCTCCGAAACCAGCTGAAGCACCTGTAGTGAGCATATCTTCTAACTCTTTTTTCTTAGCAGTTCCCTCTTCAAGTATGCTTGCATTAAGTGTACCGCCTCCAAGTAAGGATACTCCACCGAATTTGCCTCGCACTCTACCAATAACGATCATTGTTAGAGCTAATGCATATTCATATACCCACTGCTCCTTTATTAAATCACGTAACGGCCTCTCTAACCAACAAGAAATAACACCGTAGAATTTACTTGCACCTGGTTGCGGAAATATTTCAAGGTACTGTGTTCTTGGATCAAACTTAAGATCACGCTTAGTAGCTAGCATTTTTTCACGTGTTTCCATCCATTCTTTTGTTGTATACCAAGATACAAGGTCGAATCCATAGTTACCAAGTGCATAACTAAAGTATGTTTGTTGTGCTAGGGTTTGTTCGAGGGTAAATAGTGAGTTGATACCTTGGTTTGATCCCTCTTCAAAATCCACAACAGAAACGACCTTTCTGTAATCCATAACATCATAATCAAATACATTAGAATACTGCGTTGGTTGTGCCGCTTGTGCTTGTATTGCTGTAGATTTCTGCACTGATTTCTTGAATACACTTGTAAGAGTGTAGTTAAAGGATGTAATAGAGCTATATAGGGTATTATCTACAATTTCAAAGAGTGGTAGACCCTCTATAAACAGGCTAGAAAGTGAAGACGAGCTTGAAAAGACAGAAGAGTTGATAGCAGATGTAGCTACATATACAGATGCTGGTAGCTCTATAGTATAATCTACACCCGGCCATTTTGGTTTATTAGCTATCTTTTCAGCATCTGTTAAACCGGTTTTTGAAAGAGTGAATAAGTGATCGAGTCGGATTCCTCTGTTTTTCTCATATACGCTTGAATCGAAAATTAAATATTCTTGCGTAAATCCAGCAAACTTTGAAAAGTATTCTGCTGCTATTTGTATGTTTTGAAATAATTGATCTTGGTGTACTTCTAGAGTAATCAGAGGGTAACCAAGAGCTCGCTTAATCCTATCACCTAGATTAGTAAATGTTTCTATTCTACTATTTAAATTAGTTGATTGAAACGCGGATACAGGTAATACTTCACAAGCGAGTGGCATACATATATTTATCTATTATGCCGCTGCCGGTGGTGTTTCTGGTGCAGGAGGACCGCCTGCTGGTGGTACACCAGATGCATCAGTGCCTAAAGCAGCTTCACCGCCACCAAATGCTGGCGGTGCTCCACCTGTGCCACCAGCTTGTGGAATCATTCCTTCACCTTCTGCACCACCACCGCCTGCAATATCAGTAGCAATTATCTGCTCTCTCCATGCTGGACCGAGTGTAGTAATTTGCTGTATCTCCCATTGAAGCTCAGCATCCTTACGAAGGAATTCTCTATTAGCGAGTATGTCCTTATCTTTCCATTGCAGGTATTTCTTCTGAGCATATGTTTTCGATACAAACTCATTGCTTGCTATGTTTGTGTAACTATTACCTCTTGCCTCGAGTCTTTGATTTTCTCGCATTTCATAGAAGTTTGTAGGTACATTAAACTCTACAGATATATTGCTATCAGTTAACTCAAGCTTTTCCCATATACCTTTAAGCTGTAAGTGGGTAATAAATCCACGCTTAATACCAGCTGCAAATCGTTGCTGCTGTCTGATAATAAATCTAGCCATTTTAAGCTCTTCTCTTAAAATTTCTGAACCGTCTCTAAATGCATCAGCCGGGTCAAGTCTTGATGTCGGTACTTTTAAGGACCGATAAAGCTTTTTAATAAAATACATCAAGTCAGTTAATTCACCTAGGTTTTGACCTCCTGCAAGTTGACTAACACTTGAACCTTCCGAGCCCTGTCTTTTTGGAAACCAGAAAGCATCAAGCATAGATTGTGGATTGAATTTTTTAACAACATCACCCTGATCAACATCAAATGTTTTACTTGACCAATAGTTAGCAATAAGCTTTTTAAGGTATGCTTCTGCTTTAGGTGCTGCCATATTACCTACATCTACGTTGAATATAAGACGTTCTGGTGCACGTACTAGTCTATAGATAACTATAGCATCTTCAATAAGGGAGAGTTGTCTATAAGCTCGTCTAGCGTTTTCAAGGAAAGGTAAAATCATTGTTTTTGATTCACTCATTACACCTGAATTAACATACACGACCTGATTTTGATCAAGAGGTATATGTTCAATTTTTTCTTGCTTATCGGGATGCTTTGGATCAAATATAGGCTTTCTATATATAAAGCCTCTTACCATCATATTCTGAATATTATTATATACCGGATCTATTAACTCCGTCGGTAAGTTAATGGCACCTAAAACACCCTCACTAACATATTCCTTGTGTATGATGAGCTCAAAAAATAATTCACCTTCAACCAGCAACTGTCTAAAATACTGCCAGCCTTTATTCTTGAAGTCAAAATATTCGGCAAACTTATTAAACTCTTCGTCAAGATTAGTTTTATCAGAAGAAGATAGTTCTACGTGTCTAAACTTAATTGTAACCTCGCAGCCGTTCTCGTCTGTATTAATAGTCTCATCGCAAAGCTCGTCTAGAGCGTCAGCTACATCTGAATAAGCAGCCATAATTCTATAGTCTCGTAATCTAGCGCCTTTATTCTCTTGAATATTAGCATACATAACTTGACCGAAAGATGAATCCTTACCTATAGATCCTATAGGTAAATTGTTGTAATCATTCGATATAGCAATAGAATTTTTTGCTAACGCTTCTGTTCTACGTAAACCAGCGTCAGCAAAAATCTTATATTTTGGATTTAGTTGGTTATTATCGGTATCGATAATATTAGCATACGGTAACTTGTTCTGAATAAATGCGGCCAAGCCTCTACCGAATGTAGACGATCTACCGTCATTACCTGTATAGTTTTTATTCTGATTTGAAGTTGTATCGCCAGCCATCTATTACGTATTTAATCATGTATTACTAAAAGTAAAGCTATTTATTTTGTAGGAGTTAGTCCATCCGGCTGGATTGTTGATAATAAAATTAAACTTACTTGCTCCTTGTAATTTAGGTAGTGTTATAGTAATAATATTATCGTTTACAATTTTATAATATACAGGATTCAATATATTACCCGTGACTACTCCACTATATTTTGAGTTAATTGTAGTGAGTGTACCGGTAATAGTGCTGCTTGAACTTAATAGTATATTTGTAACTTTATTAAAGTTAGTACCATAAACCATAAAGTTATTTTGATTTGTAAGCTGATAATTTAAGGTAAAGTTTTGACGAATTTCATTTAGATTACCGGATATATTATAGAAAATATTTGTAATAGTTGGTATAGCTGAAATACTAATCGTCTCAGTCTCCGCTATACTTGATACAAATGTGGAAAGAGTACTGTAATTATCCTCATCTATTATTATTTGTTTGCCTATTGTTCTAAAGTTATTATCGATAAAGTAAATTTGTTTAGATATTTCGTTTTTGTTTTTAAACAACCAACCTTTAATTGTAAATGTCGTATCTGCTAAAATTCTAAACTTTTCGGAATATGTTGTATCAGTAGGCTCCGTCAAATTTATTGTACCACTCCATAAAACTTCAGAGCGAATTTCTACAGGAGTTAGCCCGGCTGCTGCTGGCTCTTTCCATGATAGTATAATGTATGGGTTATTATATGGAATAAAATTTGATAAAATTTGATCCATATCTTGCATATATCTAGCTAATACAGACATGCTAATCTCAATATTAATAGGTATAGGCATCATTATATTACTACTAGTTGCCTCGTCTATAGAGTTATAGACACTTTCAAGTTTATTGAAAACTCTAGTTTGATCTCTTGATATACCTGTAACACTTACAGCTACAACAGGCAGCGTTAAATTTTGTGCCTTGTTGACAATATCATACATTACACGTTCT
>Ga0181351_1000574_pt1 | contig 10720 bp, 13 predicted proteins | sample Su13VDMM15SD_FD_170485 | JGI IMG/M metagenome (GOLD analysis project Ga0181351, IMG submission 170485) | Freshwater viral communities from Lake Michigan, USA - Su13.VD.MM15.S.D | ecosystem: Environmental > Aquatic > Freshwater > Lake | place: USA: Michigan | collected 2013-07-16 | reverse complement strand
GGATGTTGCCTCCCAACCCCATGAGCGCGGCGCGCGGCGCGGCCTTGCGCACGGCCGCGCGCACGCCCGCACAGCGTTTGGTAGAAACTGCTGAACGGCAGCGGGTCCGCCTGCTGCCCTCAGATGTCGGCGGAGATATGATACGCGGTGCCACAGGCGTCATGGGCAGCTCCCTATTCGGAGGCCCCGTTCGTCGAGCATCCGTCGAAGGCGCAGAACAATTAAGAGACGCAGCGGGCCGCACGGGGTCGCGACTGGGCAACGTAGTCGGCGACGCGGCCGCAGGCACTGATGTCATACGAGGTGGGCAGACGTATGTGGAGCGCACTAGGGGAATAGGCGGACGCCTGTACGACCGCGCCCAAGCCCTCGCTCCAAATCTGCGGGCAAGACCAACGAACGCCATTCAAATTATTGACGATGAACTTGCCGCCGCCGCGCGAAGCGGGGACACCACGTCACCGCTCGTGAGTGAGCTTCAGAGATACCGCGACCGTCTCGCCGATCCGGCCGGTTTGCCGATAGACGGCATAACGCGCGTTATCCGAGAGGCCAAGAAGGCGGGGCGGCAGGAGGAGGCCCTTCGCGGCACCAACCTAAACCGCATCATGAACAACGTGGCGGGAGTTGCCGAGGACGAGACGCTGGACCTCCTGCGCCGCACCGGGCACTCCCAAGCCGCCAGAGCATACCGCAATGCCAACGACTACTGGCGCACGCGCGTGGACACCATTGACAATGTCCTTGAGCCCATCATCGGCGGCGGTAGGTCCGGCGAGGATGTGCTCAACAGCATTGAGGCCATGGCGCGGGGGAAGAGGGGCGGCGTCGCCCGTCTGGGGGATTTCCTGAATGTCATCCCTCGCGGGGCGCAGGGCGACGTTCGCGCGACAATTATTGACCGTCTTGGGCGCGCTAAGGCGGGCGAGCAGGGCATAGACGAAGTCATCTTTTCTCCGACTACCTTCGTGACGAACTACAACAAGATGTCGCTGGAAGGTCGGCGGGCGTTATTTGGCAGTAGCCCGCAAGTACAGCGCGACCTTAGAGACATCGCCCGTCTTGCGGAAAGCCAGACTAAAACCGTCAAGTTCGGCAACCCATCTGGATCGGGGCGTTTTCTAGAGGGTTCTGGTCTCGTGACCGGCGCTGCGGCCAGTATGCTTAACCCCCTCGCTGGCATCGGCGTTGCCGCCTACGCGGCGCTAGGCGCGGGAAGCGCGCGTCTCCTCGCATCGCCGAGGTTTGTGCGTCTTCTCGCGGGGGTTAAAAACACCAATACACCCGCCGCGCAGAGAGCATTCATGGTGGGTCTGAAGGAACTCGCGGTGCGCGAACCCGCGCTGGCGGGGCCCCTTAAAGAGCTGTCCGAAAACATGCAGGCACCGCAGGCCGAGGGGCCAACCCCGATCGCGCGCAATCTCAGCGCATACGAAGATATGAGCGATGCCGAGCTGGAGGCCATGGCCGGGCCCGAGGATCCATACGAAGGTATGAGCGACGCCGAGTTGGAGGCTATGGCTAACGGCGAAAGTAAGCCCGCCATGAACGCCAGCAGCGCCCTCAGCGCGCCTTCAGGCAGCGGTTACGACCCCAGCCTGTCGCCCACCGACCCACGTCAGGGCGAGCCGGTGATGACCGTGGGTAAGCGGTAATGTCCTACGCGGTGAAAAAGTCCAAGGTCAACGAGGCTGGCAACTACACCAAGCCGGGCATGCGCAAGAGGCTGTTCGCAGTCATAAAGGCGGGCGGCAAGGGCGGCAACCCGGGGCAGTGGTCCGCGCGCAAGGCGCAGATGCTGGCAGTCCGCTACAAGGCAAACGGCGGTGGGTATCGTGACTAAAAAACCATCGCAGCAGTCCCTGTCCAAGTGGACCGGCGAGGACTGGGGCACCAAGTCCGGCAAGCCGTCGACGCAGGGGCCCGAGGCCACCGGCGAGAGATACCTGCCCAAGGCGAAGATCCAGTCCATGTCGGCCAAGGCGTACGCCGCCACCACCCGCGCCAAGCGCAAGGGCACGGCCGAGGGCAAGCAGTTCGTGCCGCAGCCCAAGCCGCGCTTTGCCGTGAAGGGCAGGGACTGATCATGGCCGACTTCTCTGGACCCGCGCGCGCTTTAGGATCCGGCCTCTCCATGGGCTGGAACGACGAGCTCGAGGCGTACCTGCGCACCCTCGGCCAGAAGTCGGGCTCATATAAGACGGAGCGCGATCGCATCCGCGCCCTGCAGGACAAGTACGCCGAGGCGCACCCGTATGTGTCTGGTGGTCTGGAGATGGCTGGCGGCATCGCGCCGTTCTTCATACCCGGCGTCGGGCCGATGCTGGCGGGTGGGCGCGGCGCGGCGACGGCCGCACGTCTGGCTGCGGCGGGCGCTGGCGTGGGAGCCCTGACGGGGGCCGGTGACGCCAAGGAAGTCTCGGACATACCGGAGGAGGCCGCGACGCAGGCGGCTATATACGCCGCCTTGGGCGCAGGCGTGAAGTTACCCGGCGCCGTCAAGAAGGCGCGCGCCTTCCGTGGCAAGGCCGCCGAGAAGGCGCTATACGATTTACTTCAAAAGTACGCAGGATCCTGAAACATGGTCAAAATCCCACTCATCACTGAGCTCATTGAAGACTTTGCGGTGAAGCCTGCGATCTCGGTGGGAAAGAAGGCGGTTAAAAAGGCGCTGGGTGCTTTCGAAACAACCAAGCCCGCTCGTATCGTAAACGCGACCAAAAAAGGCGGCGGGTATTCCGTTAATTTGAAGACTGGAAAGACCCCGCAAAGTGGTCTGGCGGTTGGCCGCTACTCTAACACCGACCCGAGAAACATGGTCTTGGACCCCGGCGCCTTTAACAGGGCCGCCGCCGAACAGCACGCACAGACCAACATCAAGGCGCTGAACAACCCAGACAGTTTGTACGGCACATGGGTTAACCCGGAAGACGGTAAGACGTATCTCGATGTCTCGAAGGTGTTCCCCGAAGGCGACATAAGAACTGCCACGAAGTTCGGGGAGCGCACCGGCCAGCTTGGCGGGTACAACTTCGGCGAGGGTAAGTCATTCCCAGTGGGAAATTGGGAGCAGTTTATCCGCAGCCCGGAGTTCATGGATCGCTTGGCCCAAATGGAAGGCGAGGGGCGCGAATATCTAAAACAATTCCCTACCAAGGAGTGGTGGGACATGCACGGCGGTCCCTTCGAGGAAGTGTACGGAACAAAAGACCTTTCCAACTTGGCGGGTTACATCGGCTCTACGGCTCCGGGCTCTGCGCCAAGGCCGAACCTGCAGACAGCCAGCGAGTACATGCGCAGGCACATAATGGGCGAAGACATTGTACAGCCTAAATGGCGCACACCAGAAGGGACCATGTCGCGTAACCCGGGTGTTATGATCGGCATGGAAAAAGGGCGCGCAGCCAACCTCCGCAAGTCGCAGCGCGGGGCACTGAGTGAATTGCAGAGGGATAAGGTGCGCGAGGAAGCCCAAGCACTTATGGGAGACCCAGACGCCGCGGTGTTGGACAGGCACTGGGTTCGCCTCTCAGAGAAACCTAGCGCGGGTATATTTGCAGGGACGCAAGAAGGCGCTATCGGCAAGGGCGACAGTTACCAGCAACTAAAGGGCGCTGTTAAAAGTTTTGCAGACGACAACCCCATGGCCGTTAGACGCCCCGTGCGCGACGTCAGCGCAGACATCTGGACGGGCGTCCGCGAGCGGATAAAGAACACGTCCGACTTATTCGGTCAGAAGTATCAAGGAAGCGCCATCCAAGGCGACAGCAAATCCTACGCCGACCAATTTGTTGATCTGATCGGCGAGAAGGCAAAGCACTTGGGTATATCGAGAAGCGCGATGGAAAAGTTGCTGCGTACAGGAGGCGGCACTCTTTTGTCCGCGCCCATCGTCGCTTCGCCCTTCGCGGTGCAACGCTCCGTCAATGATCGCCGACGGGGGGCCACGGACGGGGCGTATTGAGTTTCGGCTTAACAAGGCCGTCCCTTTCGTCCATGGCGCGCTTGTTCTCGATCTTCCAATTCACCCAGCCGCGCGTCGCGGCGGCCTCTGCCTCCGTGTACCGCTCGTCGAAGGGCGTATTGCGATCCTTGCGGTCTTTCCATACCGCCAGTGTGATCACTTCACGCATGCTCATCTCCTACTAAGCCGAATATCCTACGCGCGCACCGGCCACTATGCACCCGCTTGCTTGCGCTTCATCGCCTCGACCAGTATCTCCTGCACGCTCTTCTTCGACTGCAGGCGCTCGAGCACCATGCTGTCGACGGTCTGTCGCGCCATGATGTAGTGGACGAAGACGGGCCGTTTGTAGCCCGCCTGCTTCTGGCGCATGGGGCCGATCCGCTCGATGATCTGCATGTGCTCCTCGAGGTTCCAGTTCAGGCTGAAGAACACGAGGATGTTGCCGCCGTCGGCTAGGTTCAGGCCATGCCCGGCAGACGCCGGATGGGCGAACAGCAACTGGATCTCGCCCCGGTTCCACTGGGCGATCGTCTTGGGGTCTTTGTCCAGAACGCGCCCCTTGGGAAACGCCTTGCGGAGGCGCTGCAGGTCGGACTTGAAGTGGTAGGCCACCAGCACCGGCGCCCCGCCCGCCTCCTCTATGACGCTCTCCAGAGCCTCCAGCTTGGCGTCGTGGACACTGGTCCAACTGCCCTGATCATCCGTATATATTGCCCCGTTGGCGAGCTGCAGGCACTTCATGGTCCGGGCGGCGGCGTTCAGGGCCTCGACCCCGTGCTCGTCGATCTGCGCAAACATCTCTTGTTCCATGTCGCGGTACGTCCGCCGGGCCGCCGGTGGCAGATCCACGCGGATCCGGTTGTGGATCGGCTCATCCACCGGCAGGGCGTCGACCGTCAGGCAGATGTCCTTCAGGCGGCCCTCGATCTCCGGCTGGGCCGTCGGCAGGGGCTTGAGGCTGTAGCCGTCGTAGCCCTTGGCAAACCAGCGATCGGAGAAGGCGCTGTAGGTCCGCCCCAGCCGGGCGCCCTGATCGAGGAACCACGTCTGCCCCCACAGATCCGCCAGCCCGTTGGGGCTGGGCGTGCCGGTCAGGCCGATGAACCGCGTCACCTTGGCGTGGGCCACCTTGCCCAAGGCACCGGCGCGCTTGCTGCCCTGCCGGATGCGGAAGGACTTCAGGCGGGTGAACTCGTCGGCGACGACGGTCTTGAAGGGCCAGTCCTCGCCCAGCGTCTCCACCAGCCAGACCAGATTGTCGTAGTTGCAGGCGTAAATATCGGCCGGGGAACCAATAGCAGACTGCCTCTCCTTGGCGCTTCCGGTGACCACGCTGACGCGCAAGTGCGCGAGGTGCTCCCACTTCGTGACCTCCTCCGGCCACGTCGTGCGCGCCACGCGCAGGGGCGCCAGCACCAGCACTGGGAAGATGTCCTCCACGAGGCTCAGGTTCAGCAGGGCCGTCAGCGTGGCGACGGTCTTGCCTCCGCCCATCGGCATCCAGAGCGCCGCCCGAGGCGTGCTGTAGAGGTGCTGGATGGCCTCGTTCTGGTAGGGGTGGGGTACGAAGGCGCGTGTCAATCTGTCCTCGTCAGGTAGACGTTCTTGCCGCCCTTGCGCTTGGGCCGGAACTTCTCGCAGCCGCAGTTCTTGTCCGGCTGGTGCTGGTGGTCTTGCGTCTCTTGATGCCAATGGTCGCCGAACGAATACAGGAGGCAGTCAGCGGGCGACCCAGCGGCGTGGACGCCTAGCGTGTGACCGCAGACGCACAGGCGGTCCCAGTCGTTCTTGTAGTCGTACCGGCCCTGTTGGTCGCGCTTGGCCATTAGAACCCCCACTTGTCGCGGCAGATCGGGCCGATGCCCAGATCAATCGAGACCTTGTTGGTCAGCTCGCGGCCGCAGCAGGAGCAGGAGCCGGTGGCCCGGCCGTAGGCGATCGCGGCGGCCAGCGGGTCGGTGGCGGTGGCGATGATCTGCGCCTCGGTGGAGGCGTCGCACTCGCGGCTCTTCACGAACTTGCCGCCGATGATCTTGCCGAAGTAGGTGCTGTCGTCGAAGGAGCCCTTGGACTTGACGTACAGGGCACCGGCGTTGGCGCTGGTGGCCTTGGCGGGGGAGATGACCAGATCGGCAATGCGCAGCTTCAGGCTCTTCAGGCCGTTGCTGCGGGCTGCCGCGAAGGCCGCCTCGATCTTGGTCATGTCGATCACCGGGGCGGCGTCGACGGCGGCGGCGCGCTCGACCTTACGGGCGGCGACCTTCTCGGCGGCGCGGGTGCAGGCGGCGAGCTGGTTGGCGGTCAGGCTGCCGAACTTCTGGACGGCGTCGTGCATGGACTGGGCGAAGCCGAAGGTGGCGCGGCTGGCTTCGACCCACGCGGCCTCGGCGGGGTGCTGGGTGGCGAAGTCGGCCAAGGTCTTCTCCGCGTCGCGCTCCTTGCGCGCAACCACCAGATCGCGGTTGTGGGCGCGCGCGGCGGGGCTGGTCTTGAAGGACTGGGTGCCCTTGCCCTTGCAGGCAAAGCAGTCGCCCAGCACGCGGCCCGAGTAGCTGACGAACACGCCACGGCCGCTGCATTTCGGGCAGGTCTGGACGTGGGCAGCGTTCTGGGCGGCGGTGGTGGCGGCGGCCTTGGCCAGATCGCCCGAGGCGGCGGAACCGAAGTCGTCTTCAAAGCTGTCGGCGAAGGTGTTCATGTTGATGTCTCCGTTTGGGTTCAACTCAGTGACATCAAGTTATATACGCAATCGGGTGGTTGCAAGGGGGTGCATGCACTTTTTTGCAAGTATCTCATTTCCGGCCCCCGCGCACCAGCATTACCGCCTTTTCTGCCCCCTCCGGGGTGTCCACGACCAGCACGGTGAAGCCGTCGGCGCGCAGGCGATCGTGCTCACGCGCCTGCTGCGGCGTGGCCTTCTTGCCGGGCGCCTTCAGCTCGACGAAGGCCAGCAGCGGGCCGGGCCACCAGATCAACCGATCTGGGGCGCCGCGCCTGCCGATCCACGAGAGCTTGCGTATGCGGCCGCCTGTCTCAAGCACGCGCCTGCGCAGGTAGGCCTCGATCTTGCCCTCGGGGGTCAAGGTTTTCCCGCGAGGCCGCAGTAACCCCTAGTCTCGCCCTCTTCGCCGCTAGCCCATCGCCACGCCATGCAGTCCCCGGCTACACACTCAACACCTGAGATGCGGGTAACCTCATCTTCTTGCGCCAGTCTGTTGAAAGACGACGTCGCAACGTAGGCATCGTGGGTAATAGGATCGTTGCGCGCCTCGTCAGACTGCGCTTTGCCCGTCCTCACCCGCGAGAAAGGGCACCACATCAAACAGGCATCACTCTCTTCCATGTATCTCATCTTCTAGTCCTTCCTGTATCGGTTGCACTCAAACCCCGCAGCGGCCAGTGGCAACCCAAACGACCAGCCGGGCTCCGTGGCCATTAAAGCCGACAGGCCCTCTGCGGAGTATGCAGGGTCGTCGGGTGTCTCAGTGATCAGCTCGTCGTGGACGTGCAGACAGATCTCGTAGCCAGCCCTCTCGGCCAGCGCCATGCCGTGCGCCAGCACGTCGCGCGCCGTGGCCTGCACGATGTTCTCCACCAGCTTGCCACCGTATGTCTCGAGCGTCTGCCACTTGCGCGTGTACTGGTTCACGCCGGAGTAGGCGATCTTGTCCTCCTCGTTCTCGCGCGCGTCAGGGTAGCACAGGTAGCGCCCGGACGGCAGGCGGATGCGCAGCCAGCCGTTTTCTACGTCCAGCGTCAGGTCGCGCACTTCGCGCCGGGTCTCGGGATCGCGCAGCACCTGACGCGCGGCAAACTCCACGTCGTACCAGAAGCCGACGATGCACCGGTGCGCCTTGCGCCACGCCTTGACGATCGACAGAACTTCCTCCTCGCCCTTCTCGACGCCGTACAGGCGCGCCATGCTGCTGAACGCGCCGACGCTGCCCTGATATCCCAGAGCCAGCTCCATGATCTTCCCAAGCTGGCGCATCATGCCGTCGCCGCTCTTCTTGTTCTCAAGCACTTGCTCCGCCGTGCCGCCGAAAGAGCGGGCGTAGGCCAGCACATATAAGTCGTGGCCCACGCCCAGATCGAAGTCCGAGAAGGCCTTGACCTTCCACTCCTCGCCCGCCAGCCACGCCAGAACGCGACCCTCGATGTTGCTCAAGTCGGCGATCACCAGCTTGCGGCTGGGGGGCGCGATCAGGCAGCCGCGCACGGCCGAGGCGCACAGCTCGATCACGTTGTCGACGACCAGATCCTCGCAGTCCAGTTTCATGGCGGCGATGCCCGCCTCGATCGCCGACTGCTTCAGTGTGGGCCGGGGCAGGTTCTGAGGCTGGAACAGGCGACCGCCCCACCTACCCGTGCGGGCGGCGCCGCAATACTGCAGCGTGCCGCGCAGGCGGCCGTCGGAGGACGTGCCGTTGACCAGCACGGTGTACTTGGCGGGTGACGTCGCGCTGGCCTGCTGGCGGATCTGCAGCAGCTCGCGCACGGCCGGATCCAGATCACCCGTCAGGGCGGCCGTCACGGTCCCCTTGGTCATGTCCTTTGGGACGTAGTCGTACTCGCTCGCCAGATACGCCATCAGCTTGTCGCGCTGCGTCAGGGAGCCCACGACGCCGCCGGTGGCGACCTTGGCGCGGTCAGCCAGATCAGCACCGGCGCGCGCGGCGGCGCGCAGGGCGGCGCGCGCCAGATCCAGATCCACGGCGACGCCCCGGTCATTGATCTGCTGGTCAAGGATCCAGAGGCCGCGCTCGGCGGCGATGTTGTTCCAGCTCGGCAGGCGCTTGTAGACCTCGCGCATGGCCTCCACGTCGCTGCGGGCGTAGGCGACGAACTCGGCCCACTCCTCGGGGTGCGTCTGGGCGTCTGCCCGGCGCAGCCTCACGTTCTTGGCGCGGGGCTTGGTGAAGAGCTGGATCAGCTTCTTGCCGCGCGTGTCCTTGGCCTTGTCCACGGGCACGCCGAGGATGTCGCAGAGCGTAGCCAGAGACCCCGGGAGACCGTGCGCCAGCGCCTGCACCATGGTGTCGCGCACCTTGCCCATGGACATGGTGACGTTGTGATGGCGCAGGATGGTGCGGTCAAAGGCGCTGTTGTGAATGACGATCGTCGACGCCTCGTCGATCATCTCCTGCAGGTAGTCCAGCTCCGGGCCGAGGACTGCCACGTCTCCGTCGTCTATCGCCACGGCGATCAGCAGCACCTCCGCCTGCTCGGCGTAGGCGTGCGTGCCGTGCGTTATCGGCACGGGGCTGAACGTCTCGAGATCGAGATACAGGGTCGTCATCGGTTGTCCCAATTCTCTCCCCGGGTGAGGCGCCCACGACCAGCCCTACGGGAAGGGTGGGACAACCATTTCGGATAGGACGCGAGCGCCTCGCCGGGGGAGAGAAACCCCGACGGCCGTTAAGCCGCCGGGGCCATTGCTACACTAAGTCTAGGCCAAGATTGTGCGCGTACAGGTCAAGCATCGCCTGAGCCTCCTTGCGCTTGTCTTCGTCCATGGCCCGCAAAGCGACGATCTTGCGTAGCGCCTTGCAGTCATAGCCGTTGCTCTTCGCCTCCATGTAGAGGTGCTTGATGTCTTCGACGACTGACTTCTTGTCAGCCTCGAGACGCTCAATGCGCTCGGTGATGGCGAGAAGGTGATCGGCGTCGACGCTGTTGTGGCCTGCTTTAGTCATTAGAGTAGATCGTCAATGGTCTGCGCCAGATCGGCGAATGCGCTGTCGGTGGCCACGGAGGATCCGCCGAAGTTCTCGCCGTCGGCGTGGAACATCACGCCCTGCAACACGCAGTTGATACGCCGACCCCACTGATTGTCTTGTGCGTACAGGTCTATCAGGGCGTGCACATAACAGCCGGAGTAGATCAGGCTCTCGATGTCGCGCGAGCTCTCCAGCTTGACGTTGGCCTTGTTGTAGATAGTGGGCCTGCTCTTTGAGTTACGCGCCGAGAGGTAGTGCATACCCTCAAAGCCGGCATACGTCTCGCCGGACTTCTTGTTGCGGTAGGGCGCCTCGACGTAGGCAACCTTCTTATCTTCCGTCAACAACTTGATTACGTCGGCGGACTTGTCCTTCCACTGCTCCTTGGCAGCGGCGGCGATGGCCTCCTTGATGGCCTTAGCCTGCTCGGACTTCGGCACGATGATGAACTTGGCCTGATACGCCGGTTCACCATCACCATAGGCTTCCGGTTCACCAAGCGACGGGAACGCGATACGAACATTCTTGATACGGATTTTCATTTTGTAGTTCTCCAGTTAGCAGCTTCTAGTCTGCAGTTAATCTGGCGAGGATATCCTCGTCAGAGCTTGAGACGGCCAGTGCTGGCCGCCTATCAGTGGCGGGTGCCACGGATGGTTTGCCGTCGCCGCGAGAAGTCAGTGCGTTGACCTTCTCCCAGCGACCGGGGTTCTTGGTCTTCAGGATCTTCTCGGCCTTGGTCGGCGAGATGAGCTTAAAATCATACATCTCCTCTTGCTTGAGGCGGAAGGACTTAAACAGCTTCTCGACCTCCGCCTCGTCGGACCACGCGCGGTTGCCGCGCCTGCCCTCGACCAGCTTGAAGCCCGACACGGGCTCACCGGCGAACAGGCGGCGCTCCACCTCGGCGCGGATCGCCTTGCACCAATGCTCGACCAGCTCAACGCGAGACATGGCGCGCGACACGTCATCCTCGGCGGCTACCGCCAGATCAGCAAAGTCGGCCGGGGTGGCGATGCCGCCCACGGTGTCG
>Ga0181351_1000573_pt1 | contig 10722 bp, 19 predicted proteins | sample Su13VDMM15SD_FD_170485 | JGI IMG/M metagenome (GOLD analysis project Ga0181351, IMG submission 170485) | Freshwater viral communities from Lake Michigan, USA - Su13.VD.MM15.S.D | ecosystem: Environmental > Aquatic > Freshwater > Lake | place: USA: Michigan | collected 2013-07-16 | reverse complement strand
TGAAGTGTCTAAAGAAAATATCCGATACTGTAGGTAAGTGTTAGTAAATTCACTCTAAAATTACCACTTGTTTTCTGATTCTCAGATATCTTTTTAAGTGTGAAATAAAAGAAGATGCGACTTCAAATGGGTTAACAGAAGTGAATCGTTTACCCTTATCAATCATGTTGTGAGAGAACACATACCAACATCCCAATCTAAAGGGTTAAAATTAGATGGACATATCATATAAGCTCAGTCTGGCAGAGCTTCATACCCTAAAAAGGGTGAGGTCATTGGTTCGAATCCAATTATGATATCAAAAACAATTCTTCTTAGAATAAAACAAACTGAAAATACAATCTGATAAATCGTAACGTTTAGAAGAATTACTCATTGTTCTTTTTATATATAGTCTTGGCGAAATTGGTAGACGCGATACCTTAATCAATCTTATTCGATGATACAATAAATCTTATTATGGTTGGGTATTGTCCCGAAAGGGACGTATTGGTTCAAATCCTTTAGACTATACAATAATCAACATAACGTTGATAACTTTTATCCACATATCGTTGTGGATATCTTTTTAACTACTTAACTCTCCCCTCCCAACCATATACCGGGAGGGTTATTTAGTTATTCACACCCCCTTCCCCCTTATTGTGGATAAAATGGGGGTATGTAGGGGGAACCCCCTACGGTATCCCCTCTTATGGGTAGCCCCCCCTGGGTCATATACCCTAAGCAGCTCACTTTAAGAATTTTTCCAGATTTTTTCATTTAAAAATATTTGGTATTAAAAATATTTTCCCAGATTTTTTCATTTAAAAAGATTTGGTATTAAAAATATTTTCCGGAAAATTTTCCGGATTTTTTTTGCTTAAAAAATTTGGTATCAAATAAAAATATTATTATATTTGTGGAAACAACAAATATGTATGTCTAACAAATTTAAGGTTGGTAATATAATACAATATGAAGGATCTTCAGGTTTTGACCATGAAAAAGGGTTAAAACAATTAGTATTCAATGTTAATGGTGAAAGATATTTAACTGAATTTACTAATGGTAATATGAAAGGTAAGAGAAATGTATTTCATATTGATTCAACATATTCTAAGGAATGTCATTTAGTATGTGATGGAATTGATTATGAAAATGGTGTGCCATTAATATGGGGGGATTTAATATGAAAAGTTTAAAAAGTAAAAAAGTATTGGGGTTAGAATTAAGACATAATTCATGGTATATTAGTGAAACAATTTCAAATAATAAATGGTTATTTCAATATTATAGTTTACCTAAAGAGAATAATAAATTATGGGATATAAATACGATATTATATAGATTGGGTAGTTTATATATCTGGCAAGAAAGAAAGTGGAAATTATGTAGTGAATTAAAAAATGAAAATGGTTGTTTTGGGTTGGCTAATTCAAAAGATATAACATCAATTAAATTGGTGACTGGTGTTGAATTAGATTCTATAATAAATAATAAATGAGAAGTTTAAATAGTGTTCACCCTATTATAGATGGGTGTAAGTTAATACCTGGAAAATATTACATATTGGAGTTTCCTAACAGGGTTTGGGATAAATATTATTTATTTGAGTTTGATTCAATGGATGATAGACATGGGGTGGTTAGAATATTTCACAGAAATAAATGGGGTGTAAGTGGTTGTGTGTGTATTTGTCAAGGTGTTGAGTGTTTGGTGAGTATTGATGGTTCTGAAAAAATTAAGTTTAGAAGATATCGTAAGGTTGTTGATTGGGATAAATATGCATTAAATGATGGTGTAATAATATGAAAAAGTATAGTATTGAAGAAATAAATGATGATGAATTAAATATTGTATGTAGGGTAAATGATGTTCAGGTATTTAATAGGTTAATACAGATATGTCCAAATATGTGTTATTACTATGATGAAAAATGTAATCATTATTTATTACCTAGATGTGGTAGGGGTGATGAATATTCTTATGGTTCTAACTATACGATAATAGATGTGTGTAATATTGATGGTTTTGATGATCCATCATATGTTTTTAAATTTGATAATGGTATTCCGGTGATATGGGATTATGACGTATTTTGTTAATTAAAAAAAATATAATATATTTGTGGAATGAAAATAGGTGATAAAATTATATTGACAATGGGTTCATTTGATAATCGTTTAAATTGTGAGGCTAGTAGGGTTCAGGTGGTGGATAATATCATTGGTACTGATATATACACAAAATTTATTGATACAGGTGATGTTAATACATTTTCAATAAATTCAAAATATTATGAATATTGTAATATTTTTGATTCTGATGATAGGATAATTTATTCCAATGGTGTTCCTTTTGTGTGGGAGGATGTTATATGAGAAGTTTAAGTAAGTTACAAATAGTTTTTAAGTTATTAGGTGTTCGATTACAAATGGGTAGTTGGTATAATATTGATATTAAAAATGATGATGGTTATTTTTGGGTTGCAAAATATTATAGAATAGAAAATAATTGTTTTATACATTTAGACAATTCTTATTATGTGAATCCTTTAAATATTGTTAGTATTTATTCGTCAAGTAACGGTATTTGGCATCCGTTATGTTGTGTTGTTGAGATTGAAAGTATTAGATTGGTTAATGAGGATTACGTATTAAGTTTAGGGATTGAGATATGAGAAAAATAGATGAGTTAAATAAGGTATATTTTATAAGTCGATTTAATGATGTTGGGATATTTAAGATGAAAAATAAAAATCAATATCATATATTAAAAATAATAAGTGGTGGTTGTTTTCGTGATTACGGTATTTGTTCGATTTATGAAATGGCGTGTGATGAAATGTTAGAAAACTATTATTTTTTTAGTGATTCTACGTATAAAAAAATTATTAATGATGAGTTGTCAATAGGGCGAATTGGGATTATTGATTTTGAATATATTTTAGGTGAGTATGGTAATAAAATTAAACGATATGAGAAGTTTGGGTATAAATGAATAAAAGTGTATATATTTTTTTTCCTTGTGGGTTGTAAAGTATTATGAGAAGTATAAAAATTATTAATAAATTGAGTTGTAGGTTAATACCCGGTAAATTTTATATATTGGAGTTACTTGAAAGGGATGAATATAAGTATTATTTATTTGAGTTTGATTCAATGTCTAATAAACAAATATATAATAGAAATAAATGGATTTGTGAGGGTGGTGTTCGTGAAGTTATTAGGGGTAAGGGTTTATTTTTTAATTTAGAAGGTGAGAGGTTTACTATAAAAAGATATTATGGTGATGTTAATTGGAATACAATAACATATAATGATATAATATGAGAAGTTTAAGGAGTGTTAATATTTTCCGATATTATGGGAAACAATTTTCTGTGGATAATGGTTATTATAAAATAGTAAGAATTCCAAAGGATAAGGTGACGGATTATTTTACCAATAAATATTATTGTTGTATTATATGGGATGGGGATGATGGTTGGAGTTGGAGGTATTATATGAAGAGTGAAGTGATTAAATATATAGATGATGGGATTTGGGTTTTAATATGAGAAGTTTAAATAATTTACAAATAGTGGTTCCTAAAGATAAGTTAATCATTGGGGAGTTTTACATGTTATATACATTATGTTTTAATAATCTAATAAAATACGTATTTAGGTTTACTGGGTTTAATGAGGAAACCGGGTATATAGAAACTGATTTTTGTTGTTATACTAAAATGGATAATCAGAGATATATAGTTAATGGTGGTAATTTTAAACTATGTGCTGATTCAGAAATTGTTGGTGGTAAAATAATAAAGTATAATCAAAGAAAATTAGGTATAAAATTAAACCTCCATTAATGGAGGTTTTTTTATGTTCGTTCATATTTATATGATATGAAAATAATAATATCAGAAGAGCAAAAAAAGAAGTTATTTAAATTAATTGAAGGTGATAGTAAATTAGTTGATAAATTAAGTCCTGAGAATAGGGAAATTTACAATAAAATATTTAGTTCAAAGGGTGATAATTCTGAATTTAATGAAGGTTATAAGAAGGGTTATGCTGATGGTTGGATGGATTCGAGGGGTAATCAGATATATAATGATATATATTCTTGGGATAAATATTCTGAAAAGAAAAGATAAGGTATGAAAATTATTATAACGGAAAATCAAATGGACTTGCTTAGGGAAGCGATGTCAATAGGGCCTGAGGGTGAATTAAATATTAGTTCAGGTGGAATGGATAATATCATCGGTAAAAAGGTTGGGGATGTATTTGGTTCAATAAAGGGGATAAATATAATAGCTGATAAGGTTATTGCTTATTCAAAGTTTTTTGAGGGTGATGGTAGTAGTTTTAGTGCTATAGGGGATGCTGAAAGTTATTTGAATAATGAGGGGTATGATAATGGTAGTATGTTTATGGATTATCCGATTGCTTTTATGGAGAAGGGAAAGACTGGTGTGAATGATAGTGGTTCAACTATGGTAATGACTAGATATGGTGAAGAAAGGCCGTTGGTAATAACTAAGTTTGATAGGTTGGGTAAGGATAATTGGAATGATATGGATGGTGTTTTATTGGTTGATCCTGAAAATCCTGATTTTAGGGATGGTAATGTATATGTAATATTTTTCAATTTTCCTGGATAATATATGAAAATAATAATAACTGAAGAACAAAAGAAAAAATTATTTATTCCCAGGGGAATTGATGAAAGACGAGAACAATTAAAGGGTGAGATAAAAAAGTTTTTAAATTCAATAAAGGATAGTTTCATATGGGATTTTATTGGTGAAATTTCAGTATCATATAATTTTGAGAGTGGTTATGAGGATATATTATATAAAGATATTAATGGGAAATGGTTAGATATGCATCGTATTGGTATGAAACCTTATAACATTTTAATAGAAAAATATGGTGAAGAAAAGGCTAAGGAGATGACTATTGAGTTTAATAAGATTTCTGATAAAATTCAAGATTTCGTTATTGCGTTATTGGATAATGAAGGTTATACTGTTGTTTATGCTTGGGGTGAGATTATTAATCATGGTAATGGTAAGTTGGAATATAAGGAACATAGGACAAGAAAAATTGAACAAATGGATTATAGGGTTGTAAGTTTATGAAAATAATAATAACAGAAGAACAGAAGAAAAAATTATTTATTCCAAGAAACCTTGATAAAAGGTATTCTGATTGGAATAAAAATCAACCAATCTTAACCATTGATGGTGTTCATAAACGAATCAACCAATATGATTCTGAAGGAAGAAAACAAGGGTATTGGGTTGTATATGAGTTTGATGAAATATCTACTAAGGGGAATTATGTTAACGGAAAAATGGAAGGTATTTGGGAGTTTTATGATAATGGTGAATTATGGCGTAAGGGTTCATATAAAAATGATGAACAAGATGGTATATGGGAGTTTTATGATAATGGTGAATTATGGAAAAAGGGTTCATATCTTAATGGATTAATGGATGGTGTATGGGAATGGTATAATGACGATGAAACAATTAGCGTTAGATTGTTATTTAAAGATGGTAAAAAAATAAAGAATTTACCGTTAACTGAATGAAGGATATCAAATAAAAGAAGGTAGGGTTAAGGCATCTGATAGGATTAAAGTTTATGAAAATAATAATAACAGAAGAACAGAAGAAAAAATTATTTATTCCTAGAAAGCTATCTGGAGAAGAATCCAGATGGGCTGATTGGAATAAGATGCAACCCATCGTAGATGGGGTAAGGATTAATCAATATGATATTAATACCGGTATTAAACAAGGATATTGGGTTGTATATGAGTTTGATGAAATATCTAAGGGGAATTATGTTAACGGAAAAATGGAAGGTATTTGGGAGTTTTATGATAATGGTCAATTAAATTATAAGGGTTCATTTATAAATGATAAACAGGATGGTATATGGGAGTATTATAGGGATAATGGACAATTATACTCTAAAGGTTCATTAAAAAATGGTGAAAGGGATGGTATATGGGAAGAATATTGGAGTAATGGGAATTTATACTCTAAAAGTTCATATAAGAATGGTATTAAAGAAGGTATTTGGGAATATTATTACTCCAATGGACAATTAGATTCTAAAGGTTCATATAAAAATGGATTAATGGATGGTATATGGGAATCTTATTATGATAATGGTCAATTATGGAAAAAGGGTTTATATAAAAATGGTGAATTAATTAAAAATATTAATGAAGCTGAGCAACCAAAAAAGAAATTATTCATACCTCGTAAATTATCCGGTGAAGATTCTAGATGGTCTGATTGGAATAAGATGCAACCCATCGTAGATGGGGTAAGAATTAATCAATATGATATTAACATTGGTAAGAAAGAAGGTATATGGGAAGAATATTATTCTGATGGACAATTAGAATATAAGGGTTCATATGTTAATGGGAAACGTGAAGGTTATTGGGAAGTTTTTAACGAAGATGGTAGTTTAGATTTTAATGGTTCTTATAAGAATGGAGAAATGGATGGTATTTGGGAGTTTTATTATGGTAATGGACAATTAGATTCTAGTGGTTCATTTAAGAATGGTAAAAGAGATGGTATCTGGAAAAAATATCGTTCTAACGGACAATTATATTCTAGTGGTTCATATAAGAATGGTGAAAGAGATGGTATATGGGAATATTATTTAGAATCAGGTGAATTATATTATAGCAGTTTATATAAAAATGATAAATTTGTTAAAATATTACCCAAAGAGATAACCGAATCGGAACAATCTAAAAAAGGTAAATTATTTATTCCAAGAAACCTTGATAAAAGGTATTCTGATTGGAATAAGATGCAACCCATCGTAGATGGTGTTAGAATAAACCAATATGATTATAAAGGTAATAAACAAGGTTATTGGGAAGAATATTACTCCAATGGACAATTAAAGTCTAAGGGTCCATATATTAATGGTAAACGAGATGGTATATGGGAAGAATATTGGAGTAATGAACAATTATGGTCTAAAGGTTCATATAAGAATGGTGAAATGGATGGTATATGGGAGTTTTATTATGATAATGGACAATTAAGGTCTAAAGGTTCATATATTAATGGTGAAAGAGATGGTATTTGGGAATATTATTATAATAATGGACAATTACAGACAAAGAATTCATATAAAAATGGTGAAAGGGATGGTATATGGGAATGGTATTATAAAGATGGACAATTAGAATCTAAGAGTTCATATAAAAATGGTAAACCGGATGGTATATGGGAGAAGTATTTTGATAATGGTCAATTAGAATCTAAGGGTTCATATAAAGATGGTAAAAAAATAAAGAAAGACATAACCAAGTAATATATGAAAGATTTAATAAGGAAGATAATAAAAGAAGTTTCAGTTGAGAAGAAGGAAAGAATGGGTACGGGTTCATTTCACGATGTATATCCATTGAAATATGATTCAAGTAAAGTGATTAAGGTTCCCAGGGGTGTAAGTGATTACGCTAAGGATGTTTATAGGGTTGGTGGTTCTGATGCTTGGTTTAATATATTTAAGAAATACCCACAATATTTTCCTGAGATATATAAGATAACGGATAAGTATATAATATTAGAGAAGTTGGATACTAATAGGGTTAAACAAGAGTTATTTAAAATGGAGGATGATTTATATCCATATTTTTCGGAAGATATTGATAATGGATATCATATAACTGAGATATTATATGATTTAATATTGGATTCGGCCGGTAATGATTTAAAAACTAAACAATTAAATTTGTTAGTGGGAAAATTAAAGAATAGGGATATAATCAATAGGTATATTGATTTATTGCGTTCAATAGAGGGTGAGAAAATAAGGGGTTTTATTGATGTAAATGATGGTAATTTTGGTTATAATAAAGAAGGTAAGTTAAAAATGTTGGATATATGAAAAAAATAGGGTGTAAATATTGTGGTTGGAGTTGGAATGAGAGTGATGGTGGGGATGACAAATATATGTGTCATATGTGTGATAACGATAATTCCAAACATTATTTAAAAGAATCGGAACAATCTAAAAAAGGTAAATTATTTATTCCTAGAAGATTATCAGGTGAAAATAGTAGATTTATCCAATGGAACAAAGAACAACCCATCGTAGATGGTGTTCAAATAAATCAATATACACATGATGGTAAAAAAGAAGGATATTGGGAATCTTATTACGGTAATGGACAATTAGAATCTAAGGGTTTATATAAAAATGGTGAAAGGGATGGTTATTGGGAATGGTATTGGAGTAATGGGAATTTAAACTCTAAAGGTTCATATAAAAATGGTGAAAGGGATGGTATATGGAAAGAATATTATTATGGTAATGAACAATTAAGTTTTAAGGAATTATATAAAGACGGTAAATATGTTAAAAAATTACCTTTAACTGAATCAGAAGAATCTAAAAAAGGTAAATTATTCATACCTAGAAGGATAGAGGGGAGATGGGATGATTATTTAAAAAGTACTATTACTACTGATTATAATATGGGTTCATATTTAGAAAGAAGGGATTTTTATAGAGATAATTCAAAAAATATTGATCCGTTGGTAATGAAATTATCGAAGGGTGATTTAATTACATTTGTTAAAGCAAATCCGTTTTGGTTGAATTCTTTAGATAAGGTTATATTTTTACTTAATACATTAAACTATAAGGAAAATAAGGATATTGCTGAAAATCATATAGGACAAACATTCGCTAAAAGTAATTTTTGGACATCACCTGAGATGAATTATTATGAAAATAAGTTTAAGATACCTAAAAGTAATTATGGTAAAATAGATATATATGTATTTGTTGGTAGTGATGAGTTTAAGGAAACAAGAAGAGGTTCATATAAGAAAGTTTTTGATATTGAGAGGTTGATGAAAGTAAGTTTGGATGATTGGAAAGATACAAAGGATTATGGTCTTTCTCATATTATTAAAATGATGAGATTAAGGGCGAGTAGCAATAATAAACAATTATATAAGATAAGTGCTCATAAGGGATTATTGGATGAATATGAGGGTGAAACAGGTAGTGAAATACCTGAATTTATTCTAAGTGCTATCGACGAAAAGAAAGAAAGAGTATAATTTATTTGGTTTTTAACGTAATTTTATTTATTTTTACGACAAATTACGCCATTTTAACTGATTTATAGTTAGTTAATGGTTAAAATAAATAAAATATGAGAGGATTATCAAGAATAGCTACTATATACTCAAACATTGTGTTCGAATCAATTAATCATCATATAGATGAGCTAATTAGTGTTATGCAACCCAAAAATAGGAAGATAATCGTTGGGGTAAAGAAAATACAGGATAGTGTGATTGGTTATGAGGATGATTTTTTAGAATATCCGATACAGAGAATAAGAATTACGTTAAGTTTATCAATTAAAGATGTTCCTAAAACACATCCACAGGGGTTTGATACCACTGGTGGTATGTATCCATTCGATAATAAATCATCTAAATTATCTTATATTACTAATGAGTATAATGTTAATTTTAGTAAGAGGATATTAAACGAAATAAGTGTTGTTGGGGATATAAAATTAGACTTGGGTATAATGATAGACGAAAATAGGTTTAATATGGGTGAAATCCCTAAATTAAAGTTAGAGATGATGTCATTAATAATGCATGAATTAAATCATGGTTATGAGTTTTGGTTAAGGAATAGTAATAAGAGTAATGATGTTAGAATTGCGTTATCGTTTTTAGATATTAAGAAAGATGGTTTCGCTAAAAAAGTCTATAAGAAATTAAATTATTTTTTATATTACATATATTGGGCTTTACCGCATGAACAGAACGCTAAGGTTCATGAGTTATACCCGTATGTATTGAATAATACGCCTGAAGAATTAATGTCATTGGTATCATTTAAAAACATCATAAATATGACGAAATTTAATTCGGATGTATTCTATAATGATTTAGTGTTATTAATTCCTGAAAAGGGTGTTGAACGTGTAACTAAAAAGGCTTTAAAAAGATTTATTCAAACATATAAAAAGCAACATAATGAACTTAATGAGTATATGGATGAAAACCTATTAGGTAAAGATAATATTAAGGATATATTTAAATATTATGAAAAAACTATAAATTTGGCAGGTGAAAACATGAAGAAAAAAGTTTTAAGGCTTTATTCAATTAAGTCTGAGTTGAATGATTAAATGAATGTATGTTGTATTTCCAATAGAATTTCAAGATTCCCATTAATTTTTCTTATTTCACTTATTATTAATTTATCATCACAAAATTCAAACCATTCACCTCTAATATTATTATATTTAAAGGTTCTGTGTAAAGTTTTTTCAAGGGTTGTATAACATTTTGACTTTATTTCAAAAATTATCGATAATTCATTATGATTTCCAGTCTGAAGATTTTTAATTCTTCCTTCCAAGGCTGGTTTTTTTGATATACCAATTTTGTAATTATTGGTGTTCAGTTCGTTAATTAAATAAACATAACCTGTATTTGATTTTATCATTTGGTTTTATTATATTTTAGTAAATTAAAAAGTAAATATGTCCAAGAAATATATTATTGTATGTAATGAAGATAATTCATTTAGTATTGAAAATAGTGTTGATTTTAAACCCGAAAATGAGGTAAAAGACATAATATCGTTTTGTTTACAATACTTATATACGGTATTAAATCAAGAAGAAATTATGTTACCTGAATCAGCGAAGCAAAAAGCCT
>Ga0181351_1000572_pt1 | contig 10724 bp, 22 predicted proteins | sample Su13VDMM15SD_FD_170485 | JGI IMG/M metagenome (GOLD analysis project Ga0181351, IMG submission 170485) | Freshwater viral communities from Lake Michigan, USA - Su13.VD.MM15.S.D | ecosystem: Environmental > Aquatic > Freshwater > Lake | place: USA: Michigan | collected 2013-07-16 | reverse complement strand
AAGAGTCGTTACAATGAAGAGCGATATTTTGAATTAGAAAATGGCGAATGGTTTTTTGGCGGCGAAAATCTCAATGACTATATCAGAGTAGGATATAAGGAAACCCCAGATGTTCCTACTTACATCGACGGAAGCGGAGGGCCGTTTCTGGAAATCGGTTCAAAGTTTAGAACTCACGTCTCCGTCTTGCTAGAGCATGATCTGCAAATCACTGGTTTTAAGAATGAAAATGGCCGCTGGAAATTGTCGGTTACGGGAGCAAAAGAAACCAAGGGTCCAGCTAATCATATTCTCGACAAAACCAAAAAAATAATTGAAAAATTTGATTTGCGCCCAAATTCCTATGTTTTAGAAAACCCATGGAAAAGAAAGCGTGCCGCTGGCGATTGGCTAGGAAAAAATGATCCATATTTTATTGAGAGCGATTTGGCTGTTGAAAAATTCCTGACTCAAGAAAAGCTTGATCGCGTGGAGGAAAATTGGTACGGATTTGATCTGCACGGAATGCCTCCAAAATGGCTGGAAGCGCTAGATGAGTTTTTCGTCTTACTAGAAAAAGATTCGCCCGAGTTTCGCGTATTACAAAATAAATTAAAATACGGATCATATCGTGGCTACTTTGGGAGTGTTTCTAATGAGGCGCAAAAAGCAATTTCTCTTCTTGAGTGTGTTTTAATTGACGAAAATTTAATCTATTAATTTCGGCCACAATTAATTTTGCCACATGGAGTTCATTTTTCCTGTCCAAATAAAATACTTTTGCTGCTTCATCTTCCGATACTTCTTCAAACAAAGAATCAGTGTCTTTATATTGTCCTGACCCAAGGTGGGAACAGTAAATAATTATATTGGGCGCAAATATTTTTCTCAACTCCTTTGTTGGGCAAATAAAATCGCATACGACAACTTTCGATCCACAATTTTCGGCCAAAAGTTTCATACAAAAAGCTTGACGAACTCTTCCTTTCATGGTAAAGTCATTATTGCGAGTCAACTCTCTCACAAAGTCCCCATTAAAATGAGAAAAGTCCAAGAATTTCTTGAGATAATTGGCGAAAAAAGTTTTCCCGCTCTGACTACGCCCACAAATTAACAGCTTCATTTAAAGATACTAAACAAAACATTACAAAAACAGCAACCTTTTGTTGACAACTTAAAATTTATGCATTAAACTTCTCAATGCTAAACCCAAAAACACCAAATGCTAAACCTACTTCTCGCCGCCGCAATACTGTCCCTGTTGGTAAATCATTTTAGCAAAGTATTCTTTAGCTGGCATATTAATAGCCTTTGCCCTTCTCATAAAGGTGCTATAAGACTTAAATGGAAGTTTCGCAAATTTGACTAAATCTTTCCAAAAAAGAATTTCTAATTTATTTTCTTTTGAAAAAATCTCCATTTTTGACACAGATTCTTCTTTTAAAAGCCCTTTTATTTCAAAATAAGTTTCTCCAATTTTAAAATCTGGTATGTATCTGGTATTTTCATCAAGTTCAAATAATTGAGGCTCGTATTGAAAAGAAATACCGTTCGTAATTAAGAAATTAGCAAATAAAACTTCATAGCCAGAGCGGCATTTCACACGTTTCCCATCCTGCATGAAATACCAACCGTGTTTGCTGGAAGCATTTTTTAAGCCATAAAGCCTACCAATTCTGGTTGTTGGGTCTTTTATATAACAACCACAGCTTTTAACAAATCCGTTTTTAAGATGATTATAGTTTTTGAGCGTGATTTGACCACAATCACACTCGCAAACATAAAGAAATTTGCGGGGTCTTTCATTTATTAAGACCTCTTTAATGTCTATAATTTTTAATCTTGAGTGCTTTTCCCCTATTCTAGAAAGCGCTTTTTGTTTATCTAAAATACCTTTCGTAGGATGCCCATTTTTCCATTTAACGGGACAAGCCGCTCCGCAACTTTTGGAACGACCCTTATTCAAAGATGAGCCTCTTACGATAACCCTTTTACCACAGTCACATTCGCAAAGATATTTTTTACCATGATCGCTAAAGTGATCAAAAGATAATACATTTAAAAGACCGAATTTTTTGCCAACTAAATTTAAGCCTTTATTTTTTCTAGCTTTAAGTCCATATTCCTTCATTATTTTCTTAAGCCCCCTCACGGTTAATCCTGTTAAATCTCGAATTTGTTGAAGCGTTTTGTCTTCACTTAAGTATGTTGATATTGTTTCTTTTGAGCATTCCATATAAGACATATTACACTTTGTTGCAAAACAATCGCTGACAAAGAAAAAATGGCTTTGAATAAACTTAACTCTTGACAAAATACGCGGCGCTATTAATTTAGCGCCGCTTTTCTATTGACAAACACAATATTAGAGATATACTACAACATGATCAACCCCCTAACCACTTACCTCCTAGCCATACAAGAACTTGCAGAAGCTACTAACTCTTTAAATCAGGCCCGCGAAATTATTTCCGCCGCCCAAGAAGAAATGCTTAAAATCCAAGAATGGGAACTACCAGAAGAACTATGAAAAAACCGACAATCAAAGAAATCTCCGAATCTCTAAAATACCTGATTGAACAGCGGGCCAAAGAAATTGTAAGCGCCCAAACTCAGAACGAAGATACGCTTGGGGATTTAGTAATTGAATTACGGAATTTAATCAATGAAGCAAAGGCTCAAAAAGAAGATTTCTCTAGCCACTCACTCTTGACAATCAATCAGGTCGAATCAGAAGGCTACCTTCGGGCGGCGTTGACTATCGAGGGCATTTTAAAAGATTTAAAGCTAGACAAATACGCATGAAAAGAAAACCCATTATCGGAGAAACACTCTACAGTTTAAACGTCGGCAACGCAGTGGGAAGAGGCCGCGAACAAAAGCTCATTCCCATGATTGTTCATGCTGTGGGGCGAAAGTATTTTACGCTTAAACCCCCAGGTTGGAATCGCTTTGTTGAATTTCATCTCCACTCGTGGAGGCAGAAAACGGAATACAGCGAAGACCATCGCCTCTACGAAACGGAACAACAGTGGTTGGACGACAAAGAGACCACGACTATCTGCCAAACTATCCGTAATTCTTTTGAATACGGGCATAATGTCAAAAAACTACCTCTAACTGACCTCCGAACAATTAACGAAATAATCAAGAAACATGAAAGTATCATTTGACGGTTTGCGCCGCAATATCTCTAAAGATTTTAACAATCTAGCCTTAGAAATTAAAGATTTAGGAGAAACAATTTCCAACTTTGAAAGAGAAAATATTCACCGACTCTCAAATGAGTTGAGATATTCCATCGGATGTTTACTGTCTTGCTACGATAAAGACCAACAACCCGAAGACTTTAATGATTTATCGGATGTGGAATTGAAGGAATTATGAAACACTCTTATATTCGTTACGCCGCATTTGACCCAGAAGGATTCATTCTCCAAGTTAACGGATGCGAAGTTGATGGGAAATATGAAAAATGGTTTGATGCTTGGGCTTATGATCCAGAAATTATAGACGAATGCTCTTATACCTTGAAGGACTGTTTAGAGGCGGATTTAAAAGGGCTAAACCAATCAGCGCAAATTAAAAAATTTAAAATAACAGTTGAACAGTTAGACGACTAGGGTTACGGTGGTCTATGAAACTATCCCTCTGCTGCATTTCGCAAACATTATCTGACAACGGCCATTCGTTCAAAACAATGACCTATACTCAGTTCTGCAAACAATCATTTGACTCTGCAATCTCAGAATTAAGCGAGCGCATTCTCCATAACTTTAAGAATACCTTGCGGACAATTCGGTTCTGTCAGCTTAACAATATCCAAGGTTATAGACTATCTTCTAGTCTCGCTCCAATCTTGACACATAAAAATGTCAATCTACGGATTCGCGATTTGCCAAACTTTGCCGCGATTCAAAATGTTTGCGATCAAATTAAAGCGGCGCTAATTTCTTCTCCTTTGCGTCTCTCCGCTCATCCTAGCGAGTACATCACGCTTTCTAGCGACAATCCAGAGTGTATTAATAACAGCATTCTTGACTTAGAACAGCACGCAGAGATTTTTGACTTATTGGACTTACCAAACGACTACCGCGCACCTTTAAACATTCACGTTAGGCGCGAAGATGATCCTGTAAAAGTTGCCGCCCGAGTCTGGGAAGTTTACGACGAATTGCCAGACAATGTTCGCAATCGTCTCGTCCTAGAGAATAACGACAATGCTAACGGCACTTGGAGCGTTAAAAATTTGGTCAAGTATTTCTCTGGTATTCCTGTAACTTTTGATACTTTACATCATTCTTTGTTGCCAGATGGATTGACCGACCAAGAAGCATTTGACGCGGCTTATGACACTTGGCCCGTTGAGCCTATTTTTCATTATAGTGAGGGCGTAGATGGCACTCGCAAACATGCCGATATGCCAGTTTCATTTCCAAAAAATTATGGGCGGAAGGTTTTGTTCGACTGCGAGCTAAAGGCAAAATGTCGGGCCATATTTAAAATCCGACAATTGGCGGCAAAATAAATTTGACAAACTCCAAAACAGCCTTATCATCAAACGTGAAAACAAACTACACCCTCATTCACTACCTTAGCGATGGCAGTGATTGGTGTCGAGGCTGCCACATGGGCAGTTCGTCATCTGATTTTGGTCTATTCTTCTTTAAAAACGAGGAAGATATTACCAACAAATACGCAGATCTTCTGGCCGAAGATCATTTCGAGGAAGACGTTTTCGGTTGTCACAAATACACAGTGCTAATTAATGGGGTTGATAGCGACAATTCTTATGACGAAAATTTCGTTCGAGATGACGGCGAAGAAATAAACCCAGCATTCTATAGGATCATTGACGAGGCAGAAAAAAGATCAAAAACTTTAATCGCCGCCAAACAAATTGAACTAGAACAAGCGGCCAAAATAAAAGCCGAGCAGGACAAAGCACTTGAAAGGCAAAGAATCCTGAGCGAGATTGCTCGTCTTCAATCAAAATTATAATATGGGCGAATGGACATACATTGAAGGTACTCACAACTCTAGGCGAGTATCTATGAAAAAGCTAACCGAGCTAATTCTCGGAGACGACGAGTTTACATTCAAAAAACAAGAAAACGGCCAAGACTTTTGTTTCCGTTTTTCATATTCAGGAGAATATGCTGCAAAAAAGCTACAAAAAATTGTTGACGAGTTCAAACGACTAGACAAAAACGCCCGATTACACATGGAGGCAAGGATAGACTTTTACGCTTAACAACATGAATATCACCGTCAAAAACAACTGGAATTACAAAGAATTATTTGTCGAATCCGACAACGCCAAAATCACAACTGGACTTCTCAACCAAGAAGAGAGAATCGGTTTGGCCCGAGAATTAATTGACGCGGCCTATGATTTGATCTTTAATGATAATGACGAGCTTGGCAAAAGGTTATGCGACATTTTAAATGAAAACTTTTAAAGTCGGCGACAAGCTTATTGATACTTGGTACGCTCACGCAGGAACAGGGGTTATTAAAGAGATTTTAAAGACGCGCATGAAGATTTATTTCGAGCGCGCAACTTTTGAAAACCATCATTGTTCGCTCTTTCGCTATGCGTCGGATGATGGAATATTGACGTACGACAAATCACATTACCAATTCCTAACCCATGAAAATCACTCGACAGCAAGTAAACCAAAGCATTGAAATATCCAAAAACGCATCCTTCTTTTTTGGGTTGCGAAAAGTGAAACCTTTAGCTGAGTGGTTAATTAAATTAAAGGTGATTAATGATAATCAACTTGACAAGTCGGGGAATCTAATCTAAGTTACCAACATGATCACCAAACAAGACCAGCTAGAATGTGAAAAAATTCTTGACGAGCAAGAAAACCAAAGAATTTACAAAGATGGGGATATTGTTTTTTGGAGTTATATTTTACCTTGTGTCGGCGAAGTTGATAGATACTGGTGTAAGGCGGCAAAGGCGGTTTATTTTGAGGACTGTCAGGAGTTCCATGATCTTTATTGGATTCATAGACATGGAGAGAGATATGGGAAGATCAATTCTGCTGGATTTATTTTTACGCCGAATCAAATCGGCCAAATTATCCAGATAAAATATAAAGGAAACCTCAGTGAGTTTAACAGGCAGAACATTGATAGGGATTATCTCGCCAAGCGCTACGAAGAATCAGATATTCTCTGTCTTGACCACCCTAATGATTCCAGAGGTAATACGTATCTTAAAAAGGGTGCTAAAAAATCTTTAGCGCTGGTAAAGAAGAATCTTGAAATGAAAATCCTTGATTTAGGGGATGAGATAAAATATAACATTGACAAGCTCGCTAGGGCGAAAAATGACTTAGAAAACTTGACAGAAGAAACAATCAACATATACTTCTAATATGGGAACCAACTACTACCTCCAACACGGCGTTTGCGAATGCTGTAAAAAACCAGACTCTACGAGACACATCGGTAAATCCAGCGGCGGATGGTGTTTTTCTCTTCATGTTTATCCAGAAGAGGGGATTAACAACCTTGAAGACTGGAAAACCCTATTCCGTGATCCAAAATCCAAGATTGTTGATGAATATGGTCAACCAGAAATTATGTCTTCCATGCTAACGATCATTGAAAATAGACATTGGATGCCAAGAGGCGATAAACCTCCGTACGCGATGGGAATTGGAGAAAATACTTGGGAGGAATTTCACCGAAAAAATCATTCCTTTGACGGCCCAAATAATTTATTGCGCCACCAAATTTTAGATGGTCATTGTATTGGACATGGCGAAGGAACGTGGGATTACATTATTGGAGATTTTTCTTAAAACTATGATTAACAACCTCCAATCCATTTTCACTCAAAACCATTTGAGCACCGAAGCGCCAATTTTTACAGTTTACAGCAAACAAGAAATTTGTGTTGACGGCAATTGCGACTACGACAAGTCCATTTACATCAAAAACGACGACGATAATTACACAGAACTTTCGCCCGAGGAATTTCATGAACTAGAATCGGCCTACAATGCCGCAACCGACTATCGTAATATCAGCATTGATGGAGAGGGTAGGGAGATAAGCTATCCTATGCCCAAATGCCCAGTTGACGACGAAAGTAATTTTGATCCAAGCGATTGGGACGTTCGGTATATCAAGTTAGTTGATCGTTTCGAGCAAGCGTTCTTTATTAGGGAAAATGCGGAGAGATTTTTAGCAAATCAGCGGCATAATCTTGGCGAAAAAAGTTACATTTATGTCGAGAGCGCCTATCGCAACTCAGAGTGGCGGCAAATCAGAGAGCTTCTTCTGTCTCTAGCGAAGGTTGAGACAGCGCCCACTTAAATCCAAAGGCGGTTTTTAATCTGCCTGCAAGGCAGTGAGAAATACCAGCCGTATTATACGGCTTATCTGGAGTAAAGAATAAAGCGGCTTCCGACAACGAATTCCATATTTTAATAACTTCTCCTGTAATATTGTCAATCTGAGCTATTCTTTTTCTAGTTGCTAAAACAGACTGTTCTATCATTTTCTTCCTTGTTTCTGGAGTCGGAGGAATATATTTATAGTTTAACACTCGATATTTTCTTCCTCTCCTAGGAACAATGCCATTTTGCCTATCTTTTTCTATCCTTCTTTCCATACCTTCCGCCATTTTTCTTTTCGTTTCTTCCGAAAGCTTTTGGCCAAAACACGGATTTAAAACTCCTTTCTTTCCCCTCATTGGACTTGGCCTTCCCTTTAATGCAGCGCCAATTTTCTTTTTCGTCTCTTCCGACATAGTAAAACCTATTCTCATGTCCGCGCTTAACAGATTATAGCCGATAGATTCGTTTTGACTCTGGAAGAACCCAATCCAAAATTTTTCCCTCTCCATGATATACAGATCAATAAAATTGCTTCTTTTGGGGAATAGCTCAATTACCTCAATCTTAAATGAATCAAACCCATATTTTATTAAAGCTCTCACAAAGGAATCAGACGCTTTTTCTTGGAGAGATGATCTAAAATGAGAATACATTCTTCTCCGCAAATCGGTTGACTTGCCTATGTAAATTTTGCCGTTCACCTTGTTAGTGAATTTATAAACCGCTGGCAGTTTAGGGAAATTAAAGTGATATTTATTCATTTTTTTAAAATTTCTAAAAGCTTCTCGCAAAGTTCGATTGCCTCGTTTTTTCTGTTGACAGGATCAAGTTCTTGGATTATAATGGTTCCAGACGGAAGTTGCTTGGCCAAAACAGGAAGTTTCCCTTGCTTAAACCATGTCCACGCTGTATGATAATGAATGCCCTGTTGTTTTGCCCATTGAGATAGTTTCATAAGTAAATATTACTAATAGTTACACATAAAATGAAAAGATATACATACTCCGCCTACCGCAATCCCGAGTGGCAACAAATTAGAAAACTCTTGATTGACAAAGCTTCAGTGGAGAGCGATAGTGTTTCACATTAAAAACAACAGACAATATGCCAACAGGATACACCCACAACATTAAAGACGGAATCACTTTCCGCAAATTCGCCCTCAACTGCGCCCGAAACTTTGGAGCGGCCATCGCTCTACGAGATGAAGATTCGAGCGTAGGAGTTACGCCAGAAAATGTTAAATTCGGGAGTGATTATGATAAAAAAGCATTGGCCGCTGCTAAATCTGCCGAATCTAAGTTTAGAAAACTAACTCGGGCGCAAAAAAATAAATTATTTAAGGCCGAAACGAATCGAATTCTGGATAATTGCCGCCGAACTGATGCTAGCAGCAAAGCCCAAAAGCAAAGCTACCTTTCTATGCTTGAGAAAGTAAAAAGCTGGACTCCTCCAACAAGGGACCATGAGAACATGAAGGATTTTATGGTCTCTCAAATTAATGAAAGCATTGATTGTGACTGTGATACGAAGTATAATGACGCTCGTATTATTGAGATAGTAACGCGGACTTATGCGGAGTGGCTTAAATCAAAGAAAGATGAATTAATTTCAAACATTCAATTCTACCAAGAACATTTAGATAAAGCCATTGCCCGAGATAATGAACGGTCTAATTGGGTCAAGGATTTACTTGACAGCCTCCCTATTGACAGCTAACCTTCAGAAGCCCTTCGGCGCTTGAGAAATGAACTTACCATCCGACCCATCCATCACCTTCGACGTAAAAACTTTGGCCGCTCAAAAAAGTTCTGGCCAATGGATGTTCTCACAAGGAAATCCGTCCATCCCAGAAAGAAAATTCATCGAAGCCGCCTTCTACAAGGGCGTAAACATTACAGAATTCGTGAATACTTACTGCGATTCTCTATTTAGCAAGTGGGAGGAAGAAATCAACGACCAATGAAAAAACTCTTCAACTCCCACCCCAAATACCTCTACGTCGGCCCCGACAAGCAATACAACGGGTTATTTTATTCTGAACTAACCTCCCCATACAAAGAAGGCGAAGAATGGAAGTCAGGGGAGAACGAGCCAATGGTTTATATGATGAGTCGGGAACGCCACGAGCAAACAGATAGTCTCCAGTCATTACTACCAAAAGTAAGCTTTGGGGCGTTAAGCGATATGGACTCAGTAGAAATCGAGGATCATCCCATTGGTGGCTTGATTTGGGCAAATACACTTAAAGAGCGCGATAAACAATTTAAGAAGTTGGGAAAATAATATGAAAAACCACTCCATCACCCAATTCCTCTCTAAAACCTCCTATGGCAGCGAGAAAACTCATCACAAAACAACAACCAACGCCGAAACCCTGCCAGAATTAATTAAGGCTTTTGAGAATCATTTAAAAGGCGCGGGGTTTGTTTTTGATGGGTTCTTAGATTTCGTTGATGAAGATGGTAAAAAAATTGAAAAACACCTTGACGGCGAAGAAAATTTGTATTAAATTAACACATGGACACCACCAAACTAATCATCGAAGACTTTGATTTTTCACGCTACGAAATCACGCGAACATATCCCCTTGGAAATAAAACAGTAATCCAAATCGGGGAATCTCTCAACAGTTCTTCCAAAAGCGACCTCGAAGACAAAATTCACGATCTTGGGGTCGACATCTCAGGATTAGAGAAAGAGGTCAAAGAATTGGAAGAAGCCAACGACGACTTGGAAGAAGCCAACGACGACTTGGAAAGTAAAAACGGCAAACTTGAAGATCAAATTGACGATTGTTTTTTGGCTATTACCGATGGTTTTACCACGTTTCTCATTGATTATTCAGCATCTTTGGCCGAAAATATTTCCAACTTAGACTATCACATTAAAAAAGAATGGCTGAATCCCGACGATGCGGATGAAAAATTCGCAGAATTAGAGATTGACAATCGAGCATTGGCCCATACAATTGAGAGGCAAGATTTAGAAATTCAAGAACTAAAACGGCAACTCTCAAACTGGGAAGCCGCTTATCCAAATGGATAATATGAATGCGACCCCACGAACAGACGATAACGAAGTATTTATTTTTGGCGACCCGCAAAATAGGTTTTTTGTGAAATCTTCAGTGTCCCGAGAAATAGAGTACGATCTTATTGACGCTCAATTAGAAATCTCCAACTTAAAAGCGGCTATTTCTCTCTTCTGCAAGTCCCAAGAATGGGCCGACCCACTCTGGAAAAATCAAGATCACATTGCCCCGCTTTTTAAGATAGCAGAAAAACATGAAACCCTTCCTTCGTAAATTAATTTGCCGCGCCAATTATTTTATCAACAAAATTATTTCGGCGTTTGGAATTTGCCCCAAGTGTTTTTCTTTAA
>Ga0181351_1000571_pt1 | contig 10730 bp, 22 predicted proteins | sample Su13VDMM15SD_FD_170485 | JGI IMG/M metagenome (GOLD analysis project Ga0181351, IMG submission 170485) | Freshwater viral communities from Lake Michigan, USA - Su13.VD.MM15.S.D | ecosystem: Environmental > Aquatic > Freshwater > Lake | place: USA: Michigan | collected 2013-07-16 | reverse complement strand
TACGTACCCGATACCTATCGTGTGTCAGCAGTCAGCGTACAAACCCAAAGGGGGCATTCTCCGCGTTCGTTTGGGTGCTATCCAGGAAAACACATAAGGGCAAAAAAAAACCGCCCGAAGGCGGCCTAAAAGAAGGGCAGCCCCTCAATGCATTACACACATCAGCACACTCAAAGGCAAGTGTCCAAAGTCGTGGTGCAGTCGTTTGTACCCTTTGCAGTAATACCCTTCCTCCTTTACCAAGAACTCGCCTACTTCGCAAAGTTCCTGCACAAGGGTGCTATAGTTGCCTATGGTCGCTATAGCCACCTCTTTAGGGGTGAATCCGCATTCATCACATTCGGGTGTAGTTCCGCAACCTATGCCAAGGCAAGGTTCGGTGTCGTGTCCGAGGGCATCATACGTGTCTACGCATAGTTCCGCAATCGCCTCACAAGCGAGGCGTTTTTTCATTCCGCCAAAGATGAATTTCTCTCTGATTTTCAAGAACTTATCAAGGGTTTTTCTGTTTGTTTTATCAATGTATTTCATAGGGTGGGGGGTTATTTAATTGATTAGTTCAGCAAACCTAAAGGCCTAATGTTACCCCAATGTTAAGGATATGTTATGTTTCTGTTAATCTTTAGGTGTGCTTGGGTGTGCGCTTGGTCGCGCTTGCCCATGTGTGCGCTCGCGCCTTACGCGAGGCTCGATGTTTGAACACGGATATTTTTGGGATTTCCAATGTTAATTTATCGTTAAGGTTCTGTTATCTTTTTGGTTTTGATTAGGATATGTCATTTTTATTTAGTTTATTACCCTCCTTTCCGTAGGGAAGGAGGGATACTAAACTACTTTCGGGAGGTGGGCTGTATGGTTGCCCCATTTTGACCCCAAGATGCGGCAAACGAGCCGAGGGGGGCCTCAAATAAGACCCGCATTTGTTTACATTAAATTTACATTGCCTTCGGCAATCAAGGCGCGTGTGCGTGGGTGTGTGTGCGCCTTCGCAACCCAAGGGGTTGCTCAACGCGAGAGGAACTTTGGCCTCGGCTCACTTCATGCGTGAGCGGCGGCGTACGTGTACGCGTATGTACGTGTGTGTGTACGTGTGTGTGTACGCCTATGTGTACGCGCGCATCATGAATTATTACCGAAGGTAATAATTAACAGAAAGATAACATAGCCTTAACATTCACTTAACATTGGCGTTTTACGTTTGCAGTGTTCGAATTCACAAACTCAAAACCTCCCGTTATGACCCCTACGCTTAAAACCCTGCTTGCCTCACTCGAGAAAAAAATCGGTACTGACTTCATCCTTGACCTTTACGAGGACTTCTTGCAGACAGATGCCTATGCCTACTACGAAGGCTACCAAGCCAAGATTTCCGATGCCTACAACGAAAAATCCCCCGAATGGGCATACACCATCCAAGGGCAGGCAGTCCTGTATGAGGCATACTTGGACAAGGGTGCGAAGGCACTTGCGTTTAACGACCAAAACTCCTTTGAGCAATGAGCATTTTTGCGACCCGACAAGGCCACAACGGCCATGAGTACGTAGTGCGACTGACAAGTGCCCCTGCCTTGGAGGGGGGCACGTCAGTCCGGCGGTCGGAGCGTAAGATGCGAGGCAAAAGATTGGCCGATGCAATCGAGATGCGCTATGCTAATAGCATAGATAGAAAAGATGAGCGGCGAGTCGACCAACGGCTTGAGCGTAGGGCGAAGCGAGGGCGTTAACCCGCCCCGCTACTTATGGGAATCGTGGAGACCACACGTAAACCGGACAAGATGCAAAGGGTGTACTATGCCCTGTTGTGCGGAGGTTCGTGGCCTTACTTGTCCCCTAAACTTAACACAAACATAACAATGAAATGGATAAAAAAAGTAGAAAAGAGGCGCAAAAATGATGACCCCTTAGTTAGTGTACTAAAGCATAACCTTCGGGTTGATGGATGGTACAAAGGCACAACCGATAATAAATAACCCTATGAACGAGATAAGCGACATACGAAGGGCACACATTGACTATATGTGGGCTGATGAGCGAAGCGATGCCTTCAAGAAGGCGAAGGCGTTGCTCGAAAGGGTACACGCAAAGTGGGGCACTACCAACCCCGACACAATAAGGGACTTAATTAAATAAACAATAGAAACTATGGAAACGATACAATCGTGGTTAGGCAAAAAAGTACGCATCAAGCGTGAATTTATTAAAACAGAACAAGAATACGAGTCAGGAGGCGAAACCTACTACATTGAGTGCGACAATGGAATGAATGCCCTTGTGGACAATCCCAATGAGGCAATTTTTAGTGTGCAAATGGATGTGTATGGCGTTGACCTGTTCAAGTACAGACACATACCAAGGTTTGGAGGCGGGGGTAAATGTGTTGGGTTTGAAATAGGAAGCGTTGAGCCTACTCATCAAATCATCATAGAAATAATCCAAGGCAGCAACGAGATTGGCTACCCGTACCTATGGGATGTGAAATACTTTGAGGAGGTAGTGGAAGAAATTGTCATTACCAAAAAATATCAACCTATCAAATCATAATAACAATATGACCTATAAAATAAATGCCCTCACGCCTTATGGGTGGGAGGAGATTGACCAAGCCTCGACTTTTGAAGAGGCTTCTTTTTTGATTGAGCAATACCAAAGTGCATTTAGCGCGGTGAGTGTTGAGCCTATCATTTGTGTATCCCTATCGGAACTCCCAAGTTATTCTAAACCTTAATTAAATAAACACCATGAAAAAGATGAGCATCAGCAACCTATTAACAGGACTAAACAAAGCCGAGGTGCTTGAGCGTGAACTATGGGTTCAAGCGAGAAGCCGAGAAAACGCTGGACTATTCGGTGCGGACTATCGGGCACTGATAAATATGCATCAAGAAATATGCGAATCAATAGACCAACTCACTGAGGACATTGACCGCGTATTTTTATCTGTTGCCGTTCATGTGGCCGGCAATCATGGGGCACGAATTCTAATTGCAGACATAGATGGCGCGTACTTCATGGGCTTGCAGGACTACAACCATTTCAGCATTGAGATTAAGTGCATAACGAAATCGCTATACGATGCGCTAAAGGAGAACGAGAACACACTAAAAGATTTAACAGAATAATAACATAGCCTTAACATTCAGTTAACATTGCTGACTAACCTTTGCAGCGAAGATTTAGGGGAATCGTGGAGACCACACATAAAACGGACATTAGGTTAACTGACGAGGCTTATGTATAGCCGAAACGCTGAGAAGCGTCTTAACCAATAAAATTTATTATGAGTATGTTTAATGTAGGAGATGTAGTACGTGTTGACTTAAATGCCCCATACGATGGAATGTGTAGCATAAACGGAGACATGAGGGCGAACTACCAAGGGCGGCAGTTCACCATATCGGGCGTGGGATTTGCAAGCGATGGCGCAAGGTATCGCTTCGAGCCAAATGAGGTATGGGTGTTCGTTGATGAGTGGCTCACATTGGTAGAGCCTACCTTGGTATCGGGGCTGGATGAGTGGCTCACATCGGTAGAGCCTACCCCGGTAGTCGAGGATGATGAACAAGTGGCTTGCTATGACGGCGAAGAACGGCCTATGGGCCAGTGCGTAATGCTCACCGAGCCGAGCGAGTTTGCGGGTATGTATGCCCATCGTGGCTCAACAATAGCCACGATGGTAGGGCGGCCAACCAGACGGGTTACGCTGCTCCTTGGTGAGAGCGGCGACCTTCTCATAGATATTGGGGGCAACCTTTTTGTGAAGGCCGAGGTAGACGAGGACGACTATGTAATGTGCGATGGCGGCTCATGTGAGGGCGAATACATTTGGAGTAATGATGCCACCTATGTTGAGGATGAGGGCTACTACCACGAGAACGACCAAGGCTCATACTTTTGGTATCACGATGGCGATGGATACTATACCTTTGAGCCAGAGGAGGAGGAGAGTGATACGCTTGAGTACCACACTACCAAGGACAATGGCTACGTGGACACGACAAGCCCCAAAACGCTGTACACTATCGGCTTCGAGGTCGAGAAGGAGGACGGGGACATACTATCGCGGTACAGCGTGAGCGACCTTACAATGGGGTGGGCACGAGAACACGATGGCTCGCTCTCCAGCGAAACGGGCTATGAATTGGTATCACCTATTTATGACTTGTTCAGCGACAAACTTGACAACGATATAGCGGACACGACACTACGTAGACACATCAACGCCGACTCATCATACGACTGCGGTGGGCACATCAACTTCGGCAAGCGTGGCATGACGGGCGCAGAACTGCTCAAGGAATCGGCGGCCTATTTGCCGCTATTCCTTGCCCTATACCGGAGGCGTGTAACCGGCCGGTGGGCGAAGATGAAGGTCGACATAAACAAGTACAACGGCGAAGACCGCTACGTGGCCTTCAATGTTCAACAAGATTACATTGAGTTCCGACTTGTATCAAGGGTCGAGAGCGTGGATAACCTGCTATGGAGGCGCGACCTATTCCGCATCATGGCAAACAACTTGGGCAAGAGTGTGGCTCAAGTGCAAGGCATGATGCTCGACAGACGTAGCGTACTGCACAAGCACCTACGTAAGGTGTACACCGAGGAGCGACTGCTTCGTTTGGTATGTTGGTACTCTCAGTTTGCCGATGCTATGCACGATACCTTATCGGTATCCAAGACAGGGCATGGCGTGATGCTTGACTTCTTCATCACCTCACTCAAGCGCGTCAAGAAACGTATCTCTGTGGGCATTGATGACGTTATTGGGTGGGCACAAGAGGTGTCCGACATCATCTCACGTGTAGATGGTGGCAGAAAATACTCCGAGAATGTCAAGCCCCTATCGTGCAAGGAACTAAAGTTCCTTGGTAAGTAATCATTATCTATTTCATTAACAAACTTCAATCAATTTATTATGTGTATTGCAATTCTAAACGCCGGTAAGCGTATCCAAAAAGACAAACTATCCAACTGCTGGAAAAACAACGATGATGGTGCAGGCATCCTATATGTGGCCGATGGCGCACTCGTATCGGAAAAGTTCCCCAACATATCGCGGCTTGACAGCAACAAGAACTTCGAGGGGTTCTATGCCCGCTATGTGGACATCAACAACAAGTACGGCGACTTGCCTATGCTGTTGCACTTCCGCATCGCTACCCATGGACTTACCCCCGAATACCTGCACCCCTTCTTTGTGTCCGAGTCTGTTGGCTTTGTTCACAACGGCATCATTGACGGCCTTGGAACAAAGGACAAGAGCGACACATCCGACTTTGCGGACTTACTATCCAACATCATCATACCAAGTGTCGCTACCCTTGACAACCCGTTCATTGAGGAGAGCATCTATCGGTTCATCGAGGACACAAGCAAACTTATATTCCTTGACAAAGACGGCGAGTACCGCATCTTCAACGAGGCGGTAGGTAATTGGGTGGGCGAGAATTGGTTCTCAAACCTATCACACACCAACAAGCCTATCAAGTACGACTATGGCTACAAACTCGGCAACAAGTACAACGACCCCTACGGCAACATCTACGACACCGATGAGGTAGACGATTGGAACGCAGGCTTTGGCCTCTCAAAGACAAAGGGCACTATGTACCCCTATTCCAACAGCAACAAGTACGGCATCGAGGACTACGACTATGATGCGAGGTTCATCAACGACACGTACTTCTGTGCTGAATGCCTTGATGATGCCGCTGAGGTCAACTACGAGAGCGAGTGCCTAACGTGTTGGAACTACATCCCTGAGGCAGCAGGTGCGGTCATACAAAAGATGGACGACCTATCAAACCCCAAGCCATCACTCAAGCCTACCAACTGGCTTGATGCGTACGATAAATTAACTAACTAACAAAACAATTATGGAAACTGAAATGACTGAAATCGAAATGCTAAAGCACCGCCTTGCTATGGTGAAGGATGACCTTGACATAGTGCGCAAGTTCATCCGCGATGAGCAACTTGAAAAACATTTTGAACGACAAAGCGAAACGTCAGACGAGTGTTGGCACAACTTGAACAACATTGAGATTGCTTGCGACCTCAGTAGCGAAGAGAGTTTGAATTGGATTCTTTTCCGAAGGTTTGTCCAGTGGCAGCGGTTAGCCGAAATGCCGTGAGGCATCTTAACCAATTAAACAATAGAAATTATGACCTATAAAATATATGCCCTCTCGTCTTATGGACGCGAGGAGATTGACCAAGCCTCGACCCGTGCCGAGGCTTCTTTTTTGATTGAGCAATACCAAATGGCGTATGGCTCAGGATTTTCTATCTATTCTAAACCTTAATTATATGAAAAACATTCTAACAATCGGCGACCTACGCCAAGCAATTCAGCACCTTGACGACCACGATGTGGTGGTGGTAGAGATACACGAAGGCGAACGCCAGGAAGACCTATACACTTTCTACATTGACGACTCAATTACTATTGTGTCCGATGACTTGAACAGCACAATGCGAGAGGTTCGCATTTGTATTTAACCCAAATTAAATTCTATATCATGCCTAACTATTGTGAAAACACCCTTGACATAACTTGCCCACGTGAGATATTTGCCAGCACCCTTCAGCCCCTTCTGTTTGCTAAGGCAACAGAACGAGATACGGATGACTATCCTTCTGTGCCTGAAGGACTTATGTTCTTCTCGTTTACTGCGCTGCTACCCACCCCACCCGAACTGCGGGGGTTGTCAGCCCCTGCGCGTATCGTTACCTTGAAAGAACGCAAAAAGTTTCTTGAGGATAGGGCCATGAACAATGGCCGCGCCTATGGTGAGCCTATCACCAAGAAGATGAGCGAGGACTTAATAAAGAGGTTCGGATATAACGAATGGTATCATTGGAACATAGCGAACTGGGGGACTAAGTGGGATGCCGATGTGTACCACATAGAGAGCAACCTACTCACCGAGCCCAACTCAAGTGCGGTAACGCTCAAGATATGCTTTAACACCGCATGGTCGCCACCCACCAGTTGGTTCAACGCCCTATGCGACATACTAAGGGATGAGGAGATGTCTATGGAGATTCGCTATTCCGAGGAAGGGATGGACTTCGCAGGGACTCACTACTTCAACAGCGGAGAGCGGTGGGATGCCGAAGGCCGCGTCTATATGGTTCAGGATTCTACGGGTAGCCCGGTTACCTACAACGGAAAGACAGGCGACTATAGGAACGACAAGGGCAAGTTCGTTGCCCAAGATGACCTAAGAACAGAGTACGAATACGATACCAATTCAATATACCTATAAGATACAGCCATGAAAAACGAACTATCGTCCATACCCATATCATCATTCCGCCATGACTTTGACTTCATTCCCGTACCGGTAAGTTCCAAGGGGGAAACGAGGGTCGCTGTTCACTTCTCAGCCCTGTTCAACGAGGGTGAGAATATGAGTGTTGAAGATGCCAGTAGACGTGCTCGCGAATTAGGCGGCACAAGGCATACGGGACGCTTCAACCAACGGCGATTTGAACGCAATCCGAATGAGTGGGATAAAATATATTTCGTCTTCAAAAGAAACTCTCGCTTTGCCCTACGCCTTGACATAATGAAACTACGCAATCAATACAAAACGAAATGACAACAGACACATCATAACACCTTAGCATTTTTTTATTTCAATTTTTTAACATAACCTTTGCACAATTAAATCCAACTAAATATGAAACATTTCATCGTAACAATCCCGAACCCCGTCAAGGGGTCGGGTTCAAGAGGCTTAAACCGAACACTATCGGAAGGGATGCCCACCTATTCAATATACCTATGTACCGCAGGCAACGAAAGACGTAGCCGCGAGATTATAGGTGAGCACCTTGGGATGCGCAACACCCCCGATGGCGCGACATTCAAGGAGGTTGCCGAAGACCGAAGGATTAGAACGGAAACGCTCTATGACATGAGCCTTGACAACCCACGTGTGTACTGATGAACACGCAGTCAAGAAAACCAGCGACACAGGCTGAGATGCAGTTAGCAAGGCTAAGGGTAGGCTTGGTTCAGAAGCAGTTAGAAAGGTTAGAGATAAACCTAAACATCATAGTGGACTACGCTAAACTAACGCACACAACCTTCATAGAGGTAAAGGCCAAGCAATGCCTAATGGACATTGAAGAAATCAAACAACAACTAAATACCCCCAATTAAAGATGAGCAATAAAGAATATAAAGACTATGACTTTAGACCCCGGCGAAAGCCAGCCTTCTGGATAGAAGCACTTGCATGGATAGCAATTCACCTACCATTCTATTTGTTCTTTTACTATTCAGTGCGCTTAATTACGTACCTAATCGAGAAATATACATAATGATATGAAAAACACAATAGGAACAAAAATACTTGACGTGCTTGCACTCAATGATTATGACGACACCAACAGCCTCATGGCTAAATCAATGGTACGAACAGCATACGATATGCCTAACTTCGTTGACCTAATGATGAATGAACCATCATCACAGGTGATGTGGATTGACGAGAACGCAGAAAATGGGGTGGACTTCCAAACCATATCTTCGTTCCTAAGGACTCTTAACGTAATCAAAAAAATATATGTGCAAGAAGGATGGCTCGACCGAGCGTAAGATGACATACATGGAGTGGATGCTGAAAATTCAATCAGTTCATTACGCTTGCGCGGAGAAGATGGACAGAGGTATTGCAGTAGATATGGAATACAATTTGCCCAACTCAAAATAAATAATTACCTTTAACAAATTCTAATTCAATAAAATGGCATACCAACTAAAAACCACTATCATCAAAGGCAAAGAGTACGTTCAAGTAAATGAACGCATCTTGGCTTTTCGCAAACTTCCCGAATACAGCGGCTTCTCAATCGAGACTGAGGTAATCGCAATAGACTCAGAGACCTGTGTTATCAAAGCAACCATACGCGACAACGTAGGCACTTTGCTTTCCACTGGTCTTGCGCAAGAAGACCGCTCGTCTTCCACAATTAACAAGACATCCTTTGTGGAGAACTGCGAAACCTCCGCCGTAGGCAGGGCCCTTGGGTTCCTTGGCATCGGGATAGAGTCTTCCATCGCAACAGCAGAAGAGGTGTCTATGGCTATTGCCAAGCAAGATATGCCAACGGCGCCTAAAGCGCCTGTAGAGCTATCTAAGGCCATATCATACATACAAGAGGGTGCTAACGCGCCGGAACGCAAGAAACGCTTTGACGATGTGGTAAAAAAATATGGCAGCGAGTTAAGCGCGACCGCCATTGAGTCACTCAAGACATTAGTAACAACCCCTAATTAAACAAATATGATTATTATAGACAACTTCGTAAAGGACTTAGATTTTTTACAAAAAATTGAATCGTCCGAAGAGTTTTGGCAACCCGGATACCAGTGGTATGACGGATGGTGGAGCGTTCAGCCTTCAAACATCAGAGAGTTTCTTATACAGCAACTTTGGGCAGACAACTCACCCCATGCACCAATTTCATGCTCAGGCTTTGAGCATTGGGTTGGAGACCTATCTGAAGATGGAAAAGTTTATAGCGCCTTTGACATGGAGTTCTCCCTGCCATTGCATTTCGACAAAGATGAAGCGCACTTTAATCAGACAAAAGATTTTTCTTTCCCTATTATTGGAACAATCTTTTACCCATGTCGAGAGATTGACGAAATGGAGGGCGGTATGCTTCACTACTGGGAAAACCATGATGCATCTCAATTAAAAGACGGACAGATTACCGGCTTGGGAAATGACTGCGAGATAATCAAACCTAAATTTAACAGGCTGATTATTTTCGATGCCTCTAAATTGCACGCTGTTGCAAAAGTTACCAAGGGACGCAGGCGGGCTATTGCCATAAACCTGTGGCTAAACAAGCCCCTTACGTTCTCTGAGCAATTCTCGGCGCCTTTGACCGGAGCAATAAATGGATACTAACCAAATTGTCTCTACCATAGCGGTACTAATTGCAGTTCTTTCCGGAGGCTTTTTGCTTGGAGTTCCAATCATGAAGGCTTACTATCGGCAGAAGATGGACTTAGAGTCCACTTCTTCCGAGGAAAAAACGTATTTAAGCAGCAAGATTTCCAGGCTCAAGGAAAAACTTAAAAAGACAAAGCGTAAGTAGGAGATGAAAGAGGAAAACGGCAACCGGTTCCTGCTCCTATGGGGCTCAATCATTTCTTTAGTACTCTTTTTATACTTTGACTGGTGGCTATACAAGATGCTATTGCTTCTCACCTGTGGGATGCTTATAGTTATTTTTTCTTGGATAGACAAGGACAACGATTGAAGAGCGAAACTGAAACAAATGCTTGACATAACCAAATGCACGGGCGAAGGATGCGAGTTAAAAGAAACTTGCTACCGCTTCACCGCGCCGGCCGAAATGTACCAGTCGTTCTTTTTTGAGGTACCAATTAAGGACGGAGAATGCGAATACCATTGGAATACTAACGCCAACACAAGAGAGTTTATCATACGTATGTTTGAAGACTAAATGAAATACGTAATAAGATTTGCGGTGAATAGGAAGGTTAATCTCCGCATCAATTCGGAAAATGAAGATGCTTAAAATTGTTAAGTCGGATAAGCAGTTCTGCTTAAAATTGCTAAATCGGGTTAACTTATAGGTTGACACCACCACCCAAAAGATAAACCCATAGATTGACAATGAAAAGCAAAAAGACAGATGGCCTTGCCAGCAGAATACTATCCCACTACGGCAGCACGTAC
>Ga0181351_1000569_pt1 | contig 10749 bp, 7 predicted proteins | sample Su13VDMM15SD_FD_170485 | JGI IMG/M metagenome (GOLD analysis project Ga0181351, IMG submission 170485) | Freshwater viral communities from Lake Michigan, USA - Su13.VD.MM15.S.D | ecosystem: Environmental > Aquatic > Freshwater > Lake | place: USA: Michigan | collected 2013-07-16 | reverse complement strand
AGCCGCCCGAGATCCCGCCACAACTCCCGCCCGAGATCCCGCGACAACTCCCGCGACAACTCCCGCACGAGATCCCGCCACTACTAACGCCCTAGTCTCGGACACTACTACCCCCACTACTCATTACTTCACTTCTTTTTTTATTTTTTATTTCTCTATTATGCGTCTATCTGATCCGCCTCTACTTGTGTTATTTGTTTAGTTACTTCTAGATAAATACAGCTGTTAGGACCAAGTCCTTGCAAGTTACTCATTGTTATCGGATTCAATACACGAATTTTTATTGAACTCAGTTGCTGGCTTTCTCCCAAATGTTGATATACGTATTGATCACCAAAAGGAGCCGATGAAAATGACCCTGTAGTCTGATAATAATTTGAGAGAATTGCTTTCACGTTATAATTTCCATTGTTATTAATAAATAAATTATTATAGCCTAATGTCAATTCAATTAGAGTATGACCTGTTTCATCTTGTGAACCTAATGGTGCTTTTGTTGCTTCTAATGGAATAGTTGCAACTGAACTAAACGTAAATGGATAAAATGGGACTGACGTATATGTTCCTTCTCCTGCATCTAATTGAATTTCTCTCGCCATAGTAGTTATTTGGTCTATTGATAAATCAGCTGCAACTCCACTTGATGTTTGTGCTTCATTTGGTTTTCCTAATGGTAAATAAGAATAAAAATCAGGAGTAGCAGTGACAAATGGAAAGAATGGATTTATATTGAAATCAAAATTATTTGTAATTCCCATATATCCTTCGGTAGTTATATTTTTCCATCTCTCAAATGACATTTTTCTACCCAATAATTCATCATCATTTGTAGTTATTCGTTTTACATCAAACCCTAATAAATCTCCCCAAAAAGATTCAGGTTGCATATTTTTAAATATAATACCTGAATGTTTTGTATATCTACATATATTTCTAGTTATTACTGGGTTATCTGATGGTCCAACTTCTTGAACGTAGCAACCATAAATTATTGTGTTAAATATCGGAGGTTGATTTGGAATAGGAATATATTGCGGAAAACTTGTAGCGGTTGCTGTAAAAACTTGTCCTACATAATTATCTTGTCCGCCATCATCTGCTCCAATTAAATACCACCCTTGAACATTAGGTTCCGTAATTAAACCACTTTGAGGATCTAAATATTCTATAAAACCTAAATTTGTTATTATATATTGCGCACCTATAGTCAAATTCGCAGGACCGACTGTTCCTCCTAATGGAAATTCTACAGGTGGCAGCCACGAAGCAGGAATTTCTGCTTGACTTCCATTTTTAGAATTTATATTATTTATACCAGCGCATAACATTACCGATTCAATTGGAGGACCACCAGTTGATGGAACTGGCGTGACACCCTGTTGTGGCTCTACTACGTCCGCTTGACTTTGTAAAGGTGTATGTAGATATTGAAATTCAAATTTAGAACCTTGATCATTATATACGAGAGATGGCTGTGTTACTCCTACAACTTGATTTGCAAATAATGTTTTATTATTTGATAATGCTCCGTATGTTGCTCCTGCTACCATTGTAAATGGATTTGCAAAACTGACATACTGTGTTGTAGTTGTAGTATCAGTAAATCCAAGCGGCACTTGAACATTTGATAAAAATTCAGTAAATACACCTTGCTTACCATTATAAGATGTAGTGTAATTACCAAACGATGGATTAGTAGGATCAGTATCTGAATAGTTTCTACCTACCTCTCCACATATAAAAGCATTCCCTGTTTGGCTATTCATTATATTTACAGTATTTAATGGATTAGGTATTTGCGCCATTTCCCTCGACAAAATTAATGCTAAATCATCATACTGATATGTTCCTGCTGGTAGTGTATATCTCCAAGTTTTAGTTATTGGTTTTCCTCCATCTAAAAAATTCTCTCTTAATAATAATGGTATTTCAAATGGTAATACTTGATTAGTTCCTATTAAATTAGTAGGTGCGCCATTTGTATATGGTTGTGCGAAAATTACTTTAATACCATCTAATAATCCATCTATCATAAAAGTCTGATAATCACCTACAAATATTTTATAATCAAATCCAAAATTTGCTACATCGCTAAACATATCAGGTGGAAGCATTTGATAAAAATAATATTCGAGTTCTAATTCTGTATCATTTTCAATAATTATTGCATTACTATTTGTTTGGCGTGTATCTAAATAACAATTCCTTACATTGACTGTATCTCCTGTATTTAAAATTACCGGTTGTGATAAAGTTACTTCCCATTCACTGTTGCTGATTTTATTCACTCCATTATTTTGCGGGATACCTTTTTCTGTATACGTTTGATAAGCTGGTAATTGTATGACTACTTCCTTTTCCATATTATATATATATAATGATATTTATATAATATATTAAGTTTAATTATGAACTCCATGCATTGACGGGAAACTGTGGGACACCAGCAAAAGAAACATTACCCGAACGGACATCATATGATCGCAACACTTCTGCTAAAATATAAATGGTATCAGTAGAATTCGCGGCTACTTCTTCATTTGCACTGTATGACATCGTAATATCTTGGCCCACATATTTATCGATACGAAGACAACCATAACTAAAGTTTGCATCATAATGAATACCGAGATTGGGATTGTAAAGACCACGAGATGCTGTTACTCCTGCTTTTGTATTTCCTGCGAGAGGAACATATGCGCCATAATTGCAGGTTGTTAATTCACCAGTGAAATCGTGTAGAAATGAGATTTTTTTTGAAAAACTATCTACTCCTTTAAGTGGAATAAGTTTCATAGAATTAATGGTGATCTCGACTTTCTCGCCAATTTTTCCTAAAGGTAATTCCAAAAAGTTATCTGTCTTGTTACCAATATTAAAGTAATAAAGGTTATGAAGATATTGGTTATAGTAGCTATTTAATCGACGTTCAAAGTTAAGAGGACCAGTCGAGACTGAAACTTTATCCGGAACCACAGTCAAATAAACACAAGAAGGAGGATCTGATGGAACAGGTGTCAATACTTCATCTAAACAGAGAACAGGTGGTCGAGTGAAACTATATTCATAACCAAGGACTTCAGGTCCGTTCCACTCGATCGTGAGTGTGTAGCCCTCTTCTAAAATATTACGAGCCATTAAGAACTGCAACATAAAAGAAATATCTAAATAAAGAGAGTTACCCATCAGAGAAGCATCATCGCGCTGGCTTTGTTCCGTGAGAGATACTTGCGAAAAACTATTTGCAAAAATACTCGAACACATACTTTGAGACATTTGTCGTGCTAAAGAAAATTGAGCGGAGTTAGGCATATGCAATAGTTTAACACCCATGTATTGAGTTGGGTTAATCAATCGATCAATCTCCTGCCCCTGCAAATTATTTATTGACACACGAGAGATTAGAGAATAAACTCCCGCATGGTTAAAGTAAACACCATCACCATTTAAATTACTAATTCCAAAATTAATAACACGGACTTTTTTCGACATAACTCGTAGCCCAGCATCGATTTTCCAAACTGCACGTTGTTGAGTTATACTGTTTGGATCCAATAAGATTGTCCTATATTCAGCCATTCTATATAATATACTTTTATAAAAAGTATTGCAAAATATATTATAAATTAAAATAATTATTTATTTATTTTAATTTCAGATACATAGTTTCATTATTTTTAAGCTTCTAAAAAGCCTTGAGTGTAAAGGAACACGTCTAGTGGATTTTCAGATACGTTATTCACAGCATCAGTCAAAGTGGTATCAATTTGGATATTGATCGCCAACTTGCTATTTTGTTCGGCACGGAAAGCACAACCAACACCAAAGGCTACAGTCTCGCTTAATAATTTATTCATGAGAGTATTCTTTTCTAAAGCCTCGAGAGAATGCGCGTAGTTTAGTGCGATGTCTTGGTAAGGTGGGCTATCGCCTGAACCAATTGCATACAGGAGCGGAGCATCTAAACCATTGATCGTGAATTCTACACGAATAATTCCTCTAATGTATTCGCATAACATATCATCTTTGTAAATTTTATTACGATTTGCTTGGCGAATAAAACTGCAACTCACGCTGTCGAATACCGTCGGGCTCGTAACGTAGAGATTGGACGAAAAAGAATTGACCGTTTGAGTGGTTAAATATGTAGTTCTAAAGACAATTCGGGGAATTGATACTTCGGGAACTTCATACCATGATAATTGCAAATTACTAACAATAAATTCTAAACCCGTAATTAAATCAGGAGAGCCTGCAGCTGGTTGGGGTTTGGAACAATAAAACGCTTCTACTGCCGAACCGAGTGTCATTAGAATTTTCATTTGATTAAATTTGGATTGACCTAAATCACCACTGCTTCGGTTAAGAGCAATGACTGGTTTTATGCTAAAAGGAATACCTTGAGTTCCAGTAGATGCTCCTAATAGAACATTGTTTTGAAGACCTTTTAATTCAGGGGTGTGATATGACGACGAAGTGAGTTCTTCTAAACTGTTTTCTGCTTGTGTTTTTTGTCCTACGATACGACCGTAAAAACTTATGTTCTCGAGTATACGGTCATTCGCAATTGATGAGATATTCTTAATAATACCATGAGCGCCTACGAAAGGGTTCATGAAGACTTGATCCTCCGGAGTTACGAGAACTGCTTGAGTTGGGCTTGCGATTGTTTTTTTCGCAACTAATAAATTACCGCTGAAACGAAAAGAATTCGCCTGAACTGCTCTGCCTTTGGACGGTTTGCAAGTGAAATCGACTTGGTCGTATTCGCTGTATGTCGATTTTATGTTACTTGGTTGCGCAGAATTATAAAACATTACCATCTTTATATATATAGGATTGTAAAAAAATACTTTAAAATTTATTTCTTTTTACCAAAAGACATTCTATTAAAATCATTGAATCTAAATGCTTTCGGTGCTTCTTGGATAAACGGCTGTGTCGGTGGTTGGATTGGTGCTTTATAAGGTGCTTGGTAGGGTGCTTGAGGTTTGTAAGGTGTTTCCTCTTTTATTTCTAATTCTATCGGTTTGGGTTTTTCAGCTGGTTTTGCTTTCGCCTCCGCTTCCTGTTTACGTTGCTCCGCTTTACTAATTTTCATTTGCTTAATATCGGAAAAATGACTTTCTAATCGACCTAAACTATCGGTCATCTTTTCGAATGCACTGCTATATTTCTTTTCAAAAATATCCTCTTTATCAACCAAATCCCCTTTTGCTAAATGCAATGCCGTTTCTATTTTAGATTTGGCTGGTGATGATACTTCCTGCGTGGCTTTTTTTGCTTCCGCTTTCTTCACTCGATTGGCTAATGATGTTTCACGCATCTTGGCCAATCTCTCGGTGAGTTCTTTTTGCTGTTCCGCATTACGCTCTGCCTTTTTACGAGGCTTCACTGGTTTCGCCGCTAATGCTAAAGCCTTGATTAAATCCTCCTTGCTTAGTTTTTCCATCTTATATATATAACAAATATATATAAAATATAACTAAATTACAACAAAATCCTTTTGATATTAAGATTACATCTGAATTGTCTTCAGCATCTGCTTGAAAAGGAAGATTGGACCCGAGACGATATTCTTATCATGTATGCTGTCACCATAGAGGGCAATCTGCAGAGTGAAACCGCCTTCACGTTGGTAAACGCTGGTTGGATCAATAGCTTCATAAATGCGTTGCGGAAAGCAAACGACTGGGTCGCAATTGGTGCGAGGCACTGTCAATATACCGCTAAAATTTTTCATTTTATCAGTGGTATTGCTAAATGTATCCATGAGTCTTTCTAGATGTAGCGAAGATGGATATTTGCTGGTATTAGTTTGCACCTCAATATTTCTATTGCTCGTTTGTATATTGTTATATGCCCATCGATATTCCTGAACGTTGCGTGAATATGACACTAAACATTCGGGGTGTTCAAAATAAAAATGACTGCCTGATGCATCAGTTCCTGCTGCTGTTCCTAAACGTTCGCTATTATTGTATTGAGGGGTCATTAGCCAACAATTGAATACTGACGGTTCATTCACTGTAAATTGCCGATTGTAAATGTCGAGTATATTCGTTTCAATCGTAGCTACTTCTACACGCAATGTTTCATAAGTCATGTTTTGAGGGATAGATGGATCTAATGTCATTTCAACCAAGACAACCTCGCATTTATCTAATTCATAACTGTAGTTATCGGTTGTCAAAAGCCCAGTAGTTACTTTATTACGTTGGCGTGTAAGAAGAATTTTCCAGTCTATACTATAAGCTGTTTCACCTAATGTTCCACTTGCTGGAAGAATAGCAGCATTATAACCTACTGCGACTTTTCGCAATGTTGCATCTTGTATGCTATTATTATTTGCGAATCCTAAATCTTTAAACTGAATAGTTCTGTTTCCATTAGCATCAGGAGCAGAGACTGATAGAATTTGTGTATTCACTCCTTGAACCGAAAGAGGTTTGCCTTGATTACTATATATTTGTCGTTGTGTTGGAATATCAGGAGTTACAAATTGGTCAATCCAAGGCATTTGAGGAATTCCTACTAATGTCGGTTGTAGTATTAAATCAAAAGGACCCGAACCTGTAAAGTTTCCATTACCATCAACTATGACTACACCAGTATCTACTAATTGTTGGAAACCAACTGGTCCACTTACTACTTGATTTTGAGTATAAAATTGCGCAGGTGTTGTTGTAGTTCCATTACCTGTAGAGTTAAAAATACCAACTTGCATGAGTCCGAGTGCGGTAGTATTTGCAGTAGGAGATCCTTCAAATACATCAATTGATTCTAAATAAACATCAGTAGTTAGACTTGAATTAATACCAACGGGTGCTTGATATTGTTTTGATAATACAATATTAGCAACTCCTGTTGCCCCTGGATTTGCAGCAATAATTACATCATACATTTCAATCATTTTACTACGAAGTTTTTCACCTGGATAAGTTAATCTGAAATTCAATTTTACCCAATTGCCTACTACGAATTTAGCATCTGCCAATTGCTGTGCGTTCCAAGCTTTTTCTAAATAAATTCCTTGTTCAGGTGCGAAAATATCGCCCATATCCCATAAACAATCTTGATTGTCTGTATGTGCTTTCAATGTTGTTCCTACTTCATAATGATAACCATTAGGAGCAATCAATAGAGCATTACCTGAACCATCGTAATTTTGTTTAGCGAATTGATATGAAGGCATAGATGTATCATTTTGTCCGTCAGGCAGAAAAGTAAAAGGACTTAATTCAGGCTGTGCTGGTATACCGCAACCTGATGCATCAAAAAGAGGAGGCATAGGAATAGGTCTGCCGATGGGTCGGGTTTGGAACAAGTTCTTAACATCTTCTGTTTCTATCTGCATTATGAAGCCCCCAGTAAGAGACATATCAAAGTGAGAATTCTTGCAAATACCGAAAATATCAGATAAAGGAATATGGATCTCAACAGGCAACTGTGCTTCACTGTTAGGCACGATGGTGGAATACATCAATGAACTGATCTGTGCCGCTAAAGAACCATTGCTATTGAATGAAACAGCTGTTCCGCTGGATAGAGTGTTTCCGGCAATGCATTCAAAATCTTCAGTCAATTGATGCATAGTAGAAGCCCACACATTCTGATACAGAATTTCCTCGAGAGGAGAACCAGTTGCACTGCGAGCATACAGACGAGCAACTTTCAACAGCGCCGCCGCAGGATAACTAAAACCGTTCTGACCTAATTCAATCATAAGATTATTGCTTAATAAATCTTGATATTCTGCAGCCGTTAATCGTGTTCCATCTACTTGATGCGTCAAATACATTCTAAAAGAAAAATATGATTTAGTGAAATCAACAGCCATACCTTGCACTGGCGACAATTCCCAAGTGATACGATTGTAAGAGGGTTTAAATACCTGCTGAACGTTTGACAAAATCTTACGAGTAGTAATTTGCTCCATCGTTATATAATATATAATTATAAAAAAATGATTTATAATTATTAATAAAGTCTAAACACCTTATTTTTAATAAACTCCTGCTTGTCTTGAAACTTGTGTTCCTTCAACAATGGAAGGGGCTGGTGCCGCCACCGGTGCTTTATGATCTATATCTTTAATTGCTTCAATTACTGATCCAATACCCAATCCAATATCTGCAATCTCTCCTACAACAGGGATTGCTCCCAAAACAGCCTCACCAAGAAAACCACTAATACCTTTTTCAGCAATACCTTTTGCTACATCTTCCGCTCCGCTTTCGGCTACATGGCTTTTCAGTAAATCAAAAGTGTCACTAATACTGCTTCGCGCTTTATCTGCATAATCTTTAAGTGTATCAGTCGCACCTTTAACAAAATTCGCCCCTCGTTCACCGGTGGCTTTGATGCCTTCTCCAATTGTCGATACTGCTCCTTGTAAGGCTTCAGGCGCACTTTTCAATTGAGATGTTTGCAAGACATTCATTGCACTAAATTTCCCTTCGGCCAATTGTCTCGCGCTTTCAACACCTGCAGCTACATTCACACCTTCTAAACCTGCTCCTAAAGTTCCACCTAATATTTTACTCGGCGCACTATCTCTCAAACTACTTAAATAATCTTTGGCTTTAGAATAATATGATGATATACCTTTTGTTTCTCCAAGACCTTCTCTTGCTAAACTTTCGAATGGACTTCCTTTAGTTGGGGCAATTCTCTCTATACCTTCCATTTCAGGTAACTGCGGAACGTTTCTCGAAACTGGTATTTTCGGTTCTACTAAATCTACTTCACCTCTCGCAGCACTTACTAATTTTGGTTCGGGTTCAGATAAGGAGGCTAATCGGTTTGATGTGCTAATGTTACGCTGTTCATCGGTTATTCTTCCTTTTACTCTTTCTAAATTTGCTTCTAATCTACTTCGTAATTCACTTGGAACATTACCTTGCAATTGACTTTCTATATCTGATTGTGTAGATTTTAATGATTTTATTTTTTCTGTCGTTGCCGTTTTAAGTGAAGTAACCTTTTCCATTAATGGCTGAAAAGTTTGTCTTAAACTTGCTTCGCCTGCTGTTCGCAATCCTTCCAACGGTGTGATATCAGCCATTCTTGCAGCTATTGCTTTGCGTCCGCCTCTAGCTAATTCTTCAAATGATGAGGGAACTTTACTTGCTAATCCTTCAAATGATGTGGGTATTTCAGATGTAACTTGGCTTATGATCGGCGCAGCTGCTTCTTGTAGCGTATTAGAAAATCCTGTCGCTCTTGCTTTTATTGCTTCTAATCGCGCAGTCAATTCTTCTGTCGATGGGATTGCTGAAGTGAATTGTTTTGAACTTTCGGTTACTGCTTCATGTATATCATTAAATGCTTTACTCGATTTTAATCCTGTCATTAAATCTTCTGCTGACAAAGTCGATAAAGGTTTTTCAGCCATATCTTTAAGAGTAGCCATATGTTCATTGGCTTTAGTAGCTAGATCTTGACCAGCTTGATAATGCTCTAATGCTGCTTGTTTGATTTTACCGTGTGCTTCCTTAAACTTACTCAAATTTTCAATTATGCTTTTGCCTACGGCTCCATTACCTATTTTCTCTCCAAACAATTCTACTACCTTGGCTTGTAAATCTTCAGCACTTAAACCTTCACCTGCATTCGCCTCACGCAGTGCTTGCAACTTTTCGGGCGCAGTCGTTACTAAATCCTTTATCTCTTGTGCTTTTGCCTTTATTTTACCATAGCTTTCTTTAAGTCCTGCATACGCTTCTTTGGCTCGTCCGTATACCGCAGGTGCTTCTATTAAACCTCTAAGGGCAACTGGCGCACCGAGAAACAAATCAGACATACCGGCACTTTTAAGAGCTTGCGCGGCTATATTGTCATCATTCTGCAGTGACTGCTCAGCTTCCATGCTTTGCGTTTCTAAGTCATCTTGTGATGCTGCGCTATTTAAGGCTGATTGTAGATATTGCTGTTGATTTGCTATTGTCGTGAAAAATGACATCTCTATAATTTATATACAGATTTAATATTTGTCAGCGATTCTTCTATCGTCGGTTTATTCCACAATAAATGTCTCGCCCAAAATCCTGCAGTTGCTAAACCCGTTTTCGTCCAATCTTCTCGGGCTTCATGTCTCTTTAAGTAGTTTTCTTTATGTTTATTTGCCTCCGCCTTATCTTTTGGATAAAGTAAAGTATAATCATTCATGCCTGCTTTCCCAAACTTGATCGTCTTATTCCTTTTCGTTTCATCGTTATAAAGGGTTACTTCATACTTGTGTGTTTTATCTTTGCTTTTGACTAATGAAATGAACTTATACATTTATATTTTAGAGAGATTATAAATTATATTGTCGTTAAGATGCATCATAAAGCAATGTATCAAAATTCTTATACATGCATAGCTTCTCCATATTTAAATAAAGAAACTGATATTTCTGCTCTGTTACTGTTTCCATTATTTCCTCAAACTCTTTCGGGGGCATGAATGCTTCGCCTAATTCATCGGTTATTCTCTCCCTTTCACGTCCATTGTTTTGTTTAAATGTAATGAAGTGTCCGATACAAGTTCGCAAGAGCAAAGGTGCTTTGGAATATTTTTGGATACTTACGATTATTGTCAGCCCGAAGTGTCGATAACGGGTGCATATTTTACCGAGATCTTCCGTAAGAAATCCTACTCCGTCATCTATTAAAAAACATATTCTTTTCATTGGTTCTTTTTCTTTTAATAGTTTGGTCTGATCAGCTATTACAGTAGAGAGAAGTCCGTGCAAATTTCCTAAAT
>Ga0181351_1000563_pt1 | contig 10782 bp, 6 predicted proteins | sample Su13VDMM15SD_FD_170485 | JGI IMG/M metagenome (GOLD analysis project Ga0181351, IMG submission 170485) | Freshwater viral communities from Lake Michigan, USA - Su13.VD.MM15.S.D | ecosystem: Environmental > Aquatic > Freshwater > Lake | place: USA: Michigan | collected 2013-07-16 | reverse complement strand
CACTGGTGGGGGATTATATAACAATCAGATGGGATACTGCTGTGACGGTCAATGGTACTTTAATTATAGCATTGGCTCAAGGTATGGCATGAACCCTGAAGACGCAAACAGGAACCCTAAGTTCACAATCAACAAGGAGTCTGGGGTTATTGATTTTTCATCTGGAGTTGAGGATGCATTTATTGTTCTTGAGTATATTTCAGACGGAATGGAGAATGGAGACTCAACAAAAATATCTATAAACAAGTTAGCAGAGGAGTACGTATACAACTACTTAAAGTGGGCTGTATTAAATAATAAATATGGTGTACAGGAGTACGTAGTGGCTAGAGCTAAAAAAGAAAAGACCGCAACACTAAGAAACACTAAAATTAGATTAAGTAACATGCACCCATCAAGAATATTAATGAGCTTGAGAGGTAAAGATAAATGGATTAAGTAATCATGGCAGAAACTAAGAGAACATTTGTCGCTGGTAAGATGAACATGGACATTGACGAAAGGATGCTTCCTGATGGTCAATACCGATCTGCCAATAATATAACAGTAGAGGCTACTGGAGGGTCTAACATGGGGGCTGCTCAAAATGCAATGGGCAATATAAAGATATTTGATATAAATGTTTATTTGCAAACTTTTGGAATAACAATTACAGGGGCCAAAACAATTGGTGCTGTAGTACATGAGCCGTTGAATTTAATGTATTGGTTTATATCTTCAACAGGTTTTGATGGTATATTTGAGTACAACCAAAAAACTAATGTTACGTCTTTAGTCTTAGGTAGCACAACTAATCAATTAAATTTCGATGCCACTGCGCTTATAACTGGTGTTAATTATCTTCCTTCAGAAGACGGTGGATTTTTATTTTGGACAGACAATCTTAACCCACCAAGAAGAATAAATATTACTAGAACTAAATCTTACTCGATCAATGACACAAGAATAAATATAGACATTGACGTAATACTTAGACCACCACTAAATAGTCCAAAAATAGTACTAGGACTAGATAATGATAATATTACATCAACTAATCTAGAAGAAAAATTTCTTTATTTTAGCTATAGATACAAGTACATTGACAATGAGTTTAGCTCGATGGCACCATTCTCTGCTTTAGCATTTAACGCTAAACCACTTTCATTTGATCCAACAACTGGTGACAATATTGGAATGTTAAACGAGTATAATTTAGTTAACATTTATTTTGAAACAGGGAATGAGTTTGTAAAAGAAATTCAACTTTTAGTTAGAGATACAAGGTCATTAAATGTGATGATAATAGAAACATTAAATAAAGTTGACGAAGGAATTTTAAATAATTCAACTTCAACTTTTACTTTTAGAAATAATAAAATATACACTACCCTTACATCAGATCAAGTAACTAGAATGTTTGACAATGTACCACTTAAGGCACAGGCACAAGAAATCATTGGCAATCGTTTGATATATGGAAACTACACTCAATTTAGAGATGTGCCAAGTTTAGATTATACAGTTGATTTTGCTAGTTATGCATACACACCAGAACAACTTCTAACAGATCCAAAACGAACATTTAGAAGTGACCGTGATTATGAGGTCGGTATAGTTTATGGCGATGAATATGGAAGACTAACAACTGTGTTGACATCAAAAGAAAGTAACACATCAAATAATAGCACGAACTCGGTTTACATACCACCAAAACAATCAAGCACGGCAAACTTATTAAAAACAACAATAAAAAGTTTACCTCCAAGCTGGGCTACAAATTATAGGTTATATATAAAACAAGCGAAAAAAGAATACTACAACTTATTTCCTATATCATTTCAAATTTCTGGACAATACAGGTACCTACAAATTTCAGAGTCTGACAGAGATAAAGTTTCTGTTGGTCAGTATGTTATATTTAAAACAGCTAATACTACTGCTACCCATAGCAATAAAAAATTCAAGGTTCTTGAGATAGAATTAAAAACACTTGGACAGCTAAACGCTGGATCACCAGCTGGACTATATATCAAGATAAAGCCAGACGCAATAAGTAATGCATCTTTTTTTGTAGCTCCAATTGCTAGTACCCAACAATCTCAAGTTAATCCAACAACAGGACAAGATCCTGCTCTGAATAATAATGCGTGTACTGCATCAGTAAACACAACTAAGGTTCCATATAAAGCTAATAGTTTTGTACAAAGTAATTTACATATAAATGGTCTTTTTTATGATACCGTTCACTATAGGGTAGGATCTGATTTTTTTACAGCAAGTCAAAATGATGCAGCTATATTAACAATGCAAGCTACTGCTCCTGGTATAACATTTAGAAGAGACTTAAGACTTAAAGTAAAAATAGTAAACGATCCAGCAAATCCTAATTCAAGTGATGCCACACATTTTTCTTTAAATTCAGATGTAAATGATCAAAATAACTGGAGCTATCCAACAGCAATAACTAGCGTTCAACCTGGTGGACTTAATGTAAACGCCAATGCGATTGGATTTATGTCTTCACAAGACACACCAGTAAGATTATATTTTCCTGCAACAAATAATTATACTTTGGGAGATGTATACGTGTTTAATGTTAGAGCTAGATCAAATGAAACAAGTCAAGGTGATGCTAATGTTCGTATTCCTTCAGCTGCTGGTAATCCTGGATTGCCATTAAGTGATTTTACAGGATCTCAACAAGTTAATTATATATACTCCATTTTTAGCTCTTCAGACTATGAAGGAACCTGTATAGTTGGATTTAAGGGGGCTATATATACTGGAGCTATAATAAAGATAACATTAAAAGAGTTTGTGGGACATAGTGCTACTGATGTTGTTAGTACATTTACTACTACAACAGCCCCATCATCAAGAATGTACCCATCATTTGAAGAATATTGGTACGAGGAATTTATATTTTCAGGTCAGGATCTTGGTGTAGATGGTTATTCTAAAGATAATGCTGCATTTAGATATTGCAGCAGTTTTACTTATTATGCTGGTGGACCTTCTGGACAGACCGTGGGTGAAGGTACTACTGAGGTAACATTAAATGGTGTTCAAAATGACTATTATTCTACGTTGTTCTATCCAGCTGATGCTAAAAAAGCTAAAGCATCAGGAGCCCTTATTGCATGTCTTAGATCAAAGTATACAGCTGAAGGTTCTTTAACGCAATCATTAATACCAAAATATATTTTTGAAACTGAACCAATTGAAGTAGATACAGATATATTTTACGAAACAACAAAAACATATCCAATAATAAATAACCTTCATAAGGTTGGATGGCAGTACTATTCTATTTCTAATGTAGGAACTCTTTATACATTTAATTCAAATTATCCACATTATTTTGTTAAGGATCAAAATATATGGATTAATGGAACCATGTATTCTATTAACTCTATAGTAAATGGAAAAACAATTAAAGTTACACTTGCTGTTGCTCCATCAGCAACAGGGTCTATCTATTCAACGGCAATAGAGTCAGACCAAACGAGTTCAACTTATGCTAATGTAGTACTAAATAATGATACTCAAAATACTGAGTATAATGCATTTTGTTATGGTAATGGATTAGAGTCTGACAGAATTAGAGATTCATTTAATAATACTATAATTAAGTATAGCATAAGAGCAAGTTCTATTATTGACGATTATGAGCAAGAAGAGAAGTTTGCGTCATTATCTTACAGTGGAGTTTATCGTGGTGATTCATCTATTAATAAACTAAATGAGTTTAACTTATCAACTGCAAACTTTAAGAATCTTGAGAAAGACTATGGCTCCATACAAAAGCTATACACAAGAGACTCTGATTTATTGGTATTACATCAGGATAAAATAACATCAGTTTTATTTGGTAAAAATTTATTGGTAGACGCTTTAGGTGGTGGTCAGGTTGCATCAATACCAGAGGTGTTAGGAAATCAAGTGTCATATGATGTTGATAATGGAATAAGTAATGACCCTGCAAGTTTTGCTGTTAATTCAAATAACTTATACTTTACTGATGCTAAGAGAGGAGTTGTAATAGAGATTATGGGTAATCAGGGGGTTATGGAAATCTCATCAAAGGGAATGAGAAACTATTTTAGAGACCTACTTACTGAAAATGTTTACCGTCAAAAGATAGGTGCTTACGATCCTTATTATAATATGTATACACTAAGTACTAACGAAATTAAAAATACACCATGTCTATTATCTATAAGCAGAAATAATCTAGTATTTTCTAATAATGGTTCAGTAGCCACCATATATTTATTTGCCATAAGTTCTAACGTAGATTGGACCTTACAGTTAGTTAGTGTGGATGGAGCTGGAACTGATTGGATTATTCTTAATACGATGTCTGGAAGTGGGGCTGCAAATATTACAGCAAAACCATCAATAGCGAATACTACACTTCCAAGAACCTTGCAAATTAGAGTTAATTATTGTGGTGTATATCAAACATTTACGTTAACAGAACAAAAATACAGGGGCCTAATCTCTAATGAAATTATTATTATAAATTAAAATACATGGACATACTAAATCAATCAATACAGCTATCAGGTGAACCATTAAAGGAAATAAATAATGTCGTTTCTGTAAGATCTGGTATAGCACTATATGATAAATATACTGGTGAACAAATATTTGGTTTATCACCATCGCATGGCCAATCAATTACCATTAAAAGTGGTGGAGCAAGTACTACTAAGCAATTTGCACCTACATTAAACAACAAGTTTTGTTATCTTGTTTCAGACATAAAGTATAACGATTCTCAAACAGATGAAATAATATCCTTAGCAACTGAAATACCACTTGTTTTGACTAGCGGAATATTTGTTGGTGAGTTTACATTTTCAAATCCAAATGACTATGAGTACGCATATTTTTTGTGGGACTATTCAGATAAAATACTAAAATCTGCGTCATACATTGGAGCGACTAGTAATAGGTCCATGTCAATTAGTTTTAACAACAACGCTGGCAGATGTGGATTAAATTACAATGTAGTTTCTGCACCAACTAGATTCCAGTTTATAGTAAATGGAGAAGTTCAAAAGGATACTGGTTATGTAGGACTAAACACACAAGAAAATTATGATTACTTAATTGCTGCTGGTGTATTGCCTAGTGAGATATCTCTTTCTTCACCATATAATGGGAGTGTAAACAATGGAAAAGGAAATATAATTACAGTAAAAAATATAGGGGTTTTGGATGCGTCTGTAGTTGTATCATCACCACTTAGTACGTCATCATGGTCAATAACAAAAATAAACCCATACACAACGTCTTTTAGTATAAATCCAACAAAAGACAACACGCCTTGTGGAAAGTCTACAACTGCTACTTATTTACATAACGGATCAAATATATCTCCAATTGTTGGAGATGTTATTTATTCTGCAAGCAACGTAGTATTTAATGGAGAGAACAAGAACTATTATATTGGAAACAATATATTTATAAATATAGATAATAATGGTGTAGTTACAAGTATAAACGACTGTTATTCAGATGGTCCATTTGCAGTTCCATATATATATGAAAGTGATATTGTATATTCTAATGGAGAGGAGATTAAAAGACCTGTACTAGCAATAGGAGGGCCAACATCTTGGACTTTAGTTTCAGCCACTCCAGCTTCACAATCAATATATTCTAATGGAGTTTGGAATATAGATGGGAATACACCAAAGGGAAACTATGTAATAGAAATCAATGCAACAAATTCTATTGGTCCGAGTACCCCAAATAAGGTTATTAATGTAAGCGTTCCTGATTTAGCTGGCACTAGACCAGTAGAAATAGACATAGATATGGTGCACTATGGCACTTCTAATCCTCATGATCCGTGTAGTACAACTGGAGTAGTTCTTACCACCATGTTTTTTTCAGGTCCAACTCAATTTCAACAATTACCAAGCAAGGGCAGTTTTATTTATTACGACAGTGAAGGATTGAGACCATTTAATGGTGGAGGTTTTTGGTACTATCAAGCAAACTATGCTTTAAGGATAAGTGCTATTGGATCGGTAATGGATACATTTATTTGTGATGGAACCACTACCACTGCATCGCCTTCAACAACTACTTTACCAGGAGGATCTTATTTCAATGCTAGGTCTTGTACTGACAAATCTGCATTAATTACTTTACGAGACGCAAATGCTCAGGGCATAGTTGTTGGAAATGTAGTTAAGACAGCTGATGACTTAAATTGTTGGGAAATACTTTCTGTTGCCACTGCTGTTTATCCATATAAATTAATAGTAAGTTCTGCTACAAAGTATACAAGCTGTAGTGCGTGTAATTCACAAAGCACTACAACAAGTACTACAACTACAACAACTGCACCACCATTTACTACTTTCTCTTTAGCTACAAATACGATATCAAGTAGTGCTTACGATAGCTGTGTCTTTGCGTCTCCAAGCTATACCGCCCATTATCACAACGGAACGTCAGTTCTTCCAATAGTTGGTGATTTTGTGTACACAAACAGCAATGGAACGACACCATTAAAAGGTGATTTTAAGTGGTACATAATGTTAAACGCTGTAAAGTATGCTGTAAATATATCAGACACTGGTCAGGTAATAAATGTTGTTGCGTGCTCAAGTGCGACAACTACTACTAGCACTACGACTATTCCTCTAACAAAGTGTATAGCAACTAGGTGTGACAATAATTCAATTACTCAGATACTGTCATACACATCTAAACGGCTATTAAGTGTTGGTACAGTTGTAAGAGATGCAAATGGATCGTGCTACACAATAACAACTGCTACTACTACTGGAACAGTTTACTCAAGCATTTTATTTGTATTTAATAATTGCTCTGATTGCTTGTCTAAAACTACAACTACTAGTACAAGTACTAGTACTAGCACTACATCTACATCTACAACTACAAGCACCACAACAATGGCTCTACCTAACAAATATGTACTTAGTTTTGTAGACTTAATAAAGGTTGATAGATGTGACAAAGGAGTGATAGATGTATACTTTACAGATGGTTATATTTTTGTTGATGTGTTGTACACTGATATAGGAATGACTACAATCGCTCCTGCTGGTATTTATAAGTTAGTGGTCAATAATCAGGGTGCAATTTGGGATGGTATTTCAGTTTGGTCTGATCCTTTCTCTTGCGCACGATGAACCTAAGGATGATGTCTGCACAACCTGCAATAGACTATTACGCATGGCAGGTTGAGGTATACCTTACGAATTTTATTGGTCTAGGTTACAACGGAAATAATATTGATGTGGTAGCTGGATATCAAGATTCTGTACCTGAGTCTTGGAGAAAGATACAGCAAAAATTTCCATATGTAAGGTTCTTCTTTTACGAAGACACAATGGGGGTGTGTAAGTACTTACCAGCAATTCAGGCACACATATTAAAAAAACATTTTAAGGAGCACCCATACCTAAGGGACGAGGCTATATTCTTTCATGATGCCGACTTTATTTTTACAAGGTACATGGACTTCTCAAAATTTTTAAACGATGATAATTGGTACTTCTCAGACACTATTTCATACCTAGGTTACGAATACATAATGAGCAAGGGCGAGGAGGTCTTAGACGCAATGTGTGACGTTGTAGGAATAGACAAGTCGGTAGTTAAATCCAACCAATTAAACAGTGGTGGAGCACAAAAGTTATTTAAAAATATTGACCACAAATACTGGAGCATGGTTGAGTACTATTCAATTACGCTATACGACAAGCTATTGAGCTTGCAGCACGTAAAGACAGACGGTGATCCATACGGAATACAATCCTGGACGGCAAGCATGTGGGCAGAGCTATGGACTGGATGGAAGTTAGGTCATCATGTTGTTGTGCCACCAGAGTTTGATTTCTGCTGGGCTACATGTCCAATGTCAAGGTGGGATGATGTGAGTTTTTTCCATAATGCAGGGGTTCCATCTTCTGATCAGGGGATGTTTTACAAGGCCGACTACATGGAAAAATATCCGTTTAATGAAAAATTAGAGCTGTCTGATTCTAGGTGCTCATATAATTACTATAAACTTATTGAGTCTGTCGATAGTTGTTTGATTTAATTTTCGTAAATTTGCTGTATGGCTTTAACAACAATAACCTATTCAGACAACGCTGACGGATGGACTTCTTTTTGGGAGTACTATCCAGATTGGATGATTGGTCTGAGTAATGTATTTTATAGCTGGAGGGATGGAAACTTATGGAAACAAAATTCCAGTCAGTCTTCTAGAGGAAGTTTTTATGGGATAAGCTATCCGTCTATTATTAAAACAATATTTAACGAGGACTCAGCGAGCATTAAAATGTTTAAAACCTTAAGTTTAGACTCTACTAATCCTTGGACTGCAACTATGATTACTGACCTAGATACTGGAAGTATACAAGGCAATGAGTACCTTGAGAAAGAGGGGGGATGGTATGCTTATATAAGGGCATATAGTGCAACATCAAATACCAACAATCTTCTTTCAACTCAAGGCGTTGGAAACACAAGCTCTACTAGTGCAGCTGGAACAACAGCTACATTTCCTTTTGTTATAGGCACAAAATTAGGGGTTGATGATAGAGTGTTTTTTAACAATGCTCAAGTAGGAACTATTGTATCTGCAACTACAACTACAATAACAATAACAGGTGGTACATTCCCAGCTGGTGTTGGATACGTTTATATTGTAAAAAATTCAATTGCTGAGTCGTTTGGTTTGCGTGGGTATTACATGGAGGTTAATCTATCAGTATTTTCAACTGGTGAGGTTGAATTATTTTCAGTATCTAGCTCTTTATTTAAAAGTTATATATAATGGAATTTAGAATGTTAAATGAATCAGACTATGACACATTTTGTTCATGGTGGAAGGCCTGGAGGTGGACACCTCCTAGTGTAGACTCGTTACCTGAAAATGGTTTGGGTGGGGTAATGGTATCAAGCAATGGCGTTGAAGTTTGTGGGGGATTTGTTTACCTAACAAACTCAAAAACAGCTTGGATTGAATTTATAGTATCAGACTTTAACTACAGAGAGAAAGACAGACAGGAGGCTATACTATACCTGATAAACATATTGATAGAATTGGTTAAAGATTCTGGAGACTACAAGTACATATACACATCATTAAAGAATGAAAGCCTTATAAAAACATACGCAAGTTGTGGATTTGTAAAGGGTAGTGCTAGGTGCACAGAAATGATTAAGACATTATAGGATTTTTTTTAGTAACTTTGAATAAAAAAAAATGGCAGCAGTAACAGGGGCAGCAATAGCAGTAGCAGGACTTGGAATGAGTGCAGCACAGGCTATTAAGTCAAGTAAAGACATGAGAGCGGCATCTAATGCTGCTCAAGCAGCTAAGAATGATCTAGCAAAAATAAGCGAAACAAACGCATTCAAGCAGGTTCAAGTTCCAACGCTTGGATTTAATTTAGCACAACAATCTCAAGCACAAAGAAGTGCATCAGCATTATCAGCAGTACAAAGTGCTGGTGCTGAAGGAGTTATTGGTGGAGTTGGACAGATTATGCAGGCAGGAAATGAGCAAGACCTACAACTAGCAGCACAGGCAGACGAGGCAAAATTCAAAAGAGATGCCATGCAGGCAGATGCTGAGATGGGTATAAGTGCTAGAAAGCAAGAGAGAGACTACATGATTGGTCAGAACGAGGTTATTTCTGAAAATATGAGAAGAGCACAGGCAGAGTCAAATAGAAATGCAGCGATAGAGGGAATGTTTGCATCGGCTGGGGCAGCTGTTAAAGCTGGAAGTAAGATTCAAGGGAAAGGAACAACATTTGAAGCTGGAGATTATAACAAAGATGGTTATACAGATGCAAGCGATTACGCCTATAGAGGACAATATGTTGGAGACTAAAAATAATTAAACTATGAGAAGAAATAACCCCTACTTTGGATATGTTCCACCTGATAACACCCTAGACTGGGCTAAGTTGACTAGTGGCCTTGTGGACACAATAACTGGAATTTCAGATGAACGTAAACAAGAAAGAGAAGTACTAGACAACATAAATATTGAAAATCAGAGAATAGTTTCAACTGTAGATAGTTATTCTGACCAGACCCTTAACGGATTTGTTGGATCTGCTGCTGTGGAAGCTAGATCAGTATTGAGCGAATGGACAAGGCAACTTAAAAACAGAGAGATTACAGCTGCTGAATATAAAAGCAGAAACAATAATCTAATGACAAACTGGGCTGCCGTTGGAACGACAGCAAAAACATTTAACGCAACAATACAGGAAGCATTAAAAAGACAACAGCCAGATGAGAATGGAAATGTTGTAGCAAGTGGTGAGGAGTTGTGGAAGATAGGTAAGCTTGCAGAATTTGGAGACCTAAAAAATAAAAAAGTATTTATAGATCCACAAACTGGAAACCTAATGACTGGTGTGCTTGATCCATCAACAGGACAGGTAGATCCTAGCACCCTTGTAACTGGTGTTGCTATGAATAATGTTGAAAATATACAGTCAAATAAAGTAGACCTTAATAAAATTATTGCAAATAATGTAAAAAATTGGGGTGATTTTACTAAAGAAGAAGGACTGACAACTACTAGTGGAAAGGGATTAAACCCTCAGCTTGCAAAAGCAAAAGCCTCTCTTATTGGAGTAATTATGAATAATCCATCTAGTACTGCAAGCGTTCTTGATGATAATACAAGTTATGATATTGGTTACTATAGTGGAAATAGTGAAAGAAATGCACTAATAAACAATATGCTTAAATTAGAAAATGAAGCTCGTAGAGATATGG
>Ga0181351_1000561_pt1 | contig 10791 bp, 9 predicted proteins | sample Su13VDMM15SD_FD_170485 | JGI IMG/M metagenome (GOLD analysis project Ga0181351, IMG submission 170485) | Freshwater viral communities from Lake Michigan, USA - Su13.VD.MM15.S.D | ecosystem: Environmental > Aquatic > Freshwater > Lake | place: USA: Michigan | collected 2013-07-16 | reverse complement strand
ACATTAACAAAAGTCGTACCCTTATTTCTTAAAAAGTCTTAATTAAGTTTTCCCAAAAATCCCACTCTTGATAACCGTGAGGCCTCCACATTTTCCCACTTATCGAATGATTTCAGAAATGATTTAAAAGCCTCTTCGTGGAGTTTTCACATACTGGCCGAGAGAAAGGGCATACTCATCGACACTCTTCCTTGCCAATCCGATAAACAACAACTCGTTTTCCAATGTGGTCTTATGACCCTATTGGAAACACTTTTGGTTTAGAACTTGGCGATGTATAGATGCGCTTGCTTGGTCGTACGTGTGATAGACGTATAGACGTAGTTCTTGTCTTCGCATATCCTGTGAAACTCGTGCATAACGTGTGGTCGATCGATGTTGCATCCCTGCGCTTTGTACACCGTCATCGCCCAGGCAATCGTAAAGTAGTAGCCAAACTTGGTCGCATCGAATGGTAGCACGACTTTTGTCTCCGTTTTCACAAAGTCTTGCAGTCGCACGAGCGTAATCGTTTTGTCTGTCCAACTCTCTACTTCATACATCGATCCGTTGTGGATTTTCTTGATGGGACAAGCCTCCTCGTCGTCGGTCTTTTTGATGCGTATCTTGGGGGCTTTGATGTACTTGGCGATGACGTCGTCTTGCACCTTCATCACACGTAGCCCTTCGTGCAATACATAGGATTGTAGGTGAATGTCCGTGTCTTCCGCCTGTATGCGCGGTCCGATCTTGCCCTTGTTCAACTTGGCGTTGAGTTGCTTACGCACCTTGTTCGACACGACGAGATGCACGTCAGCGCCGACCGGCTCAGAACGGCCGTTGTTGATGCGCTCACGTAGTGTTTCGGGGTCGTAGGTGTTGTCTTCGACATCGTCTTGGATAGCATGCAACATGCTCTCTCCTGGCGACCTGAAACGTCCCGACATGTACACTTGCGTCGAGAAGATGGAGTTGAACACGTGGCAGTTCTTAATCTTGATATGCGCCTCGCCGACGGGATAGAGTTGTGCAAAATGACCAAAGGCCAACAGTCGTACGTTTGGGAACATGACGTGGATGCGATTGATGAAGTTGTAAAACATGCACGGTGTCATGCTGACTTCTTCAAAGATAATCACTTCGACGTTCAACTCCATCGGGTTCGTCGCATGACCGTCGACGTTGATGCCAAACAGTTTGTGATTGGTGATCGCATCTTCCCCCAAGCGCTCGCATACGATGTTTTGAAAACTCGTTCTGACGACACGTACCTTGCGTTTTTTGAGTTCGTCGTACCCACGTTGTATAAGCGTTGTCTTACCCGACCCGCCCTTCCCCTCGAAGAGGACGTTCCCAGTGCCGTTTACCATCAAGTCGAACAATTCGTCGTCGGTCAAGTCGTGTCGTGTGCAAACATCGGGTGTGATGAGGTGGTAGGGTGTACGCTCGTTGCAATGCGATGGGGTTGGTTTGATGACGCTACACACGCTGGCGGGACGCAACCCACCGATGTTGGCGATGGACGAGGCACGTGTGTGCAATACCACGTCGTCCGCCTTCGCCTGCTCGCTTGGGTAAGCAACCGTCAGACTGTCGGTCTTGCATTGCACGACGACGCCCGTTTTGGTCTGCCTCGATAGGTCGTACATCTCGCAACGGGCGTCTTGGATGATCTGGATGTAGTTGAGAGTGTTGGACGTGTAGGCGGGCTTTTCGTCGAGACGGTGAACACAGTAGAGGTCTTTCGTTGCGCACTCTGGTACCTTTTTGTAGCCGATGGCGTTCATCTTGTGATAATACATGCTGACCTGCGCACGATCGTTGGTGTATGCTACCTTGGACACGCACGTGCGTTTCATGTTGAACGTGCCGATGAAGCGGTTGATGACGTCCTTTGCGTCGTAGTCGGTAAACACGTCATACACGTGCTTTACAAAAGGCTCAAAGTCAAATGGAACGAGCTGACATTGTAGTTCGTACGTTATGTCGTCGTCGGTAATCATATAGGCCGATTTTGCCCGCAACAGTGTAGACTCTGTGTACAGACCAGAGCCCGATAGGAGAAAGTTGTTGAGCGTCGTCTCGACGTAATACAGCGTGTCGGATCGGATTATCCCGCTGTAAGGTCGAACGTCGTTCATCACGCTCGATTTGAGCCATTGCTTGCGTCGCAACAGCATGCTCGTGTAGCACCGTCGCACGTCCCACGATTCGGTTATGGGATGAGCAGTCGGATTGTAGTTGCTGAACACACACGCACGCACGATGGCGTGATCGAGAAACGCCTTGGTCGCATCGTTAAAGCACGATGGTTGCCACCGATGTTCCTTGTCGAAGAGTTCAAACAGTTGTCGACAAACGCTCGATAGAGACGATCCTGGGCTATAATTAGGATTGTTTAGCACTGTGTTCAATCGATGCACTTGATGCGGGTTGGGCTCGTAATGCATGGATACCGAGTTGAGGGAGACACTCTTTACAAAACTACCGTCGGTCTTGATGTAAGTGTTGCCGGGGAGAATGTGGTATCGATCATACGCATGTGCGATGATTTGGTGTAAATCACACGACGTTTGAACATTCACCGTACCACCTTGATTCCCGTTGATGAGGTCGAGCAGTTGGTCGTGATCGTTTACAATACGCACACTACCAGTAGTGTCGGGTTGGTCATCGAACGAAAGATCGTCGAATGTTGGCTGGCTTTCATTCTCGTCGTCTTGCTTGTTGACTACCTTGTGGTTCTCACGAATGTTTTGGATTTGCTTACGCATGGACTTGCCCACGACGGCGTACAAGTGTCCGTGTGCGATGACGGCCATCAACGCTTTTTTGTTTGTGTTTATCTGCGACGTGAGCAACACACGACACGCCAGATTTAGGTCAAAGTCGAGTATGGAGAGTTGAACACGGTTGACAAAGCACCACACGATGAGGTGTGCAGCGTTGATTTGGTTGTTTTGAATGCGATCCAAGTCGGTGTAGTCAAACAACGCCAGCAAGTCTCGCTTATGGGATACGTTTGAACCCGACAACACACGATCAAACACACGGTGGAAATCCTGCCTCGCACGAAACTCTGTACGATGCTTCGCCCATGTGCCGGCGATGGACTGTGTGATTTGCTCGGTGGAGAGGCCTTTGCACTCGTTTGTGTGCTTTTGTAGAAAGTCTTGCACACACGTTTGTGATCGTAGATGCGGGGCTTCGAGTGCCTGCTCGGCGTGCGGTGTGCATAGAATCGGAGCACGACCGTCGTGGAGCGTCGTCGTAAACACGCCCTCGTCCCGTTGGTTGTTTCGCAACAATCGGCGCATGGTTATGTCGAAAAAGTACAGGTAGGTCGACGACCAGTCGGGGAGTTCTGCTATGAGTTCTGCAAGCGCCTCTTCACGTGTTTTGTTGGCGGTGATGCGATTGATTTGCGTGTATCGGTCGTCGTTATTTGCGTTGTTCGGTAGGATACGGGAAATGCGTGTGCGCAAAGTGGGTGGTGCGGTCGTTCGGACACGAAAGTCCCCAACACCGATTGTAGGCGGTCGGAGGAAATCGAATGCAAAGTCGGCGTCTGTCCGAATCCCGTTATACATCCCCTCGCCTTGTGGGACTTGTGTGTAATAGCCACGTTGGTCGATGTCGGTGCGTCGAGTCTGGACGGCTGCTGAATAATTCCCCCGAACGAATGTTATCGACATGTCCCACGTGTATCGAGGCGGCTGTCGAGGGCGTGGTGGCTGTCGAGGGCGAGGAGCCTGGGTTGCCGGGGTCGCAGTCGTGCCACCACGTGGCCGGTAGGCGTCGCCACGTCTGCGGGCGTATGCTTGTCTCGCTCGTTCGTTGCGTGCACGTCGCACTTCGTCGGGATCTCGTTTGGGAGGCATGGTCGATATATTTACACAATCGACCCGCTTTAAGTCATTTCGTGCGATCGAATCTGTACGTTCGTCGTACGTGAATATGTTTTAAAAGGTTGGGTTCTATTTTAGCATCCATGACCATCGTGTTGACGGGCTTCGAACGTCATAACATCATCCGCAAACTCTCGGGCACGCACCTGTGCAACAACTGCTGCCGTCCCATCAACACCAAGTGCATCAAGTGCCACGGCGTCGGCTACTGCTCGAACACGTGTCGCAAACTCGACGTCTCTCACGCCTACGTGTGCGAGTCGATGAAGTCGGCGCAAGGCAAGCAACCGTATTTGAAGGCGCTGTTCATGAACACGCTGTATGCCGTCCAACTCACCGAACCCGACCATGATCTTTTCAAGTTAAGCACAAAGTACTGGTATGTAGAATGGGAGGAAGAGCATCCAGAGAAGTGGACGCTGTCGCCCATAACCCCGCACCAATTTGTCTCGAGCGTTTCGCTGGACGTGTTGAAGACGACGCGGAATGCCAAAAAAGTGTATGTCAGTCCCCAGTTAGGCGTGGTCTATACGGATTAGGCACCTACCGAGAGTTCATGTATTACTCGTAAACACAGTTTCAAAAAACATGTCGGGCGACGGATTCTTACATTACGATTAAACACAATAAATACGACTTAAAAGAATACTTGGCATATGTTTATACGATGACTACCACCAATTTCAATGATTGCGTAGCCAACGACGACGATACTTGCGAAATACACATATGCCAAGTGATGAAGTTTTGTCGCATTTGCGAACAGATGAAAGATTTGGACAGAGATTTTCGCCCCAATAATAACGTGTGCCGTCTGTGTCGCAACGCCATTTGCAAGGCGTGGCGCCTGGCCAACCCCGATCAGACCCGCCTCATCCGCAAACGCCACACCGTTAAAAAGCGTAAAACATGTCACGGCGTACCAGTAAACGATGACGGGACAGAAGGCGGTCATGACTACGTGGACGGTGTGTGACCTGTGCAGTAATTTCGTCAAGGAGGCATCCAGCGTCGACGACAAAAATGTTTGTCAACCGTGTGCCAAGATGTGGGTCTACTTGGACAAAGCCGGTCATCCGCATCTACGCAAGCGCGTGTGGACGAAATGCTCGATCGAATGATGTTATCTTAACGGCATACATGTCAACATCTAAATATGACGGCATGGACAGACCACGTCCGTACGATGGCGAAAGAGTTGGGATTGACATACATGTGTGCATCCTCCGACCCGCGTGTCAAAAACTCGTACAACAAAGCGCCACGAAAGAGTCGAACGTCTAAATACCTCGTCCCGACTGATTTAGACGACGAGGATACGAAGGCCAACCGTGCAGCAGCCATGGCACGTGTGAAGGCGATGAAGGCCAAGCGTCTTGCCAACGCGCCAGCACCACGAGTGAAGAAGCCGATGTCCGAAGAGACCAAAGCGATGTTGAAGGCACGACGAGAGGCGAGAAAGGCCGACGTTGCTGCAAAGTTCCAGAAGTTTTGGAACAAGCACGAAGGCGTGGCCGATGCGGCTGAAAGTATTCTATCAAGCATCGTTGGCCAAGCGGTTATGAATGAGGGGATCGAGGGTGGTGTCGACACTTTTCTGGCGGACATGATGGATCAAGCCGTTGCTCTACTCCCTAAGAAACCGAGAACAAAAAAGAATGGCCAACCATACAAAAAGCGAGAAAGTGCGGATAACAAAGACTTGCGTGAGAGGCGTGAGAAAAAAGCATTGAAGGATGAAAAAAAAAAGTAGACAAGTTGTACCCCAAGGGCTTGATTTCTGAACTCAAAAAGAAGATAAAACGAACACATGCCGGAGATGACCCTGCAGCCGAAGCGTTCGAGCAGAGCATAAAAAACTTTGCACTTGGGTAAACCCTACGTGTATTTTAAGGGTATTTGACATTCGACGATTTGTTTACGAAAGTCTTGCATGGTCGCCGTCTCGGGAAAGTCGCCTCGCAACACACCAGAGAAACAAATATCCAAAAAGCACTTTTTGCAGTAGTCTCTGCCGTCGTTCGTTGTGTAGTCGATTGTAAACGACGGACACAGGGTACATGAAGCCCCCTCCTTTATACTCGGACACATTCCTATAAAAACAACCAACGTCTTTATAAGAATGTTTACCATCAAACCACCACCAAAACAGCCCAAGACTTGGGATTACCCCGACTTGCCGGAACCCGTGTTCCGCATCGCCATCGTCAGCCCCTCTGGTAGTGGGAAATCTGTCTTACTGAGCAACGTTATCTCGAACCCGTCGTTTCCGTATCGTGAACTGTTCAAGAAAAACATCTTTCTGTTTTCATCGACGTTTCACCTCACCGATCCGTCGTTCGCCATGTCCGACAACATCCCCAAGAAGAACGTGTTTGAGAACCTCGACATCGGCATCCTCGATGAAATCGTGCGCGACCAAGAGTCGATTATAACAAGCTATGGGAAAGACCGTAGCCCGCACGTTCTCATCGTGTTTGACGACGTTGGGCATCAAATCAACTACCAGGCCACGCAGTACTTGAAGGGGTTGTATTTCTCTGCACGCCACAAGAAGATTTCGTTGATTTTCCTCATCCAGGCCTACCGTTCCCTACCCCGTGCGATGCGTGTCAACTGTACCGAGATGATGTTCTTCCAGATCGCCAATACGGGCGAGCGAGAGACGATTGCCGATGAGATGCCCATTGACAAGCGTGCGTTCTACGCCATCCTCGACGATGCGACCGAGGAGCCTTATTCTTTTTTGGTCGTGTTTAACCGCAACCCGATGAACAAGCGGTTTCAGAAACGGTTTACGGGCGAATGGTACAACTACCGGCTCTCACACTCCATGCCACGCAACACGAACGGCTTTAATACCCGTGAAGAGTCCGATGAGAACGACGGAAACCACGGTGTAGGATTGACGTCGTTGTAGGGCGGTGGCGCATGTTGAGCGACGGCGACGGGTTGTGTGACGGGTTGCGTGATGCGATTGCCTACGGGTAGTCCGCCGTTGTGGATGGGCGTCAGTTGGATGCCTCCCGACACTTTCGAAAGTTTCTTTTGCATCTTTTGTTGCGCCTTTTCGTTCCGTCGTGTCTCACGCTCCAACTCTGCACGACGATGCAACTCCAAATACTGCTCGTTCATGCGCTGTGTGAGTTGCTCGACCAACGCCTTTTGACGCTGTTCCTTGGCTATCTTGCGCTCTTGGGCGATGTGGGCGAGTTCGGCGGCGTGCTGGCGCTCCATCTCCTCACGCTGTTGCTCACGAAACTCACGGATGGCCTTGACACGTTCGATTTCGGCTTGCTTGGCCTGTTCCAGTTGCTCGCGTTGCTGTTGGAGTTGCTCGTAGGTATTGTTGGCCTGCTCAATCGCCTTCAACCGCTCGGCCTCCTTGGCCATCGTCTTTTCACGCCGTATCGCCAACTTTTTCTCGTGCAATTCCTTGATTTGCTCAGGATCGGTCGGGGCGACGTTCATACCCCGCGCCTCACGTGCCTCACGCAACTTTTGGCGACCCTTTTCGAGCGCTGCGAGTTGCTTTTCCGAGCGCTTGACCTTGCCCGGCATCTTGATGACTTTACCCTTCTTGTTGAGAAAGATCGTCTTGTTGCCGATGCTCACGACGCCATCGGTGGTCGACGGGGGTTCGTCGTCGTCGTCGGGTTGTTCATTATCATGTTCATTATCGTGAACAACTTCTAAATATTCGGGGCGTGGTTCGGTGATCGGAGTCGTGTCAAGAGAAGACATTTAAAGATATTTGCATTTCTTTAAATGGACTACTATCCTACACCGACGTTTTCCAAGACCCCTTACATGAGCGTCGAACAGCGCCAGTATTTTCTCGACCGTCGTGCCAAACTTGTAAAAGAGTCGCCCGAGTTGTTGCAGTTTGAAGACATCCATCGATACTCGGGTATTTGGGAGCAACTCGATTATAAAGCATTCATGCGTGCCGACTGTCATCAAATCGGTCGCCATCCGATTCACCTGGCGTTTCTGATGCTCTACGAATACCGTCGCAACTACGCCAAGCGCACCCTCGAGTTGGACGACGCTTTGGCTGCGGGACACATCGACATTCCGTTGCACGAGTGTTTAAAGTTTGAATTGGAGATGAATAAGGCGTATGTGGAGAGCCAGTTCTGTGTTAACGCCAAGAAAGAGTACGATAAAGTGTATGGTGAAACCAAAGACCGTGCAAAGTTCGTGGAACGACTCCAACAAACGATTAACGAGCGACTCAATGCCGTTGCCCGCCAGCAAATCGAGGCAAATCTTCAAGCAACCCCTACGATTCTCGAGTGATGACTCGGCATCGTTCCAAGTCGTCCAACGCAACCCGATGTCATTTGAGGATTCTCGAAGGATTCCCGCCAAGGTTATACAAGTCGTACCGTCCAATCCGTCGAAGTGGAACCCGTGATTTTATAATTCCTTTAACAATATATAAACAATAGTCAAGCAATGGCCGAAATCCAGTCAGCAGTCCAACTGGACATCAGCGACTCGCTTCGTCTTTACAAGACGCCCATCAGTCTGAGCCAGTCGGTGGTCTCACGCCAGACCGTGCGCTTCAACACTACTGGTTCGACGGCGTTCAACCAGAACAACCGGGCGATCAGCATCCGGCTCTCGTCGCAGGAGTACCTCGACCCCACCAGCGCATTTCTGTGCTTCAACTACAAGGCCGACAACCTTGGAACCGTACCGCAGGATTGTATCCTCTCGTTGTTTTCCGACGCAAGGCTGATCATCGGTGGGCGAGTGGTCGAGAGCGTCCAGAACGTGTCCGAACTCATGCCGTCGGTGTTCGTGGGCAAGACACCGAAGGAGGCGATTCAGTCTGCGTACGGTGCGTTGGCGGGCGTCGACCGCTTCACCACGGAAAAGTTTGGCTATTGCCAGATTGGCGACGGCACGGGTGGCACCGGTACCGATACGGCGGCGCTTGCCCCCGTTCGTCTTGGCACACTCAGCGCCATCCCCGGTTTCGATACCGGCACTGCCAACTTTGTCCCGAATCAGTCGGTGACCTCAACGACCGACTCTATCAACAAGAACTCTTCCGCACTTATCAACTCGTATGGCTACACGTCTTGCAGTGGCCTGGCCAAGAAGTTTTTTACCTCGTCCAACCTCGACGTCAACTCGGGCTTCATCAACGGCATCCAGACCGGTTCTCGCTACTACGCTATCCCGCTGCACTCGTTGTTCGGGCTATTCTCGACCAGCCAGTTTTGGTGCCTCCGCAATATGGGAGTCGTTACAGTCGAACTTTCGCTCCACCCTACCCGTGGCGTTCAGAACATCTACACCAAGGCGCAGGTCAACCTCGTCGGAACACCCGTGGTCGGGTTGCAGTCGGGCTCCGATGCCGATGCGGCCAAACTCGCCACGGGGTATTGTGGATACAACCTCTCGAACGTGTTCGTGTACGCCGACATCGTCCAGCCCAACGCCTCTATCGTGCAGAAGATCGACGAACTCGTCATGGGCAGTTCTGGCGTGTCGATGATTTATGACACCTGGTCGACAAGCGCCTTTAACGTGCAGTATCAGACCAACCTCCAACTCCAAGTATCCCGCTCGTTCTCGCACGTGCGTGATTTGGTCATGGTCGCACGCCCCGTCGACGCCGTTTCATCCCCGTTCGCCCGCCAAGATCAGACGTATCTGGGTAGTCGGATGCGTTCTTACCGCACGAGCGTTGGATCATCGAGTTTTCCCGCTATCGAAGTCGACAACATCCAACTCGCACTCCTCGAGTGCCTCAAGTCCTACGGACATCACACCGGTGCGACCTCGTCCGTCATCGACCTCTCCAACTACACAGGCGCAACAGGAGTGTCGCACGTCGCATCGTGCTACACTGGTTGCTTGGAGAACCTCGGCGTCGTCCGTGCCGGTGGTACGAATGCGCTGTTCCAGTCGACCGCCACGCACACCACGCCAAACAGCACGTTCCAGATTTGCCAGTCGTTCTCTCGTCTGTTGGGCGAGGGACAGCACCAGATGTTGTCGGGCATCTCGACCCGTCTGTCGGGCAGCATCATGACGCTCAACCTGCAACTCTTCGAGTACAAGAACGGCGCATCCATCTCCGACATTACCTCGTCGCTCAACGAAGGCTCGGTCGACTGCATCCTCGGCTCATCCCCGCTCAACGTCGTCATCGGCGTCCACTCCGAGCAGTTGCTGCGCATCGCCGATTCGAGCGTTATGGTTTCCGATTAAGGAATATAGAATAACCCATGGACTACGCCCTCATGCCCGTCGACGACGTGCGACGCTATCTGTTTGAAATCCAGTCCGCCAACGTATCCGTGGTCGCACGAAGCCCCAACGGGTTCATGTACAACTACTTGCGCGACGGTCGCAAAATCCTATCGCAGATCGCACCGGGCGGGAAAATAACCTGGGGGCAAAAACGCACCAATTTCATCGCACGCCATCTTGCTCAATACAAAAAGCACAAAACACAACGCCACCGCCTCGCACTCATCGCTTGGGCTTACTACCCGTAAACGTGCCACAAAAGACGTCGTTGAAGAAAAATCAACACGAGACCTGAACTCGTTCAACCATTTTAAACCCAACTAAAAATTGGGTTTAAAATGTATCGATGCACGTAGTAAGTAAGATGACGTCCGTGCCCGAGCCAGTTGTGCATAAACTGACCATATGCTCGCACGACCGCAGCAACATGAATGATGACACGTCGAACTTTACCGTCAACATCGAGCAAATCGCCAACACACGCAAGTTTTGCTTACGACAGGCGTATCTGCCGTTGTCGTCGTACACGTTTGAAGAGGGCGACATCGACGCGATGTTTGAAATCCAAGATCAGGGAATCAATACCGTCGGCAAGTTTTTTCATCCATCGCCCGACGGCGGTCCCATCTTT
>Ga0181351_1000559_pt1 | contig 10810 bp, 15 predicted proteins | sample Su13VDMM15SD_FD_170485 | JGI IMG/M metagenome (GOLD analysis project Ga0181351, IMG submission 170485) | Freshwater viral communities from Lake Michigan, USA - Su13.VD.MM15.S.D | ecosystem: Environmental > Aquatic > Freshwater > Lake | place: USA: Michigan | collected 2013-07-16 | reverse complement strand
ATAGCGGCCGCTTCCGCTGCGGTAGTTGCTGGCGTCGGGTTCGCTATGAAATCCGCGTTCGATGCCGCTACCGAATCGGCTCTAGTTGCTCGCGAAACTGAACGCGTTATCCAAACTACCGGCGCTTCCGCGTGGACTACTGCCGACCAGATCGCAGACTTATCTACGTCGGTTTCTAACCTGACCGGTAAGGACGACGAACTAGTTCAGTCTTCCGCGAATCTGTTGCTTACGTTCGCGAAGGTTCGTAACGAAATCGGCGAAGGTAACGATATCTTCGACCAAGCCGTAGGGCTTTCGTTAGACCTTTCCGTAGCGTTAGGTACTGACGCTTCTAGTGCTTCTATTCAGTTAGGCAAGGCGCTTAACGATCCCGTTAAGGGTATTACGGCGCTTTCTCGCGCGGGCGTTTCGTTTACTGCTGAGCAGAAGGAACAGATTAAAACGCTGGTCGCTACCGGCGATGTTCTCGGCGCGCAGAAAGTTATTCTTGGCGAACTTAAGAACCAGTTCGGCGGAGCTGCCGAAGCCGCTAAGACACCTATCGAGGCTTTACAAACGAAGCTAGGTAATTTGCAAGAGAGTATCGGTACGGCGCTTATGCCGACTATCGGCGCTATTGCTGATGCGGTCGGCGTTGCGGTGGACGCGTTTAGCGCATTACCGGACCCGGTTAAGAACGCGGTTCTTATTGTTGGCGGTGTCGGTACTGCTGCGCTCGGCGCTATTCCGCTGGTCGCGAAAATCGCGGATACGTTCGGCGATGTAGTCGGCCCGGCTATGAAAATCTTCCGTGGCGTTGTCGATAACGTCGCTATCGGTATCGGTGAGATGGCTACGAAGTTTGGTGCGTCTCAGGATATGGGCGCGAAGCTTGCTAGCGGTTTATCTAGCGCGGTTACTCCGGCGCTTATCGGCGTAGGCGCAGCGGCCGTTATCGGTTTCGGTATTTGGTCTATGTATTCGCAAGGACAGAAAGAAGCCGAAGCGCGTGCTAAAGAATTTACAGACACGCTAAACGAAAACACCGGAGCGCTAACCGGTAACACTACGGCCGCCGTTCAGAAAAAACTAGAAGACAATAACCAGCTAGATAACCTTAATCGTGCAAAAGTTTCGGTAGCGCAATACACCGCGGCTTTGTCTGATAATTCGCACGTACTCGGTATTCAGGAAGGCGAACTTCGCGCGCTTGCCATCACCGGCAAAACCGACACGGACTACAAACGTAATCTCATCACGCAACTTCGCGAAGAAGGCGGCGCTCGCAATGATCTAATCGCGACGCTCGCAGAGAACAACGCTCTAGATAGTGGTCTAGTGCAAACAATTCTTGAGCAGACAGGCGCGTACGACGCAAACCAAGAAGCAATTCGCGAAAAAAATATACAAGCGTCCGTCGCTACTGGCGTATCTCGACTAGAGGCAGAAGCTACCGCGGCTTCTACGGCTGAAAATCTCAAACAAATTGAGTCTCTTAAAACTTTGGCAGACGAATTACGTGCGCAGACGGACCCGTGGTTTGCAGCGTATAAATCTCAGCAAGCCGTTACCGACGCGCAAACGAAACTTAACGAAGCTACTCGTAAGTACGGGCCGGACTCAAAAGAAGCTAAAGACGCTGCGCTAGCGAACGCGGAAGCGGCTATTGGTTTAAAGGGCGACCTAATCGAGCTACGGCAAGCGAACCTTAACGGCGCAGGCGCACCCGAACTAGCCGCGCAATTAGAAGACCTTAAACGTTTCGGGTTCGATCCTACGGCTAAATCGGCGCAAGGTGTCGCTTATGACATTCTGACCGTAGGCGCAGCGGCCGAAAGCGTAGACGGAACAAAAGCGAAGGTCGGCGTAGAGCTAGAAATGTCGCAGGCGTACGCGCGTATTTCTTATCTGAATAGCGTTAAGGACCCGGTTACCGGTTACATCTCGCTAGGCGATGTTTTCGCAGCTTCTCAAATGTTCGCTAGAGGCGGCATGGTTGGGGACGGTCCGTTTATCGTCGGCGAAGAGGGTCCCGAACTTGGTTATAAAATCGGGTCTAGCGTACGTATCTTCTCAAACCCTGACACTAAGCAAATGCTTTCGTCGGGCGGTTCCATGTCAGGCGGTCCCGTAAACGTGTACGTAACTAACGCGCAAGCTTCACCGTACGAAATCGGTAAAGAAGTCTTATGGGCTACGAAGGTGGCGGGCTGATGCCTAGCGACTGGACGTTTACGTATAACGGTTTAACGATCGGCGGCGACGGTTCGCCGTATCAGATTACGCAGCTAACCGGGTTGCATGACTCGCCCGAAGTGCGCACTAGCGACCAAATCCGCGCGCGCGCTCATGGGCTATTTGCCGGTAGTGATCTTCTCGGCGGGCGTTCTCTTATGGCGCAGGTCGAGGTAGTCGCGGCGCACCCGGACGAAACGGTATGGTCGGATTTTTCGCGTGCGCTTGTCCCCGGTCAGGGTGACGAACTGCCGTTAGTGTTTCAAATTCCCGGCGTCGCAGGCGGTGTATCCGTCGAGGTTGGGGCGCGGGTTCGGCGTTTATCGTTGCCGGTGGACCGTTCGTATTTCTTCGGGCATGGTTCCGCGGCCGTCGAGTTTTGGGCAACTGACCCGCGTATTTATTCGCAGGCGGCTACTACTTACACCGTTTCGCAAGCGACCGTTTCCGGTACCGGTCTTACGTTCCCTATTACGTTTCCGCTTTCGTTCGGCGGTGCGGTTACTGGCGGACAGTTTGTAGCTAATAACGCCGGGGAGTTTGCCGCACCGTGGACCGCGACTATTGCAGGTCCGATCGTTAACCCGGTTCTAGAAAATGTTACGACCGGGCAGACGATCGCGTTTACTATTTCAGTCGAGACAGGGGAGACGCTGGTCGTTTCGTCTTTTGACCGTTCGGTTTTATTAAACGGTACGGCGTCTCGATATTCGTCGCTTGTCGTAGGTTCGTCATGGTGGCAGCTCGCACCGGGCGACAATACGGTTCGCCTTGCGGGTACTTCCGGTACCGGTTCTGTTTCGTTTACCTATCGTTCCGCGTGGGTTTAGAAAGGTTTTGTTATGACTGTTCGTAGTGTCCCTATCTTTTTGCAGGCGGGTTCGCATCCGGCCGAGGAAACGCGGTTAATGCTCGGCGCTATGTTGGGTACCGCTACCGGTTCGTTCGCGGGCGGTGTCGCGTCTGCTGACCCGGCTCACGGTGTCATTAACACCGGAGACCTAGCGGTTACGCAGAACGGTACGCCGAATATGTCGGTAAACGTTGCTACGGGCGGTTGCTTTATTCGCGGCACGCTAAACGCTAATCAGGGCGCATATCATTTATGGAACGACGGTACGGTTAATCTTTCGATTTCCGCCGCTGATGCTACGAACGGTCGTCGGGATTTAGTTATTGCGCAGGTTCGAGACGCTGCCTATTCGGGTGCGACAAATGACGCACGTATTACCGTTGTTACTGGTACTCCGGCGGCGTCACCGGCAGACCCGTCGCTAGCTTCGTTTCCGAACGCGCTCGTTCTCGCACGTATCACGGTTGCCGCAGGCGATACCGCTATAAATACCGCAGATATTACCGATCTACGAACCCTTGCTAATACGTCTAATAGAGTAGAAGTTTTTACTAGCACTACTGTTCGCGACCGTTCTATACCCGTTCCGTCTGAAGGTCAGACCCTATATCTCAATACGGGCGATCGAACCGAAGGTTTATATACGTATACAAATGGCGCGTATGTCGAAGCGCGTATTCCCGTACCGGGTTTCTCTGCAACTAAAAACGGTGCGCAGACAATCACCGCAAACACTTTCACGCAGGTATCTTTCGCAACAGAGACCTACGACCACGGCAACCTTTTTGCGTCTAATACTTTCACCGTTCCTACCGGCTACGCTGGAAAATGGCTATTAGTTGCAAATATTGCATGGACGACAATAAATAGCGGCGAAAACAAAGCGGTCTTTATTACGCGACAGGCCACGGGCGGCGGCGCTCCCGTCATCGGTGACGCGATCGCCGCACAAGGCGCAATGAATTCGGGCGCGTTCCTCGTGCCACGCGTAAACCTTTCGGTTATCTTTAACGCGTCGGTAGGCGATCTTTTTAAACTATGCGTTCAGCACGACGGCACCGGCACTATTCAGGTTCTCGCAAACGCCGCCGGTCTCCCGACGTTTTTCCAAGCGACATGGCTAGGAACGTGAACAATACGGAAAGCGGTTTTTAACCGTGGCCGAATACCGTTGCATAGCTGCCGATCTTCGAACCGGTGCGCGCATAGCCGAGCTACCGCTTTCGGGTCTCAGTTTCGGCGCACGCCTAAACGACGTAGGCCAAGCATCCGGCAAACTCGCACTTCCGGCACCTAACAGCGAAACAAACCGCGCACTAGCAACACTCCTAAACGATGCGGTAGACGAAGCTCGCCGTATGCTCATTATCGAGCGCGACGGCGTCATAGTTTGGTGCGGCATTATTTGGGTAGCGGCCTACAACGATAGCGACCAGTCCCGCGACGTACGCGCTTCCGACGATGGTTCGTACTGGCGGAAACGGCTCGTAAACTATAACCAAACCTTTACCGCATCTACCGCGACCACGATCGCGCAGACCGTCATAGCAACGGCGCAAGCTGCGCAAGGCGGAAACGTAAACGTAACCGTAGTACGCGAGATAGCTCCGACGTTTACAGAACCGCCGGTAACGTTAGAACTAGACCGCTACGAACTACGTACCGTCGGCGACGTAATCGAGGAACTAGCGAAAGCCGAAGACGGTTTCGAGTACGACTATTCGTACGCGTGGAATAGCGGCGGCACCGTAGACAAAACGCTAACGCTTTCCTATCCGCGTCGCGGTCGTAACTTCTCCCGATCCGGTCACGTATTCGAAGTAGGCCGCAACGTAATCGAATTTACGTGGCCGTCCGACGGCACGCGCGTAGCTAATAAAGTATGGGCGACCGGCAACGGCGAAGGCGACGCGATGCTCATTAGCTCCGCAGCGGATACGTTCCAAATTCTGCCGGGCAGCTCAGGCGGACCCGGTTACCCGCTACTAGAGGAAGTGACCGCTTCTAAACGTACGCGCGGTACTGACGGGCAGACGCAACTAGACGCGCTCACCGCCGGTCGCCTTAAAGCGGTAGCTACGCCGGTCGTGCTACCGGAGATTACGGTACGCGCAGATTTAGACCCGGTTTTCGGTTCGTACATTACCGGCGACGCGTGCCGTCTCATTATCCCGCCGAACCTTTCGCCACGTTTCCCGGATGGTCTCGACCAGTACCGTAGAATTGTCGGGTGGAATGTTCGCGTAGACGACGAAGGTACCGAATCGGTTTCGTTAATCTTGGGAGAGGAACCTAATTAATGCCGGATATCCCGCTACCCGAAGATTTATCTACCTATATTCGTAATATGGAATCGCGTTTACGTGCGCTCGAAACCGCACCGCGCGCGCAAGATACGCAGCAACCGTGGTCTAGTAATTTCGTAGACGTTTCGCAAACGACTAGTTCTACGACATATACAAACCTTGCGACTGTCGGACCTACTGTAACAATGAATACGACGAACACTAGAAGTGTTCTCGTAACGGCTTCGGTTTATATCGAGAGTCCAACTAATACGACCGGTGACGTAGGTCTATACGTAGATAACGTTTTATTTGCAGACGTGCTAGCTAATGGCAATTCCGGTCCGGCGTATTTAGGTGTCAGCCTGACAAACGTACGCGCAATTATTAACGATCCTGCTCTAAGTCCCGGACCGCATACTTTTCAGCTTCGCTACCGTTCAACCGGCAGCCCGGTAGATTTTGGCGCACGTTTTCTAATGATCCAACCATTTTAGAAAGTGGTAACTATGTTCGGTCTTTTGGATAGTGAACCTACGCAACCGGACCCGGACAGCGAAAACCGTATTCCGTATTACGAAGCTCCCGCCGGAGAAGAACTACCGACCGAAGGCGTAACCGATGGCGACCGCTGAACAGGTACTAGCAATCGAAGCGCAGTATCTCGGCGACAATGGCGACAAGGCGCGCGCGTGGTATCCGCTTCCGGCGTCAGCTCCTTACTGCTGCGCTGGTCAATCTATGGCGTTAACCGAAGCGGGTATTCCTACTCATTTCGCATACGTAACGTACCTACTAAACGCGTACGAAGGCGACGGGCATTTTACTAGCGACAATGTTCGCGAGGCTCTACCCGGCGATTTGGTTTGTTTTAATTGGGGCGGCGGACGTTACGCGCTTGATCATATAGCTATGGTTATTAGCCTTACTGAGTCGGGCGCGTGGACTCGAAACGCAAACGTAAACGGCGGCAAGTGGGCAGACCTTTGGTTTCCATTTAACGGCGGCGGTATGGCATATATCGCGCGCCCGTTCTACGACAATTCCCCTACCCCTACACCGGGTCCACTATCCGCGAAAGCTACCGATATGTTCCATATGGTTAATACAGACAAACGCGACGAATACATTGCGCTAACCGACGGCGGGCAAGTTGTCTCGTGCTGGTCACCGACACCCGGCGCGCCTATTGGCCCGTGGATGGAACTAAAGCCCGGTATCGCAGGCTCTAACCTTGTCGCTGAATATGCCGCAGACGGTCGCTTATGCGTCACGCTCGCCGCTATGGGCGAGCTTTGGGGGTCATGGCAGGCGGCACCGTCCGCCGGGCCGTGGTGCGACTGGTTTCGCGTAAACGATCTACGCGCGCTTCTCGCGTAGTGTCATGCTCGCGCAAGCTCAAACGACAATAGTAGACGGTCCGGGTTTCGGCGTTGCCGAATGGATCGGGATAGCAACGGTAATAACGGTCGCGTTCGGCGCGGTCGTCGGCGCGATCGTACAGCTAGTACGCCTACGCCGTGAGAACACCGAACAGCACGCCGAAGGGCGCGCGCTCGTAACCGATGTACGCGACCGGCTATTAGACCTTCACACTTCTGTAAATCGAGTGGACGACAAAGTAGACCAGTTAGACGCACGTTTAGACCGGCACGAAAATATCCACCACCGCGGCCGCCGTAAATGGTGAACCCGCCTAAAGGGGACGGTATGAGCTTTGCAGACGAAGTAAAAAAAGAGAACCGCGGAACAGGGCAACGCTGCCGGACGTGCGTACTTCTCGAACAGTTAGACCCTAACGAAGCCGCCGAAATCGCTACGGTACTGGCAGACAAAACAGTACCTACGGAACCGATCGTACGCGCAATGAATAATCGCGGGCTAGATATCTCCGGCAACGCAGTTAGAAAGCATCGGTTACGTTGTGGCGTTTAGGGACGAACTAGACGAAGAAGAAGTAGCGCTAGACGTAGACGCGCTCGCACGCCGCAACGCGAAACTACGCCGCGATAATTCGACGCTACGCCGTCAGTTAGACCAGTCCGAAGCGAAGACGGAAGAACTAACGCGGCTACTAGATTTTCACGATGCAATAACCGCAGCGGACACGCGCCCGCCTAAATGGCTCGCACCTAAGAAACCGCGTAGCGGTCATCACGCGACACTAGTCGCGGTGCTTTCCGATACTCATTTCGATGAGGTAGTAAACCCGCACGAAGTCGGCGGGCTGAACGCCTATAACCGGGTCATAGCTACGCAGCGGCTCGAACGTTGGGCGGAAGGCGTTATAAAACTAGCTCGGCATTACCTAACCGGCGTCACTTATGACGGTGCGGTAGTGATGCTCGGCGGCGATATGTTTACCGGCAATCTGCACGACCTCGCCGAAACAAACGAAGACACTATTTTTGGTTCGCTTCTCTACTGGTCTGAGCAATTAGCAGCAGCTTTACAACTAATCGCAGACGAATTCGGCAAGCTGCACGTACCGGTAGTGGTCGGTAATCACGGTCGTTTAACGCGCAAGCCGCGAACGAAACAACGCGCGCGCGATAATCTCGACTATCTGTTAGGGCATATGCTCGCCCGGCAACTACGCAGCGACTCTATAACGTTTGATATTCCCGACGGAACCGACGCATGGGTACCGGTTTACGGTGTAACGCATCTTCTAACGCATGGCGACCAGACTACGGGCGGCGGCGGTATCGGCGGTATATGGTCGCCGATTATGCGCATGAGCGCGCGTAAGGCGCAACGCTACGCGGCAGAGGGTCGCACGTTTGACACTATGGTTATGGGCCACTGGCACCAACTAATTAGCGCACCCGAACAGGGTTTAATTGTTAACGGTTCGCTTAAAGGCTACGACGAATACGCGGCCGTATGTAACTTCCGACCGGAGCAAGCTCAGCAAGCTTTATGGTTAGTTACACCGGAGCGCGGTATAACACTTTCCGCGCCGGTCATGGTCGCGGACCGTAAAAAAGAGGGATGGTAGGAAATGGGTACGCAGGAACCCGATACGATTAAGTGGGACTCGATCACGGCCGATGCGCATAAGCTCGTTTACGGCGACCGGCAGTACGTATATTCGCATCCGGCAATCGACTACGGACGTACGGTAGATATCTTCCGCGCAGTTACCGGTATTGAAATGACGCCGGAGGAAGGCGCGCTTTTTATGGCGGCGGTTAAGTTGTCGCGCATTGCCTACGGTCTAGAGCAAATGCACCCGGCCGAACTAGTGCGGGACTCGATCGTAGACCTAGCCGGTTACGCCGAAGTGCTATGGGGAATTATGATTTATGAACCCGAAGACGATACAGAACCCGACGACGACTACGACGAATGACCGAAGATACGTGGCCGTGGCTACTGTTCGCTTTCGAGCTTGTCGGCTTATTCGCTATGTCGCAGCTCGTCGGCAAACGTAAACGCTGGTACGGGTGGCTTATCGTCGCGGCGTGTATGTCGCTACCGTGGCTTACCTATTCTCTTACTACCGGACCGCGTTACGGTTTTGTAGCGTTGTCGCTTCTATGGCTTTCCGTACATCTTACGAACGCTTACCGATGGAGGTTAGACGATGGCAGTAATAACGTTTCCGCATCCTGAATGGGACCTAGACGACGATCTAGACGACGACGAACGCGAATACGAAGACGAACCCGCAGTACCCTTAACTATACCCGGAGAAAACTAATGTTCAATATTCAATGGCTACGCGACGCTACCGAACGCGCGCTTAAATCTGCTGCGCAGGCGATTGTTCTTGCTTTAGGCGCGTCGCAAGGCTTTAACCTTTTTGCGGCTGACTGGCAGAACGTCGCAGGTATCGCGGCGGGTGCTGCGGTTCTGTCGGTTCTTACGTCGGTTATCTCCGCGCCGCTCGGCGTTAAAGGTTCCGCTTCGCTTCTGTCGGGTAAGTAATGGCTACCCCGGCTTACTATCCTATTTCGGTTCGTATTGGCGATACGGAAACGGTAACGGTCACGTTGCAGGAATCTAACGGCACGCCGGTAGATATCACCGGGCGTACATATGCCGCGCAGATTCGAGCTACTGCCGATGCCGCTTCCACTATTGCTACGTTTACTTGTGCGATTACGAACGCCGCCGCCGGGCAGTTTGCCTGCACACTTTCGGCGACTACGACCGGTGCGCTCAGTATTGGAACGGGCGTATGGGATTTACAGGAAACCAGCGGCGGCGGCACCGTTAAAACTACGATCCTCGCGGGACCGGTCCGTATCGACTACGACGTTACGCGATGAGTAGCAACGTTACGGTCCGGGTTACGGATGTTGTCGTACGGTCGGCGTCTTCGGATGTTGTCGTACGTTCTGCCGGTCCCGTTATCGTCGCTGCGGGCGGCTCCGGTCCTACTGGCCCGGCTGGCGCAACGTGGCAAGGTTATTACGGATCGTTCAGCGACTCGACTACGCAAACAATCACGGCGAATACGGCTACGCCTATCCGGTTTAATACGACCGAGGAAAGCAACGGCGTAACCGTAGGGTCGCCTACGTCGCGGCTCGTGATCGCTAACGCCGGTACCTATAACGTTCAATTCTCCGCGCAAGTAGATAAAACCGACGGCGGCCAAGACGACGCGACTATTTGGTTACGTGTAAACGGTACCGACGTTGCCCGTACCGCTACGGATGTAACCGTAGAGCAGTCCGCGCGGCGTCTTGTCGCGGCGTGGAATTTCGTTTACACGTTTACCGCTGGTCAGTATGTAGAGCTTGTATGGTCGTCGCCCGATGCGAGCATGAGGCTACTGGCGGCGGGTACCCGGACGGGTCCGGTTCGCCCGGCGGTACCGTCGGTTATTTGTACGGTTACGCGGGTGGCGTAGGTCTCCGGCTCAGCGACGGCGCGTATTCCTGCACGCGCCGAATAGACGGTATGCACCGTATGGAGCATCCGCTAACTAATACCATTAGAGCCGGTCGCGAATGGCCCGGTTACCTTCACGGGTGGCCGGGCCATTTTGCGTTTTCCGGTGCATTTCCCCACGTCAGAGGCCCGAAAAGAAAAGACTTGCAATCCGTGACGGAATGTAGTTAGATAATGGACATCGGAAGGACAGCCCTACCGACCAGCTCCGAAGGGGACACAATGACCAGCACCGTAAGTATCAAAATCGCAGGACGCAGCTATACCGTAGATATCGAAAGCCGCAAGACCGGAACGTTTGCCGACGTATACGAGGTGCGCGGCAACCGGAGCGCGTTCGGCGGGCTATTTGTTCGCGAGGACGGCGTATTTGTGGTGATCGGAATTAGTGCGCTAGAGCGTGCGCATAGCTTCGAGATCGCCGCCGCTCTTGGCGACCACGCCGCCGCGATGCTTGCGGCTAAGCGGGAAGCGGTAGCCGCGTAGGGTACTTGACAGACCGTGACGTTTTGTAGTTAAATATCCATATCGGGACGGCAAGCGTTCCGCA
>Ga0181351_1000555_pt1 | contig 10820 bp, 2 predicted proteins | sample Su13VDMM15SD_FD_170485 | JGI IMG/M metagenome (GOLD analysis project Ga0181351, IMG submission 170485) | Freshwater viral communities from Lake Michigan, USA - Su13.VD.MM15.S.D | ecosystem: Environmental > Aquatic > Freshwater > Lake | place: USA: Michigan | collected 2013-07-16 | reverse complement strand
ATATTTACCATTTTGTTTAACTGTTTGTATTGGAAATAAAACAATATTCTTTACAGTTAATCCAGTACGTTGTCTAAGTAATTCTGCATAACCTGATTGTTGAATACTATCTGATTCTTTATACTTATCATAATATTCTCCTTGTTCATCAGTTCTATCTTGTGTAGATGTTTTTAAATCTATAATATATACAGTATTAGTATCTTTATTAATTCCTAATAAATCTATAGTACCAGCATAATTCTTTCCATTAATAATTCCCCATAGTGTAGATATATCTGAAATAAGTTCTAAGTTATTTTCAATAGCTAATTTTTTTACTTCTGAAAATATACCAAATAATTCTTCTATAAATTTATCTGTAAACTTATCTGTTTTAGTTTTATCAGGATTATTATTATATAACTCTTTTAAATCATTAGAACTCATATTATCAACATTTACGAAAGTTCGTAACATTGCATCAATAATAGTTCCTCTTACAGCAGCTTTTTCATTTAAAAATTCAGTATCACTTGGTTTTAAAGTAGATACTCTATTAAAAATTTCACCAGTTTCTTTATCAATATATTCATTAGAGTTATTAGGATTTACTACAAGAGTTTTAGTATTTAATTTACTTAATGCTTGTTTTATTTCATCAACACTTGTAGGTATTATTACATCTTCATATTCTTTAACAATATTAGTTGGCTCTGTTGATGCTGTTACTAAAGTTATTGGTTTTTCTTTAGTTATATCAGATTCTTTTCTAACTATTAAATCTTTTACATTATCACCTTTAATATTATCAACTATAGTATTTAAATCATTTCTATATTTAATAACTTTAGCATCTGCATCTATTTCATCTTTAAATTTAATATTTGAAATATTAATACCTTTTATAATATTAATTAAATCTCCAGCAGTAGTCTTACCTTCATTAATATATTCATTTATCTTATTAGTCGCTATTTCATATCTTGATAATACTCTTTCTAATTCATCTTCAAAAGTATCACTATCGTTAACTACATTTTTATTAATAAATTCGTATCCAGAATTATATGGAAAATTAGTATCATCATAAGTATATAAACTTATTAAAGATACGTTTTCTGTAGTATTATCACTTTTTATAAATACAGCATCGTAAACTGGAATAAATAATACTTTTTCTACAAAAGCTTGTGCTACTGATAAATTAATTAAATCATTATCAGTATTATTGCTAGACATTTGTGCAAGTTTTACTTTCTTTGTTTTCTTATCTACTAAGAATAAAATACCTGATTTATTAGTAAGATGTAATGTAGTTCCATTAAGTAAATTTATAGGAATATTTTTATCTTCATCTATTACATAAACATCATCATTAGGAAATAAAGCATTAATATTTTCAGGTAATTTAGTTTCTGCTGCATAACTATTTAAAGTATCGAATATAAATTGGTCAACAGTTTTATCATCTTTTTTATTTGTTTTTAATTTAGTTGCTAATGTTTCTTCAAAGTTTATAAAATTAATTGATTCTAAATCATACTTATCTATTAATGCAGTAAGTACACCTTCATTAGGTTTAGGATTAAAATTACTTAATATACGATAAGCTGTTTCAGCATTAATATCATTATTCTGTAATGCTTCAAGATATTTAGCATCATGGTCATTGTTAATTTTATTTATGTTTCTAGTATCAACTAAAGACTTAGTAGGAAATGCCATTTGCTGAAAACTAGTATAACTATTAGTATCATTATATATTTCATAGTTAGGGTCATCTTGTAATACATTATTATTCTTTATCTGTTTACGTAATTCTTTATCTCTATAAACAAATATTCTACTAACATCTTGACCTTTTTCAGAAAAAACAATAGTGTATATACCACCTTCTTTTAATAATTTAGGATTAATACCTAAAGTCTTTTTAAAAGCTCTATTAATTATTCTATCTAGTAATCCTATTTTCTTATCTATAATAGTTTTAGTTCCAATAAGGTATAACTTTTCAGCATCCATTACTAACATACTGCTTTTAGACAAAGCATCTTTTCTATCTTTTTCTATTTTAGCTATACTAGAATTACTAAACAATTCTTCTGTAGCTCTTCTAAATAATATATTGTCTGTTAAGTTATTAGGAATTATAAATTCACCTTTTTCAACATCTATTAATGCACTTTTAGCTACAATATAATTAATTCCATCAATAACTTTAGTTCTATAAGTTCCTTTTTTTACAGTACTATTAAGACTATCTGTAGGTACAGTAATTACTTTTTTATCTTTAAGACTAAATAATCTAGCTTCTTTCTTATTAGCACTAAGAACTACCATACTATCTTTTTCAGTAGGTTTTTTTGGATTAGAAACTTCAAGAAGTAATCCAGTCTTAATATCTTTATCATTAGTCATAACACTATTAGCTATACTACTAGGCATTGGTGTAGTAATAACAGATGAATAGTTAGCAGTAGGATTAGTTTTTAAATTCTCTTTATTAAAATCGTAAATAGGTCTATTATTTTTTTCTATTTTACTATCTAATTTAGGACTAATTTCTTTTCCAGCTTTTAAAGATTCGTATATTAAATCATCAAATATAGTATTTACTACTAACTTTAAATCTTCATCTTGAGTATCTGCTACTAATTTATCTAAATAATCAATATAATCATCAGGAGTAGTAAATTTCTCTTTATAATCTGATAAATCTTGATAATTCTTTAATATATTATCAATAGCAATATCATCTTTTAAATTAGTACCGTTTTCATATCTTTCAATATTAGCATTAGCAATATTAGCAAGTATCTTAGCAGTTTCAATATTAGATTGTACAGTTAATGCTTCTCTATAATTAGAATCAACTTTTACTTTACGATTAAAAGTTTTTATATCAAAATTAGAATCTTGTGATTGTAATTTTTGTATTAAATCTGATTTCTCTTTTCTAATTTCTCTAAGTATTCTTCTTGATTTTAATTTACTTGTAGTTAGGAAGTCAGTATTACTTTCTTCCATTTGTTGTAACATATCTAAAGCTCTGAATCTTAACTCATTTCCTGTAAGTTGTGTATTTTTTGCTGTAGTACCTAATCTATCTGCTAATCTACTATATATAGTAGCTTTCATATCTTCTTCAACTATCTTATTTAGTTGTTCACCACTATAATTTTTATTAGTATATGCTACTAGTTTATCAGCATAATTTGTTTTTATTTCTTTTAATGTTTCAATATCTTCTGGAGTAAAAGAATCAGTATCAAATTTAGCAGCTTCTAAGAAACTATCAGCTTTAGATATATATTGGTCTGCTCTACCTTCATTTGTTAATTTCTCTAACTTCAATCTATCTTCATCTATAATATCCATGAATGTTTTCATAGACTTATAATGTGCTCCAGCAACTTTTCCAGCTCTTAAATCATCATCTATATCTGCATCGTTATTAAATAACTTACGTTGTGCATAACTCAATCCTTCAAATACACCACCACCAAATGCACCACTAATCATAGCTTTCTGTGCTTCAGGGTCTGATACATAATTAGGTAAATTAGATATAGCATCTAATAATGTACTAGTAGCAGAATCTGATTTACTAGCTTCTTTTTGAATACCAAACTGTAGTAATTCTTCTCCAGATTCCATTGCTACTCCTGATAAAGCTTTACCAGCTTTATATACACCTCTTGCAGCTTTAAGTATAGCATTACTTGTAGTATTTGCTAATGCTCTTTCTGCTGCTCTAGCTCCTCTTAATGGATTAAACATACCTTTGTACAATGAAGTATATTGTACAGCATCTAATAATACTAATGGTAAATTAGCTACATAAGTATTTCTAGCATCTTCACCAGCCATTTGTTTAGCTTGTTCATCACCATATCCCTCAGATAGATATTTTTGATAAGATTCTTTTAGTGTTCCTTCAGCTTCTAAACTAGATTCCATAGTTCTTGAAATCATTGCAGCACCTACACCTTTATAATTATCTTTATTCTTCATTATATGGTTAGCTACTTTACCAGCCATACCACCAGCTTTATTAGCACCTATAATTCCTTTAGTAGCTAATGATAATCCTTTTACAGCAGCTCCTGTAGGTAAAAATAATGATACAGTAGTTCCTAAATCAGGAAGTAATGATGCCCAGAATTTAGGATTACCTAGTTCAACTTCTTCAGTACCAAATACAGGATTACGTTCTCTAACTCCTTCAGATATTTCATCTATATATTCTCCAAATAGTGTATTATATTCTTTTTCTTTATTCATTGCAATATTTGCATATTGCGGTAAATCTAATAATGTTGCAGCAGACTTTAATGTACCTAATATAGCTTCAGAACCAAATTGCATTAATCCATTCTTAAACGCATCACCTACAGATTGTGCTTGATATTGATATTTAGCGACATCTAAACCTTCTGGTGTTAATCTTTGAACAGCGTATCCTTGTAAATATTCTTTATTCTTAGGAAGAGATGTAGTACTAGATACTCCAATATCTATATAGTTAGGTTTATTTGGTCTATCAAATATTCCACTATAATCAGGACTAACTTGAACAGGTTTACCTTCTATATTATCAATTATTTTTGGTGCAGACATATTATTGATTATTTTCTAATTCTTGTAATTTACGTTGATATTCCATAAAACTATTCATCCAACCATTAGGACTTGTATCATTAAGATTATCATCAAAATCAAGACCCATTTCTCTTATTGTTTTTGCTAAGTTTAATTCTCTATCATCTCCTAATTCTTTACCAACTCTTTCAACTCGCTCTATACCATTAACGTCTTTATATTTATATACAATATTAATATTACTTGTTTTTTTAGAATCTAATGTTTCATCAGAATAATTAAAATCATACATATTATCTGATTTATCATATTTAGAATCCATTGTAATTTCTATAGTTCCATTTGGAGGTAATATTTTACCAGTTGATTTGTTAGGTTCTATAAAAAGTTTAGTAAATAATGGAAGTGTTTCATTAGTAACAGGTAATTTTTGAGTTTGACCATTAGATGTTCGTAAGTTATAAAGAGATAATGATATAGGATTTCTACTCTTATTTAAAGTTGAAGTTTTAGGGTCTCTAACATAATAAGTTTTATTATCCATTAATACTTTATACCAACCAGCAAATGGATTAGTACCATCTCCAGGTGAAAAGGTTCCCATTACAGTAATTTTTTTAGGGTCATAGTTATCTAATATTGTTTTTATTTCTTCATTGTTTTTTATTTTATTATTGCCAAAAACATCTACTTCTATAACACCACCAGTTCCTCCTTCATTAATATAAGTTTTTAAATTATTATTAATAAAGTCATCATATTGTATTATCCCACCGTCAGCTTTTGTTAATACAGTTTTTCCTGATTCATTGTTAGCTGTTTCTATGTAATTTACTGCAAGGTCTCTATCTTTAGTACGACTATTATATTGTCTTAATATTTTAGCATTATAATCTTCTATTTTAGCATCACCTTTTATTTCTGCTTTAAATTTAGCAAAAGGATAACTTAATATAGTTTCTTTAAGTCCTGGAGCTTTTGTTTCTAAATTTTTTAATACTTCAGTAAATTTTCCACCTTTATTGTTAATTACATCATTTAATGATACTGAAACATAATCATTTTTTGCGTCATATTCTTTAAATCTTTCTTCTGTAATAAATTGTGCTCCTGTTGGACTTGCTCCTAAAGTTACTTTTTCTTTATAAAGAAAAGATCTATATTTACCACTAGTACCTCCTTTTGGAACAATTAAATCTTTACCATCAGGAGATAAATACATTTTAGAAGGTATTTCTCCCATATCAACTTTTGTACCATCAACAGATACTGATGTAGGCATAAGTTCTAATGCAGGTATTTTACTATTATTCTCTTGATTTTTTATTGCTTCTTTTAATAATGGATTCTGTACATAATGAGGATTAATTTTATTAAATTCTGCTTTATCAGCAGCAGCATTTATAGCATTATTGAACATAGAATCAGCAGTATCTTTTCCAAATACATTAGCTAATTCTTTATAATAAGATTGTGCTTTTGTATCACTATTCATAAACTTTAACAATCCTGCTTTAACTTCAGGTGCAGTAACATAAGTATGAGTACTCATATCATAAAACATACCACCCTCAACAAGTCTTAAATTAGAACGAGTAGTTTCACCCCAATCTTTAGCTAAGTCATTAAAGTATTCAGGTAAGTTAAGAGCTTGTGCTGGATTTGATAATTCAAATGGTACATATTCTCCTTTGTCATTAAAACTTTTACTCTTATTTATTAATCCTTTATAATTATTAACTTGCCAATCTTGATAAGTACCTTTAGTATATCCTTCTTCTAATTGTTTAGTATATTCAGCAGCTTTATTATAATTATTTTCTATCTGTGAATATACTCCTCCTTGTTGTTGAGATTGTAACATAAAACCTTTAATGTCTCTAAGACCTTGAACTCCTTCAGCAATATTATTATTCTTAAATGATTCTATAGCTTTATTCTTAGCTTCATTGATTGGGTCTAAATATCCACGTTTAACAAATTCAGCATCACCAGCTAAATGATTTGGTGTTTTAATAACACTTAATTCATCTAAATTAGTTTGTAACTGTTGTGCAAATTGTAATGCTGGAGTTACATCTGGAGTAGTACTTCGTGTATCTAATACACTTGTACTTGGAGTTAATTGTGGTAATACTTTCTGATATCTACTAGACATTATTTTATTTTTAGTTTATCTCCTGCTCGTATTAAAGACTTAGCTGTCATTGTAGGGTTAAGTTTTAGCAGTTGATTTAAATTCATGTTATTATTTACAGCAATACGATATAAACTATCACCACCTTTTACTGTATAAGTATCTCCTGTTGTAGTAGCTGGAGCTACAGAAGTAGTAGAAGATGGTGGAGGTGTACCAGTTCCAGTAGTTACATTAGTAGAAGATTGAGGATTTGTAGCTAAACTTGGAGTTTGTATATTTGAATTACCAACTTTATTATTAAATACAATTTTACCATTTTCATCTACTTCAAATGCTACTCCTTGATTAGCTAACTCTCTAATAAAATCTTGATTTCTTTTAAACCTTTCATTCTCATTTTCTATAGTACTCATCTTAGATGCTTGTTCCATAGTTCCAGCACCTATAGCTGATGTTTGAGATATAGCATTATTTAATTGGTCTAGTTTAGCAGCTCTTTCAGCAGATTTAGCTTCTCTTGCAGTTAACTCACTTTGAGCTAATACATTAGATTTAATATCTTCTCTTTGTGCTAATGCTCCTCTTAATTGATTAAGATATTGTTGTTGTTGTATTTGAGATTGTGATAGTTGACTACTTAAATTACTCATAATACTTTGACCTCTTGATTGTAATTGTCCAGCAGTACCAACTTGACTACGAGTTAACTCTAATGCTTTATTAGCACCTTGCATCATTTCTTGTCTAATTGGTTCAGTAGATAATCCCATTCTACTCATAGCATCATCACCTCTACCATAATCAGGAGTTATAGTTTTTATTTGTTCAGATGGTAATGCTGCCATTCCATACATTAATGCTTCTGATAACTTTTGTTTATTTTGTCCTCTATTATATAATTGTTCTGAAAGAGATTTTACTTCTTTAGAAGGTTTTGGTGTTTCTATAATAGGTTCAGGTGTTGAATTAGTTTGTGTATTTAACTTTAATCCTAAATTAACAGCTTCAGATACAGTTTTAGGAGTAGTTGTAGGTAATTTAGTTAAATTTAATGGTTTAGTAAGTTTCGGATTATTAATATAATCTTGTTCCGTTAATTTATTTAAATTTAAATCTAAAGGATTTGTAATTAATTTAGTTCTGTCAGTTAATGGTGCATCATCAAATCCATAAGTAGATTGTATAGGTTTTCCTAGTTTTATTTCTAATGGATTTGTATTAAGATTAGATTGATTATTTGTAACTGGTAAAGGGTTATTATTTGTGGATGTAAAATTTAAAGAATTAGGTTTAACATTTAAAGGATTAGATTTAAAGTATGGGTCAAAATCAGCAGGAGTATTAAAAAATTTACTTAAAGACCTATACATTTTATCAGTTACTCCAGCATTAGTTCTACTTATTTCATCGGCTTTTTCTTGAAAATAATCTATATAATTTTGAGTAGTAAACTTTTTATCTAAATAACTTTTATCACCAGCTAATGCTTTTTTATCTATTTCAAGTTTTGTTTTTATTTTTAATGGTTTTGTATTTGTAACATTACTTGTAGTTGGTGTAGTAACTGGAACAATAGTTGGTGTAATAACTGGAGTAGTTGATTTCTTACTCCAATTCATCATATCTTTATTAAATTGTTCAGGATTATCTTTTATTAATTTCATTTGTTCTTCACTAAGACTATCACTAAACTCACCAATATTTTTAAAAGATTTTGGTGTTCTAGTTTTTGGTTTTCCACCATCATCAAATTTAGGTAATGATTTAACATTTAGTTTACCACCATTTTTAGCATAAGTTGTATTTGGTAACTTCATAGCACTTCCTTGAGTTTGTAAATCTTGAACTGATGTTTTATCAAACATAGCTTTTCCTAAATCAATAGCGTAAGGTGCTAATTGCATAGCAGCACCAACTCCTTGTCCAATTGGACCTAAAGCACTTACAGCACCACTTACTGCTGATAATGCTCCTTTAAAATTATTCTTTTTATTTTTTTCAATTACAGGTTCTGGAGTTGCTTCATTTTTAGTATTTACTTGCATTCCAGTATTAGCTGCTTCAGCTGTAGTCTTTGGTGTAGTTGTTGGTAGTGTAGGTAATGCTATTGGATTAGTTTCTAATTTAGGAGCAGTTGTTTTTCCTAGTTTTATTTCTGGAGCTGTAGCTATTTGAGTTGTATCATTTTGTTTACTATTAGCTACCATTGAATCTATAATAGATTGACTACCTTTTAATAGAAAACTTCCATTCTTATACTTTTTTAACATTCCACCTAATGCTGCTTGTTGCATTTGCATCTGTGATTGCTCTTGTTGAGGTTTTAATACTTCATTTAACTTAACTGATTTGTTAAGTAGATTAGTTCTTGTATTATAACTTATTCTATCATTGTTTTTAAATGTATCAGCTTGTTCAGCTATTTTAGCTGGTTCTACTAATTGGGCTGATAGTATATAGTTATTGTTAGGATTAGTAGGATCATATCTATAGTTGTATTCTCCACCTTCAACTTCAGCTACAGCTTTATTAATGTCTTTAGTCTTGTTGCCTAAAGCATTAACCATTATTCCTCCTTGTTCATGTTTGTTACCTTTATATTTCTTTAAAGATAAACCTGGTGCTATATTCTTCATTATGATATACTTAGCTGTTGTTTAGATTTCATTATATCAAGTATTATACGAGTTCCTTTTCCATTGAAAAAGAATCTTACATAAAAATACTTATCTTTTATGGATATTTGATTCCATTGTGATGCATTATAGTTAACGTTAGTTGCAACAGCATCAATAGGAAAACTAGTTTGAATATCATTCCATGCTTTACTCATTACAGGACTAGCTATAGCTAAATCTCTAATTGCACTAATTCTATAATTTCTTTCTCTATTACTTACTGTTTTCTTTTTATTATTCCAATCAATATTATAATCTGATTTAGGAATTAATTCTTGTAGTCCAGTTGACTGTTGTTTAGTATATACCATAAACCTATCAAACGTAGGATAGTTTACATTCTTCCAAGATTTAGTATCATTATCCCAATCTAGTGTTACAGCATAATAATCAATAGCATCTAAGTCAACTGTAGTAGGAGCATTAATAACATACTCAAATATACTATCTGTATTTACACCATAGAACTCATTATATATTCTACTATCGTGTGAGTATAGTTTACTATTTATTGTACTAAATAAAGTATCAAAACTATTAAAGAAATACTTAGGATGATAACTATGAAAGCTAATCCATGTTTGATAGTTAAAACTATAACTTATAACAAATGATTTATTCTCTGTTTTATCAAACTCATCTCTTTTATATACCATTAGTCTTTTAAACTGTGGGTCATAACCTAGTAATATGTGTCCAGTTATTGTTGGTAGATATTCTTTAAACCATTGATTACATCCTGAATTAATATCTGTTAATTCTTTCATTCCTTCAGAGAATAAAAATACTTGTCCAGTTCTATCATCAACAGTTACAAATCCAAATTCAGTAGCAATAAAGTCTTTAGTTCCTTTACCACCACCAAAACCATAATCTACTTTTCTTATTTCTTGTGGTGGTATAGATAAGAAATCTCCAGTACCTATATATAGTGTACTTACATCTGTATTAATCTCTTGTGGATTTGGTGACATTACAAACATACTCTTTGTAGTACGAACTAATAATCTATTACTACTATAGTTTAATGCAGTAATAGGTGATGTACCTACTGATGTAAAGTTATTAGCTAAGTATGTTTGAAAGAAGTCTGATTTATCTTCACTAAATGATGCAGCAGACCATATTATTCTATTAGGAAATTTAGCAGAACAATCTTCACAGTAATTCCAATTAGCTGGTAATGGGAAATAAGTCTTTCCCATAAACAATCTATTTAAGTCTTTATTATATGCGTAGTATTCTTTTGTTTCATTTATTCCATATCTCAAAAGTCTATCATCTTGTGTTGATTGTCTATCTCCTTCATCTAGTTCTCCTATCTTATTAAAGAAATAATTAGCTAGACCTTGAAAGTATGATTTCTTTTTATAATCTACTAAAGTAAATCCATTAAAAACTTCATTCTGTTTAGTTTT
>Ga0181351_1000550_pt1 | contig 10863 bp, 8 predicted proteins | sample Su13VDMM15SD_FD_170485 | JGI IMG/M metagenome (GOLD analysis project Ga0181351, IMG submission 170485) | Freshwater viral communities from Lake Michigan, USA - Su13.VD.MM15.S.D | ecosystem: Environmental > Aquatic > Freshwater > Lake | place: USA: Michigan | collected 2013-07-16 | reverse complement strand
TAATTGATTAATTTTTTTTTAAGTTTTTCTACTTTAACAGCTTGGTATACCTTAAAAAATTCAGTTGCTATAGAAATATTTTTTGATATAGTTGAATCATCAAGTTTCATAATTGTTTATTATTTAATTACTATTGAGTCAAAATCATTTTTTAGTTTATCAAGTTCAGCATACTAGTTTCTTATTCCGGTATAATAAGTAGGAAAATCAATTGGTGGTTTTTTGCTGTATTGGATTCTTGATAAAATAAGAGCACTTGCTACCTGGGCTGCTGAAGTGGATCCTCCCTGACCCTTATATGCGCCTGCTGTATTATCACCAACTTGAATGTCACCTGCTGTAGGCATTGATGACCATATTCCTGCTACTAGATCAATAGCTTTTGCTAACTGTGCAAATGTACCTTCATTAGTGCCTTTAAGATAGCTGCCAAGACCATAGGGATTATCAATTAAAAAAAACTTTTCACCGTAGTTTTTTTGATTTTCATAGCTATATTCCATATTACCTAAGCCTGGGATTGCTGCTATCCATGCTTTTAATGTACCTGGAATCGCTTGCCATAATCCAGTGGCAAAAAGTGCATCTTTTAATACACCCCCTGAAGGTACATCGTTATCTACTCCCAATGGATTAATTTCTTTCCTAGGAGAACCACCGTACCTTCTTTGAACTTGCTGTACCCCGGTGAATGTAAGTTTACTAATATCAATGACTGCAGTAATTGGATAACCCTTTTTACCATTTTTACCTGAAATTGCATAAATAATTTTAACGTCGGATCTACCAGCATTATATGCTGATGGGTCTCCACCTCCAGATTCTTTAGACCAAATTAACTTGTTAATTGGCATTAAACCTTCTCCAGTAAATACTATATTTGCTGTTGATGGAGTGACGGTGACGGATGATGGAGGGACTGAATATGTAACAATATTACTATCTATTGCGGTTACAGGTTGGTTTAATTCATCAAATTTAGGAATTAAAGTAACTTTAATGTTAGTTTCCCAATCTCCATCTTTTATGGAATGGTCTATTCCTGTTACTATAAATTCTAAAGAATCATCATAATTTAAAGGTAAAAATGAAGTATCAACTATTAATTTATCATATATTTTAATTCCGGATATTCCATCAACTAAAAAATCTATAGTAAAAGGAATAAAACCTGTAGTACCTCCAGGATAATTAACAAGTTTTGCTTTAACAGCTTGATAAGCTTTAAAAAATTCAGTTGCTATAGAAATATTTTTTGATATAGTTGAATCATCAAATTTCATAGTGTTAAATTTATTAAAGATATAAAATTGTTATATATTTAAGGTTGCATTAATCCTTTTAGTATTTTTCCTATAGCTTCATAAATTGGAAGACGTGGGCTATGAACATCTGCTACATTACCAATTGCAGGAGTAATAACTGTTATTCCGTTATCTGAAAAGTCTTTATAGTACGTGTCTACTGTTGATTGGAGCATGTTTTGTAGTGTTTTATAAGATCCATATTTATCAGTCTGGCCTTCACCTAATAATGGTCCGTACCCTCCTTGAATTACAAAAAGTTTAGCATTTGGGAATAATAGTTTTAATCTTTCCGCTAATTGTTTAACAGTCGATTTGTCTCTTATATATAAATCATTTGTTCCTATAGTAATAATAACATTTTTAATATTTGTAGATATAGAAGTGTATGCATTAGCAAACTTTAAAATTGTTTTTACACCTTTACCACTTTCCCATAGTACCCCTGCGGCTGTGTAAGATAATCCTAAATTAGCTTTATTATATGTATTTAAAGCAAAATTCGGAGTAATTGAATCTCCTATTATTAAATTGTTTGTTAATGTTCCAATAATTGCAGGAGAAATAGGAGTTTTAACGGGTGATAAAGGGATTTGATATGTAACAATATTACTATCTATTGCTGTTATACTTTCTGTGATTTCTTCAAATTTAGGAATTAAAGTAACTTTAATGTTAGTTTCCCAATCTCCATCTTTTATGGAATGGTCTATTCCTGTTACTATAAATTCTAAAGTGCGAGGGTATTGAATTGGTAAAAAAGAAGAATCAACTATTAATTTATCATATATTTTAATTCCGGATATTCCATCAAGAGTAAAGTCTATAGTAAAAGGAATAAAACCAGTAGTACCTCCAGAATAATTGATTAATTTTTTTTTAAGTTTTTCTACTTTAACAGCTTGGTATACCTTAAAAAATTCAGTTGCTATAGAAATATTTTTTGATATAGTTGAATCATCAAGTTTCATAATTGTTTATTATTTATATTGATTAATTTACTATTCCAAAACAGGCAGGTTCGGCGTCCATAGCTTGTTCATACGATTGTAATGTATCTTCAACACCTGCTTTACTCCCAGAATTAGATGATGATCCAGATACTTGTAAATCAGAATCTCCAGGGATTAAATTAGGTTTAAATGAATCAAATATTCCTTCATTCCATCTAGAAAATGCTGTTGCTTCAGTTCCTTTAACATATCCACCAGCAGCGGCTCCTACTGTAATCATAGTAGCATATTCTGGGGTAATTGCTGTTTTTAAATTAACTTTTCGAGCAAATGTTGATTCATAATAAGGAACACCTGCTATTCGAGTAGGGTAATTTTCTAGAATATCAGCAGTAGCAGAAGAAAAATCTATATTTCTAGAATAACCATATAATTTAAGTAAATAAGCTTCATTTCTTTGTTCAGAAGGTAATGTAACCTTATTAAATACATTTTTAGGAGTAGTATCAATTATTTGTAATGTATTAGTGACTTCATCTATTACAGGTTCTAAATTATTTACCCCTCCTAAGGCTTTATTAATCCCAGTACATATTGAGCTTATAACTCCAAACACAGCAATATTTCCTCTTTCATCTGTATTTGATTCAAAACATTGTCCTACAAAATTAAAATTTAAATATACATTCATTGAATTAGCGATACTTTTTCTTTTTTGGGAATTATCATCATCCTCTTCAGCCCATGGATCTAGTTGAGAAAAAACTTTTTGGGTTTTTAAGCTTACAGAAGCAGGTTTGGTAAATTTATCTCTTCTAACAATACATGTTTTCCAATCATAAGATATTTGTCCTGTATTTTCACTATTTATACAAAACATTTCTGAAGAGGAGGAATAATTAATATTAATTATTGAAGAATTAGTATCATAATCATTACCTGTTTTTCCTTCATCAATTTTAAAAATAACTTTTTCTTGGATTAAATAAAGTAAATATCCAAATTTAATATAATATTCTTTAGGTTCTAAATTTAATACAAATATTCCTTTAGGATCATTTTGTAAACTTTTAAGTGGGTTTTCATATTTTTTATTAGAAGCAATTGTGGGTTTTGAACTGTAACTTGCACTTACAAAAAATGGTTTATCGGATTTATCTTCCTTACCTACGAATCTATAAAAAAATTCATAGTTATAATCATCAGCCATGGGTAATCCTGTAGCAGGATCGTATGCAGGTGCGGGAAAATCTAATTTAACTGCATTTTTTGTTTTAAATTCTTCAAAATCAGCTGCGGCCTTAGCAATAATTCCTGGATCGTCTTTATCAACAACATTTGTTAAATCCGGATTTGTTGTTACTGTAGAAACTGGTGTTGTTGAGGTCCATATTGTTCCACCATCAGTTCCATATTTGTTTTGTAAACCAATATATATAGGGCGAGCTAGTGTTGTTTCAGTACCAATCTTAGTTTGGGTAGATTTACCAAGTGTTGTACCTAGGTTGCCTGTATAAAGATCTCTGTCTCTGCCTATAATTCCATATATATATTTAGGAAATCTAAGGTTCCAGTATACATTAATTTCGCGATTATTATCTGCTTTAGCACCCACTCCTGATTCAACCCCATATCTCTTAACATTAAGATACTCTAGCAATCTGGGTTTTAATTCACTTGCTAATATTGTTCCTGGGTATTGGACAATCCTTTCGTAATTAAAAGTAGTTTCTGCAAGCGCAGGTTTCGTAGGCAATGATTCTTCATAACTAAATTCATAAACACTATTTTCCAATTCCCCTCGAAAATGGTCATTAGTAAACCCTTTTCCTTTAGAATCATTTTGGATGGCAGGGTCCGTTATTAATGGATTTCCTTGTGTTCTTGTATATAATTCAGGAATAGTATATCCCATTCCAGTATAAGTTTTCTGAGGTAAACTTCCAAGAGGAAGAATAATCTTATCATTATAACTATAAGGTACTTCGATTGCCCATTTTTCTAACTCTGGGTCAGGGTCAGATTCATTCAAATATGTAGCTGTCGTCGTATATTTATTTCTATTATTTACATCATCCCTTCTATTTAATGTAAGTCCTCTCCAAATACCATTGTTATATTCTACATAAGCAGATATTCCAAACTCGGCGTCTGCAAAAGGATAACCGTACAGAGCGGTTTTATCCATATTTCTTATGACATTGTATAAACTAAATGTATGATCATATGAATACTTGCTAAGGGTTGCAAACCATCTGAATTGATCAGAAGTTACTTTTTTTGCTATGCCATCTTCTCCAGAAGTTTCATATAATGCTGAAGTCATGGAATGAACCCATTTATACTTAGTAATTTTTATTTCATTACTTCCTGTAAGAATAAAGTTACCATAATCTTTAGTATCTACTTTAATAGCACTTCCTAATCCTTTATTTTCTACAGTATTAACCAGTTTAAAAGTATGAAGTAAAGAAAATATTATATTATCTTTTCTTTTAATTTCAATTACACTATTTGCTTGTGATCCAGCTAATGCGTTTTCTTGTAAAAAATCTATAGTTGTTTTATTAGCTGTTACGTTTGTTTTTAAAGATTCAATAACATCTCCCCAACTTATTAATGTTAAATCAACATCATAGGAACCATCATTATTAAAAGTCCAACTAAAGTTAGAAACTTTACATAACATTCCATCATAATTAGCAGAATATCTATCTCTTTGTTTATCAATTGTATTTAAAACCTCAGTATATGGAATAGAAGCTATGTTAGTATTATTAGAACTAGGAAAAAATTTATTTGGTTGTTCTAAAATAGTATCTTGAACTTTTTCTAATTTTCCATTGTCGTTATCTAAAAATACACTGTTTCCCCATTCAAGTAAAACTGTATATCCTAATCTTAAATATAAAATATCTATAACAGATAATTGTTGTCTGTCTTGAACTTTTAATTTAAGAGTTGCTTTTTTTAATGAACCTCTATTTAAAGATTTTACATTTAAACTAATAATCCCGGCCATAGGAAAAATACCGTAATCTGGAGAGGAATTATATCCTGAAGGGATAGGAGATTGATATTCAATAGGTTGAAGAATATAAGGATCTGAAGATCCTGGGTCGGTCAGTTGGGATGTTCCGTTAAATAAAATAAATTTTTTAGCTAAATTATTTCCTGAAAGATTTTGTGAGTCTGTTTCATTAAATCCAATACTGTTTAATTTTTCTTTAGTTACTGATACCCCAGAAGCTAACTTAATCCAAGAGGTATTTGAATTTAAATAGGTTAATTCTTCTAATGTTCTTTCTTGATTAATTCCAGACCCATGAGCTTTTTGGCGAATATTTATTTGTTTAACTACATAATCTCTAATATCTTGTCCTACTATTGATCCCATAACTTTTTTATTAAATTAACTATTAATATTACTATATTCTGCTAATATACTAGGTATTCTACTAGGGGATGGTATTCTAATTTGAGCTCCCGGTGTTGGGTATAATGAATCACTTGATTGTGCTGGGTTTGCTCTATTTATTATCCACCATAATGTTGAATCACTATAATATGTTGATGCTAAAATATCATATCTATCACCTTGTGTTGTATATACATAAATATCACTAGAAGATGGTAAAATCGAAGGATATTTAACATTTGTATATCTTCTTATAGGATTATCTGGTTTTTGGATTACTTGAGCTACATTATATCTGTTCATATTAATTTAATTAAAAGTCAAAATCTGACATTTTGTTAGTAAGTTTCCTTTTAAATTTACTATTTCCTGATCCTTCTAATTCCATGAATGAGGGATCTATATCTGGTTTCTCTTCAATCATATCATTGTTCTGAGGTATAATTATAGGTACTGCGATTTCTTCTGCAATAGAAGTATGATAAGTATTATTAATTCCATGTTCTTTATTTTCTAAAGCTATATATCTTTGAAGAGGGTCATCTATTGTTGCTATTTCAGGCCTAAATTGATGGATTGGAGTAAATTTCATTTTAACAGTTAATATCATAGGTAATTGCCTCATATCAGCAATAGGTTTTCCATCAAGTCCTAAATTAATTTCATATGGAGAACTTTCAGGGATAGAGATACTTAATGAATCAATAAATCCAACTTGTTCATATAAATAATCTCCTACTGTTATTTGAACTAAATTACCCATCATATATCCATTTTGTGAATAACTAGGAGCTAAAGATGAAGCTAAAAAATTAAGCTTTTTATACATTGGAATAAGTTCTTGTTTTGAAGATGCTGCTAATGTAAAGTCTACATTTAAATTTCTTTTAAATCCACTATATTTATAAAAAGGTTCAGCTCTACCTACATATTCTATAGATTTCCAAGAAGCATCATATGAATCTCCAAAACTATCTAAATATGCTCTAAAATGAAGATGAAATTTTGATAATTTATCATCACCTATACTTTGATTATCTATTATTGAAATTCTAAAATTAATTAAATCACTAGTTGTTCCATCTAGTTTAGGGTTTATGGAATTATATATATTAAGAGCATTAATTTTATCTATAGCACCTATAGGATTACCGGTTAATATATCTAATTTTCCTTTAGTATAATCTGTAATATTTCCTCTTCTTCCTCCATTTTGGAAATTAGTTCTAATTTCTATATTTCCGGACCCTGAAACATCTGATAAATAAGAAGGAGATAAACTAGAATAAGTATTAACTGTACCAAAAATTCTTTCAGCATCCCCAATAGATCCTGTATTTTCAGAAATTTTTCTAAAATCTTTAATTCCTGAAGAGTCATCTATTTTATTAAGGGAAGCAAATGTATCTTGTAATCCTGCAACTAATCCTTGTTTTTGAACATGAAATCCAAATAAACTTATACTAGCTTGAAGTAATGTAGATGTAGGAAGATATACACCATCTTGGCCAGAAAGTGAAAGTAAATTTTGTTTTAAAGAAAAAAACAAACCACTAATACTTCCATTGGGCCTAGTAAAATCAAAAAAATATTTTGATAATCTTTCTATATCATCTGCGGTTCTAACTAATCCAAAAAGATTTCCTCGAGTTAAAAAATCAGGCCCCCATGATTGAGAATTATATCTTATTTTATTTAAAATTGTTAAACTATTTTCATTAGGAGTTAATGTAATTTCTCCTATTTGGTTTCCACTTCCTCCAACTTGTTGACCTGCTAAGTTAGTTCCAGTAGCAATAAAATCATTTACAATTGCAGTTTCTTGACTATTTATTGGAGGTATTGGTATTCTAACATATGGTTGATTACTGTTTGTTGGGTAAGGAGCAGTTCTTTGACCAAATGTAGTAGGGGTTGAAAAGGAATTTCCAGGTGCTGAGGGATTTAAAAATCCGGTATAATATTTAAATCCCGTATTAATAGGAGGATTTACTAATAAATTATATAATCCCATTTTATTTAAATGTTTGAGTTATATAATATGATGTTGAATTTAATTCTAATTCTGAAGGTGGGGGAAGGAAATTAGATGGGTCTCCATCTTTGTATAGAGTAAAACTTTGAATTGTTTTACTAAAATCGGGGTATTGATATCCTTTAGTAGACCATCCTTCAATATTTTTGAACCTGTCATAATGTAAATTAGAATCTATAGTAGCTAAAAAAAAAGGACCTGGGGTAAAGTCAGTAGGGTATGCAACCGGAACACCTCCTTCTGCAGTATATGTAAATTTAGATCCTTGAATTGCTAAAATATCTTTTAACCCCATAATTTAATTTAAGTAGGTATGTTTTGATCATATGGTAGTGCTTGTGAGCTAAAAAACTGTAAAAGTGCAGGATTTCCATGAGCATTTATTGGAGGAATACTTCCTTCTAAATCTAAATCAGCTCCGGGATTACCTCCTGGGGTAGGAATTAAATTATTAGGAACACCATCATTATATGATTGGAAAGCAGCATTAACTGCAGCATATTGAACTGTATTAGTACCTGCTAATGAAGCTCCAGGTGCTGATGTAAGAGAGGTAAGTGGATTTGCATGTAATGAAATACCTCCATTACTTGGTGATGTAGCAAGTGGGTTTGTTGGAATTATATATGTTTCAGGGTAAACACCCCCAGTATATGTAAGTGCAGAACCATTTTGCGTTAATATGTCTTTAAGTCCCATAATTTTTAATTTTTAGTTTTATTATAAATATTATATATTATTGAATTTGAAACGAGTTTTTAGCAGCTGCTAATCCTGATTCATTTGGAAGAGCTCCAGTTGTAGCTTTAATAATAGTTTCACCTCCAACATTTACTTCTATAGGTCTTGAAGCTAATGCTAATATAGCATCTTTTAATTCGCTCATTTCTTTAGATGAATTATTAAGCTGAATATTTCCTGGAGGAGCAGATACCATATCATTTGCTTTAAATAGGTTAGTTCCGGCTACAATTGTGTCTTTATTATTAAATGAAATAGCACCTTCAGGACCATGTAAAACTCTCTTACCATACCCACCACCTCCAGCAGATGGAGAAATTACACCATCGTTCATCATACTATATGTTGCTAGAGCTGCTATTCCTGCTCCTATTAAACCTGCTACAATTCCTATACCGAGTGGTCCCAGCCCACCGGCCATTTTATATGAACTAGTAACAACCTCTTGTCCTGCTAGTGCTTTATTTATCCCCATTAAAGCGGTAGCAGTTTGCCTAGCAGTTTTCATAGCGGATATCATTTTGAAAATATTACCTACTATTGAAGCTGCTATAATTACACCAATAGCAATAAGAACAGTTTTAAAACCCCCAAATTGTGCAAAAATGTCTTTTAACATTTTTAATAATTCTTCAAACATTTTATTTAAAGTTGTCAGTGCAGGAATCATAGTCTTTGCTAGAGCATCTTTTTCTTTTAATTTAGCTGCTTCTATTTTTTCTTGAAGAGAAGCTTGTTGTGTTTGAACAGCTAATTGTTGTTGCATCATTACCCCTATTGCTCCTTGTTCTCCATGTTTAGCAACTAATGCATTATATGCTGCTTCTTCGGAACTTAATGCTTCTTTAGATATTTCTTTTTGTTGATTTTGAACATTTAAAGCTCCTGATAGTTGTTCTCTGGTTAATCCAACGGCTGCAGCAAGTGCTTCTTGTGATATTCTGTTCATTGCTGTAAATTCAGCGGCACTACCTACTTGATTTTTTATTTCTTCTGCTACTGTTACTAAATCATTATTAAGAGCAGCTTGTCTTGCTTTTTCTAAATTTAATTGTTTTCCAGTTAATAATTCAGCTGTAAGTTCTTTTTCAATTGAGTCTTCAAAATTTAATAAACCACTTGCTGAATTTTCAACATCATTTAAGCTTATTCCTAGCCCTTTTGCTGCTGCTAAAGCTTTTGCTAATCCTGCAGCTCCACCAGCAGTAGATAGTTTAATAGATTCTGAAATTTTTCCAATTTCTTTTAATGCATCTTTCTCATTTACTACAATTCCATATTTTAAAGATGAAGCTTTATATTGGGCCATTAAAGTACCTGCAGTTGATTTTGCACTTTTTCCTAATTGAAGAGAATATTTTAAAACATTATTAGACTCTTCAGCTGTTAATCCTGCATAATTTTCCATCATTGCCATAAAAGCAATATCTTTTTGGAGAGATTTACCCATTTTTTCAAATACTACTCCAGTTCCTAAACTTTTATTTAAAGCTAAAAATGTTTGTTCGATATGAGTAGAATTTATTAATAACTCACCAGAAGCTTCTGCTACATCTACCATAGCTAATCGTGACTTTCCTGCAGCTTCATATGTTTGATTCATACTTTTAGCTGCTGCTCCTAGTTCATTATCTAAATCTATTGCTACTTTTACAGTAAATCCAAATAAATCAAGAAGAATTTGAAGTGGGTTTAATGAAGTAATTCCAAAAGCCCCCATAATGGTATCTGAAGCTGATTTTGCAGTCTTATTAATTGAATCCATTCCTTTTTTTGCTCCCTCACCAACTTTAGCTTTAGCTAATTCTTTATTAACTTGTTTTTGAGCCTCAAGGGATTGATTAATGGATTGTGAAAAGGAATCTTGAGCTTTTGTATTAGCTTCTATTTTTGCTTTTAATGTAGATATTATACTTGCTGATGCACCTGAAGCTTGAGCAATTGCTAATTCAGAAGATAATTGTTGTCCCGCTATTCTTAATAACTCTTTTGATTCATGAAGTTTTTGTCTATTAAGAGTTAATTGTTTTTGTAAAGTTTTTATTTGATCTGAAGACATTTTATTAGCATCTTTTCCTAATAAATTAACTTCTAATTGTTGTTGTTTTAAGGAATCGTAAATACTAACAGTTTCTTGCAATGTATTTCTATAACCTTGCATAGATTGATCAGGATCAACATAAAAAGTTGATTTAGTTTTTGAACTTAATTGATCTACAAGATTATTAATATCTTGAAGATCTTTTTGGGCTTGTAATAAGGAATCATTTTTTTTAGCAGCCATTTAAAAATTATTTTATTTGTTATAAATATTAAAAATAATAATTTTTATTTATATTGCGTATAAGAAGCAGACTTTATTTCTTTTTTTAACGAAGAAGGTGTAGGAACTTTTTGTTTTGGAAAAGATTG
>Ga0181351_1000549_pt1 | contig 10863 bp, 9 predicted proteins | sample Su13VDMM15SD_FD_170485 | JGI IMG/M metagenome (GOLD analysis project Ga0181351, IMG submission 170485) | Freshwater viral communities from Lake Michigan, USA - Su13.VD.MM15.S.D | ecosystem: Environmental > Aquatic > Freshwater > Lake | place: USA: Michigan | collected 2013-07-16 | reverse complement strand
ACCCTTATTAAAAGTTTCATTTTCTGTGTCTGAAGAAAATTGCCATTTATATTTTGTAACCCAAACAGTTTTTGTTTTCTTTGAATTTTGCCTATTTCCTTCAAAAGTTTTTGTTAGTGGTGAAGTAGGTTTTCTATAATTTTTCCCAGAAACTCTGCTACCGTTTAATACAGCAGTTATATAACCATCAGGGAAATCTGGTACTGTGTTAGCATATCCTTTAGCCCAGGAATATAAATCTCCTACACCCCCCGAATTATTGCCATTAGTACCATTATTGCCGTCATCATTGTTTCTAGTATCTTCTTCTTTTTGAGGTTGATAAATTAAACTTCCTGTTATTTTTGGAACATCATCCGTTATTGGAATTAAAGTAGTGTTTATAGTGGTTTCCCAATCATTTTTGCTTAATTTATGATCTATTCCTGTTACTATAAATTTTAAAGTTTTAGAATATCCTAAAGGAAGAAAACTTGTGTCTACCTTAAGTTCGTTATATATTTTTATTCCAGAAAGACCATCCATTGTAAAACTCATTTTAAAAGGGATAAATCCAATAGAACCTCCAGAGTTTTTATTTTTAGGGTCTGCTATCATTGCTTGAAAATATTCAGTAGCAACTTTTAAATTTTCTGTAATACGTGAATCTAAAAAACTTCCAGGCATAATTAGGTAATATTTAATTTTAAGGAAAAAGATCAGCAAGTATTCCACCTTCAATCCCAAAACATCGTGCAGTCCATCCCATTGCTATTTCAAAACTTGCTATTGGGTCTTCTTTTTTATTTCCAGAATCTTTTGAATCTTCATCAGCAGCTATTAATACTTCTTTAAATCTATCTAAAATACCATCATTCCATTTTGAAAAAGCAGTTGCTTCTATTCCTTTAACGTATCCCCCAGCAGTGGCTCCAACGGTAACCATTGTTGCATATTCAGGAGTTATGGCTGTTTTTAAATCAACTTTTCTTACAAATGTAGATGCATCACCTGGCCCATTACGATAATTTTGTTGACTATATCCATAAAGTTTAAGAGTGTAATCAGGTGATTGTGTATTTTTATGAGTATTTGGAGTTGAATCTAAAATATTTAAAGTATTATCATCTTCATCTATTATTGGTTCTAAATTATTAACTCCTCCTAAGGCTATATTTATTCCATCACATAAAGACTTAATAAAATTATATACAGAAATATTTCCTTTTTCATCTAAATTTGAAGTTAAAGTTTCTGCTATAAATTCAAAATTTAAATAAATATTCATAGCATTAGCAACTTGTGATGTTCCTAAGGGCCATTGAGTGTTGAGTAGTTCTGGGAAGATAACTTGGTTATATGACCAACTTGCTCTATTAAAATCTTTTCTAGCTACTATGCATTTTCTCCAATCAAATGATATTTGATTAGGTAAACAAGTCATGTTTGCAGATGTATTATTTATGTTAAATAAATTTGGGTTTTTATTATAATTTGAATTACCTTGATCAATTCTAGTAATACATTTTTGTTTAACTAAATTTAATAAATAACCAAATCTTATATAATATTCTGGGGTGTCTAAGTTTAAACGAAAGCAATCAGAGGCCTCATAGTCAGAATTAGATAAAGGATTTGGAAGTGATTGTGGGTTATTAGCTACAGAAACAACTGATCTTGGTTCGCGGTTCCATTTAAAATTTATACCAAAAGGAAAAAGCCCTTGTCCTAACACTTTATCAGGAACTGTAAAAAGTTCTTTTGCTTTAAATACTTTACTATCTAAAGTTATTGTAAAATCAATATCTACAGTTTTATTGTATTGATCATCAAAGCCCTTAATCCATATATAAATCTCATCATTTGGATCGGTTATATTTCCGCTAGCTTTATTTAATTCATATAAAGTATGTTGGGTTTGATTGAAATCTTTTGTATATGTTAAGTTATAATATCCTACTTGTTTTCGACCATCTAAATTTGTTGGTTGAAGTTCTATATTTTTTAACGTATTAAACGCATCTCCAAAAAAAACATTTCCATCAGGAAGAGATGGAGGAAATTTAGAATATAGATTACCTTTTACCCATCTCTCAGGAAAAATGATGGGGGGGGTTCTTTTAGCTGCTTGGGTTGTTTTTGATATCCAATAACCCCCTCCACCATTATCACGAATATAAGATGGATCTTCTCCTACATATTCATTTTTATCAGTATCAACTATTCCAAATTTTCCTGTTATAGTATAGGTATAACTATCAGCAGTAGCAATAATAGAATCACCTGTTACTAGTAGATTTGCAGGGTAAGCTGTTCTTTTTGAATTATCTGAGTTTGATGTTGTTTCAATAGAAAGTTTATTCCCTATTTTTGATATGGCAATAAATTTAAAAATCTGAAGGTAAGATAAAATAATATTATCTTTTCTTGCTTTATCTAAAGTTGTTGATTCTCCAGGAGATGGAATATTATTAACAAATTGCAAAACCTTACTAGATGCTACTACATTAGATTTTAAAGATTCTACAATGTCTCCTAAACTTATTATAGTTATTTCTATATCATATGAACCATCAGGTTGAAAGGACCAATTAAAATTTGATATTTTACCAAATAAAGCATCATAATTTCCTTGGTGTTTTTCTCTTAATTTTTCTATTGCTGGGAGAATGGTTAAATGTGATACATTTTTATCATAAGCACTAGAAAAAAATTTTTCTTCATTGTCAATAAGGGTTTGGTTTATTTGTTCTATAATAATTCGTTCGTCTACTTCTTTTGTATTAGGATCGTCTTCCTGGGAGCTTTTATAAAATGAATTACCCCATTCTAATAAAACTGTATATCCTAATCTTAAATAAAGAACATCTAAAATAGCAAGTTGATCTCTTGTTTGAGCTACTAATTTAACTGTGGCTTTTTTCAGTGATCCTCTATTTAAAGACTTAACTTCTATACTTTCTATACCCGGCATAGGATATGCTCCCCATACTTCATTGAATTGATATGCTCCCCCATCTCCTATAAATTTACTAGCTTGTGTTAGTTTTCCATTATCATATTTAGATAATCCTCCAAATAAAACATTAGCTTTAGCTAATTCTTTTCCCTGTAATAATTCTGCATTAGCTTCACTATATCCTAAATTTATTAATTTTTCTTTTGTTACTTTTACTCCAGATGCTAATTTAATCCAAGGATTATTAGCATTTAATAAAACTAAATTGCTTTCAGAACGAGGATTATTAACACCATCACCATGCATTTCTTGTCTTTTGCGGATTTGATTAACAACATATTTTTTTAATGGTTCCCCTACTATAGCCATAACTTTTTTATATTAATTCATTTAAATTTTCATACGCGGTAATAATAGATGCAATTCTACTAAATGATGGAATTCTTAATTGAGAACCAACAATTGGATATAATGAATCATTTGGTTGGTTTGGGTTTGCTCTATTTATTACCCACCATAAAGAAGAATCATTATAATAATTTAAAGCTAAAACATCATATCTATCACCTTGTGCTGTATATACATAAATATCTAAAGAGGATAGTAAAATCGAAGGATATTTAACATTTGTAAATCTTTTTATAGGATTATCTGGTTTTTGTATTACTTGGGCGGCATTATATCTGTTCATTTTAGTTTATTTTAAAAAATAAAGAAATTTAAAAAACTTAAATAAGGTTTAGGTTAATTTTTAGGCTATAAAAAAACATTAACATTATTAAAAATATTAAATTTTACTATTTAGGTATTTGGTTATGTAAGATTATCTTGAAATTCACCTTCTGAATTATTTATTATATTAGTTGTAGTATTATTTTGGGTTGGGGATGGAAATGTTGTGGAAAGTTTTGTTTTTCTTTTACCAAAATAATATTGGATACCTAAGGTTTCATTATTTTCAGTTGGATTTTTTAAAATTTCTGGTCTAAATCTATGGATTGGAGTAAATTTAAGTTTAACTTCTACCATATGGGGAAGTTGTTGGACATCATTAGAACCAGATAAATTAACTTCCCATGGTGATTCTTCTGGAATAGATAAATCTACTGAAGAAATAAATCCTGCTTGTTCATTAAGCCAATTTCCTAAAGTTATTCTATGTAAATTTCCACTCATATATCCAGCCTCTGAATAGTATGGGGCTATAGAAGAAGCTAAATAGTTTAATTTTTTATATATTGGAAGTAGTTCTTCTTTAGTAAATGCCGCTACAATAAAAGAAATACTAATGTCTCTTTTAAATCCTGTATATCTATAAAATTTTTCTCCTCTTCCCATATATTCTATATCTTTCCAAGCTCCATTATAAGAATCTGAATAATCTTTAAGGAATATTCTAAAGTACATATAATTTGCATTGACAGAAGTTGTCCCTGCTAAAGTAGAAAGATCATATACTCCAATGTTAAAATCAATTAAATCTTTTAGTTGGGGTTGATTGTCAGATGCTTTTCCTAGGAAAGCAATAGGAGAAGCATTTATTAAATCTTGAGGGCCTATTAATGTATTTGTATTAGAATACTTTTTTCCTATTAGTGGATTTGATCTATCTCCTCTCTGGCTTGGGTTTCCTAGTTGAATTCTTTTTTCTATGTTACCCGTATTAGAATTACCATCGGCATCATTTGAATTTTTATTATATGGTAAAGTAGAACTTACAAATGTTTTTATTTCAATTTTTTTATCAGGAGAAATAACAGGATTATCTAAAAGTTTTTTTCTAAAATCTTCTGTAGTACTTTGATCAATATTTAAAGATTGACTAATAAAATCTGAATTAGCCCAAGTAAAAACATTTCCTCCTTTTATATTTAATATTTCTAAAGGTGTTCTAGGTAATGTTATTGGATTTTTACCTGTATTATCAGTAGCGTATTTTATTTTAGTAGTTCCTATTCCATAAACAGATCCTGGGCCTCCATCATATTTAAGAAGAGTATTAGCATTTGGTAAAAGAGTATAACCTACAAAAAGGGTATCATTTTTATATTTTAATTCAAGAGAAGTTAATGATGATTTATTATTAAGAGAGATTAGTCTATTTTCATTTTGACCTTTATTATTAGGATCTGTTTCATACTGTCTAACATAAATAGAATCTTGATATGAATTAATTTTTAATTGAGGGATCAATCCTGTAGGGTCAATACCTTGTTTATTTAAAAAGACTCCTAAAAATCCAACACTAGCTTGGGCTATAGTAGATGTTGGTGAATATATACCTTCATTAATAAATCCACCACCATAAGCTGTCCCTCTTGAGGATTCTGTTTTAACTCCTATAGTAGAAAGTAAATTTTGTTTTATGATAAATAAAGGACCACTAAAACTTTTAAAATCAAAAAAATATTTACTTAATCTTTCTACATCATCTGCTGCTCTTAAATATCCAAATAAATTACCTCTATTTAAAAAATCAGGACCCCATGATTTTGGGTTATATCTAATTTGATTAGGTAATGATGCAAATACTGAGCCTAAGTAAGGGAATAAGTTACTTTTAGTTCCTGTAGTTGTAAATCCACTAAATAATCCACCAACAAGTTTTTTTGTAGATTTTTCATAATCAATAGGAGTAAGAAATTTTACATTTTCTGGGGGTGGAGTAATAACATATGGTTGGTTAGCATCTCCAAAAGTAAAACTTTTTTGGCCAAAAGAATCAGAAAGAGTTTTATTGTTTGGACCAGAATTTTGAGCCTGTGAATAAAATTTAAAATTTTCAGGATTTGTAAGTATTTGAAAAAGTCCCATTATTAGATAAAGGTTTGATATCCATACTTATTATTTTCATTAAATATAACTTTATATTTAGGATCACCAAGATCATCAAAATCAAGACTAGAGGGATTAGGAATTGGATTACTTATTCCATCTTTATATAAATTATAATTTTGGATAGTTAAAGGGAATTGGGGAGATTGATATCCTCTAGTAGACCATCCTCCAGTATCTAATTTATTATCATAATGCAAAGTAGAAGCATTAGTAGCTAATGTATTTACTTTAGGAACATAATCAACTGGGTATGGGATTGGTAAACTTCCCTCAGCAGTATAAGTATATTTAGATCCTTGATTTGATAAAAAATTTAATAACCCCATAATTTAAATTAAATAGGTTGATTTTGAATATATGGTAAAACTTGTGTAGAAGAACCCGGAGTAAAGTTATTATGATTAGCAATTATTGGATTAACACCATTTAAGTCTAGTGTTGAAGGTAGCTCTAAAGCATTTGGTTGACCATCATCATAAGATTGATAAGCGGCATTAACAATACTAAAATTGCTTCCATTTAATGAATACCCAGGAGTACTACCATTAGAATGTAATTTTGATTGTTGAGTTGCTAATGGATTTATTGGAGGAGTATTACCATCATATATAGTATATACAGATCCTACAGTTTGTAATTTGTTTAATAGTCCCATGATTATTTGTTTTTAATTTTATTATAAATATTATGTTTTTTTAAATGTTTATCTTGTTTTAAAAGCAACTTGTCCTTCAGCATCACCGGCTTCATTTGGATACTTTGCTCGTGCTATAGCTATTTCTTTACCATCAATTTGAACAGGTACATTTATAGGCCTACTAGCTAAAGCTAAAATTGAATTTTTTAAATCAGCTATATCTTTAGAAAAATTATTGTTACTTGAAATTTGAACTGCACCTTTAGGAGCAGACACCATATCATTTGCTTTAAATAGATCAGTCCCAGCAACAATTGAATCTTTATTGTTAAATGAAATAGCTCCTTCTGGGCCAAGTAAGACTCTACTTCCGTAACCGCTGCCTCCGGTTGATGGGGAAATTACACCATCATTCATCATCATTAATCCTCCTATTACCGCCATAACGGCTGCGATTCCAGCAATAATAGTAACAGCACCTGCTCCTAAAGTTGATGCTGAGGCTCCTGCAACTTTAGCTGCAGTAATTGCTGATTCTTTTGCGAGGATTCCTGCTTGTTTGCCTCCTTGTTCTGTTAATGCCCTATTGTATGCTTGTTGGGATTTTAATTGTGCTACCCCTAGTACAACAGCTGCGCCCATTTGATAAACTAATTTAGTGGCCATAATAGCACCTATAGCAATCATAATACCCTTTATTAATCCAAAATTATTAACTACCTTCATAACAAGATCAAGGATTTTTTTAAATTGATCTTTATATGCATCCATTGACTCAATAGCTTTAATAATTCCATCAGTCATTTTTCCTTGTGCTATAGCTGCTTCATCCGCTATATTTTTTGCGGCTAGTTGTTTTCCTAAAGATTCATCTTCTAATTGTGCTAAAAATTGTGCTTCGGTTCCATTTGCTTTTGCTAAATTATATTTTTCTTGGGCTTGTTCTATTGAATCCGCAGATATGTTTTTTAGAGCTTCTTGAGTTGAAAGTGTATCTGCTAATTCTCCACGAGACATTCCAACGGCTTTTGCAATCGCCTCTTGTTGGATTCGATTCATCTTATTAAAATCAGCAGCACTACCAACATTTTTAGCAATTTCATCTGAGAGAGTTGCTAAATCATTATTTAAAGCTGCTTCACGGGCTTTTTCTAAATTTAAATCTTTACCAAGTAATAATTCTGCACTTAATTCAGCTTCAATTGATTCTTCAAAATTAAGAATACTTCCAGCAATGTCATCTACTTTATTTAAAGAAGTACCTAATGCCTTTGCAGCTCCTAAAGCTTTAGCTAACCCTGCTGCCCCCCCTGCGGTAGATAATTTAATAGCATTAGATAGTTTTGCTATTTCTTTCATTGCATCTTTTTCATTCAATACAATCCCTCTTTTAAGACCTGCAACTTTATAATTAGCCATTAATTGTTTTGTAGCTTTTGTTGCTTCTTGCCCCGTAGCTAATGTATAATTAAGAATACCTTGAGTTTCCTCCGCAGTCATCCCTGCGTAAGTTTCTAATTCTGCCATTAATGCAACATCCTTTTTTAAAGTTGTTGATAAATTTTCAAATTTAATTGCTGATCCTAGTTGAACATTTAAATCTGTAACAGTTTTATTAAGCTCTTTTGATGCAATAACTGCGTTTCCTGTAGATTCTAAAAAGGAAATCATAGCTTTGTTAGATTTATGAGTTTCTTCAAATGTCATACTCATAGTTTTAGCTGTGTCACCTAATCTTTTATCATATTCTATAACACCACCAATAATAAAACTAATAGCTTTATTAATAAGACCCCATATACTTAACATTCCATCTAAAGGGGTAGATATTTTATTTAATCCCCCTTCTATATTTTTACCTATTTCTATTCGTTTAGCTTGTTTAGCCGCTTTTTCAAATGATTTTTCTAAATTTTTTATACTACCATCTGTATCAACTAAAACATCATTTGCTTTCTCGTATGTTATTTGTTGTTGGGAAATAGATTGGGTAAGGTCGTAGCTTGATTTATTTAATTTATCAATTTGTTTTTGTCTTTCTTTATTATTTCCTAAGGTTCTTTGGAGTTGTTTTAATCTTTCTTTTTCCAAGTTAATACCCTGTCTTTCTTTTTTAGTTCGTTCAATTTGGACGTCTAAACTTTCTTGAGATAACTTAAGGTTTTCTTTTTCTATTTGAAACTTTGCAGTAAGGGATCTAATTTGATCCGATGAAAGTTTAGCTGAGTCATCTTGGTGTTGGGTAAATTGGGTGGCTAGGTCTACTAATCCGGATAAAGAATCTTTAGTAGAAGTAAAACCATCTTTTACTCTTTTGTTAGATGCCTCCATTTCTTTCATAGCGGCATTTATTTCACCTAAAATCCCTTTAAGTTCCTTAGCATCTTTATTAATAGCCATATTTTAAAAATGTTTTATTATAAATATTAAAAAATATTAATTTTATTGATAAGATACCGGGGGTTTACCTTTTACAGGAGATCCCAAATTAAATGTTTGTTTTTCAGAAGAATGGTTATTGCGGGGAGATGATTTTACAGTAGAAGATGCACTTTTATGAGCTTTTTCATTTGCTGCTTTTTCTTCCTCATAAAATTGTTTTATTTCATTAAAAACAAAACGACGAAGATAAATTGGCATATTGTAAACAATAGGCCAACTATATCCTCCTTTACCATAAAAACAAATTTGGTGGATTTGTTTATATATTTGTAATTTAATTGATGATTGATCGGGATTATTCGAAGTCAGGCCAAAAAAACTTAAGCCCAATTGGGATATTGACTCTAGTCGAATCTCCGGTGGGAAAAAAAGTTAAATCTACATCTGGCTGAAAATTTTTAATATGTCCTCTTAATGATTTGGAGTCTCGGGCTAAGAGATGATGATCTATAAATTCTCTAATTACTTTTGGTTCCCGACTTTTATCAACTGATGTAATCATATATTTCATTCTGGTTGATAATTCTGGAATGTTGTCTTTATTTATTTTTTTAAGCCCTTCAAGTTCTCGAGATATATTCGTTTCATCTTTATGGGTTAATAATTTAAAAGTAATTTCTGTTTTAGAAAATGGAAGAATAAAATCAAATTCATTTACACCTTGAGTAAAATTTGATTCATCTATTAGTTTTGGGTTTAATTGAGATAAATCAACAGTATGTTCTTCTTGATTATATGTAAATGTGTATTCAGAACCATATCCTAAAACACGAGCGGCAATCATTATTGCATTTTTGTCTCCAGTAATTAAATCATTGTATTCAATTGGAGTTACAATCATTGCTTTTAATAATTTATCAATAGCTGTACCATTTTTAATATAATTTGGGTTTAGAAGAATATCTTCTTCTTTAGCAGTCATATATTTCATTTCAATTACACCTTTTGATAGGGGATTTTCTGCCGGGTAAATTAAACCTTTAGATGGTAATTCAATAGTTTCTGTTGGGGTTTTATAATTTTCTTCCATAATTTTTATTTGTTATAACTTATTTGTCCTATATACATATATTAAATAGAAGTAATATTATCAGGATTTACATTAAATGATAAAACTCCTTTTACTTTTAATATTTCTTTGCGTATTTCTTCCATTTTTGAGCGATCAAAACCGCTTTTTGCAATCCAAGGATGACCATCTACTTTTACAGTCATTATAGCTTGGAATTTTGATTGATCTTGTTGATTAAATGCTAAAGGTTCTTTAGATGATATAACTGTAACACCAGGGATTGAACGGATATCTGAGTATATCTCTTTTTGGGGTCTTATATCAATATTAGTAATTAGCATACCAATCATTTTAAATTTATCTTGGTATTCTTCATTAAGTTTTTTACTTAATTCTTCTTTTACTAAAGTACGTAAATGATTTAGTTTCATACTATTATAAATATTGTATTATCTAATAAGATTAACATTTCCTTTAATTAAAGTTTTTTTATCATTATTTTTATCTCCATATACTATAACCCAAATATAAGTACCACTTTGGCATAGTTTATTATTATATGTTCCATCCCAAGGCACTTCATTATTATAACTTTTAAATATTAATTCACCCCAACGATTATAAATATTTAGATTAAAATCATATGGATCAAAACCAGAAGTAAATATTGGTAACCATGTATTATTATGTTCATCTCCATTAGGAGTAAATGTATTTGGTGTATATATTAATTCTTCAGGGCACCTTTGAATAGTTGTTATATAAGTTGTAGGATAAGATACACATCCATTTTCATATGCTACAGCTGAAAAGGTAAATGTTCCGTAATTATTCCATGAAATCGGTAAGGTTGGATTTATAATACTATCTTGATTTAATATCCATACTATGCTACCTCCACCTAAAGAAGTTGCACTATATACTCTACCTATACTATCTCCTTCACACAATTCTATAAATTCAGAATTTAAACTTCCTAAATTGTTTTGTATTTGT
>Ga0181351_1000548_pt1 | contig 10879 bp, 6 predicted proteins | sample Su13VDMM15SD_FD_170485 | JGI IMG/M metagenome (GOLD analysis project Ga0181351, IMG submission 170485) | Freshwater viral communities from Lake Michigan, USA - Su13.VD.MM15.S.D | ecosystem: Environmental > Aquatic > Freshwater > Lake | place: USA: Michigan | collected 2013-07-16 | reverse complement strand
AAGACAGACCTAAAAAGCACTATGGATACTCGTATTGCTCCTAAGGCTTTGTGGGTTAAATGGCAGATGAATCTGGCAAATATTCTTAAACAGGTTAACGAAACTAAGAGAGTTTGGAAGTCTTCAGATATGTGGTATAGAATAAACTGTCTAGAATTAGAGACAGTTAATGCTGCAAATTGTCCTGAAATTTTTCCTCTTGTAAAAGAGTATGTAGCTAAAAGTAAAGCTAAACTACCTGCTACTTATACCTCTGCAGCAGGAGATATGATTAGGGATATTACCTCTATATTTCCTTATGGAAAGCAATATGTTTTAATTACTCCTAAAGAATATGACAAGATCCGCAAAAGAGAGTTTAAGGATCCTAAGTTAGGATACGCTTTTATTATAGATAATTACCTGTATATTCCTGATTCTGAAGTAGAAAAGGTTTCTGTAACAGCAGCTTGGACTAATCCTAAAGAGGCAGCTGTTCTTAATGGTGAAGATGTATGTAAGCCTTTTCTAGACTTTCAATTTTATATGCCTGAGTATCTTATTAAGATTGTGCACGATTCTGTCCTTCAAGATTTGGCAAGTGTAAATCAAAGAACTGTTAAAGATGAAATGCCTGATTTGAACGAAAATAGTAGAGGACAAAGATAGTATGCCAGCAAAAGGTTCAATAGGTAAGTATTATGGTCGCCATGTTTTTTTTAGCGACAAGCTTTGGAAAAAGTATGTTAAACAAACAGGATCCACTATATCTTACAGCGATTTTAAAAAGGTGTTTTTGGAGAGTATGGAAGAAACTAAGAAGTGGGTACTTAGAGAGCCAGTAGGTTTTAGACTACCTAATAAACTAGGTAATATAGCAATAAACCGGATGAAAACTTATGGAGAGTTTAAAACTTATTCTAAGTTAAGAACTGAAGATGGCAAACCTATTAGAACATTTAATCTACATACAGGCGGAGATACATTTAGAATTCAATGGTTTCATACAACCAGATCTCATAAAGACTGGGTAACCTTCTGGTTTCTAGATGCAGAAAGAAAATTTAAAAGAAACCTAGCACAAGTATTAAAATCAGAGAAATATCCTTTGTACAATACTTATATGCAGGATCAATTTGTAATTACAAAGTAACATGCAAGAATTAGATTTTATATCAGCAGAAGGCGTTATTTCCCTAGTTCAAGAGGACCTTAGTTCTTTTGATGCTAATAATCAGTTAGATCCTGGACGTTGGTATCCTTGGATCAGAAAGGTAGTATCTGATTTAGGTATTGCCTGCTTAGAATACAAGCATGCTTTACTTTGGGTTAAGAATTACAAAGTAGAAATTCCTTGTGATTTTTACATTTTAGATTCTGCTTTTTTAGTAAACCAAAGTTGTTGTGGGCCTGACAAGGGAATTATTCATTACCAAGGTAGAAAGATTATTTGGGATGATACAACTACATCTTGTGCTGTGCCTGGTAAAGAATGTAACAATTCTTGTGAATATCTAACTTGTGAATTGGATAAGTTTAATGAGGTGACTGTTCGTGAATACGTAATGGGCTTGCCTTATACTTATACACTTCCTACAATGTTTCCTTTGTATGTAAACCAAAGAGTATCAAAAGGCTGGTGTTTACCTAAGTCTATTTGCTTTGGTTCTACATCTAAACACGAGATTACAATAACTAATGGGGAAATGTACACTAACTTTGATGAAGGGTTAGTGCTATTTAATTATTACGCTTACCCTGTAGATGAAAACAACCTGCCTAAGATACCTGATCATCCTAAATACAAAATGGCTATAGAGTATTTTCTTAAATGGAAAACTTTAGAAAAGCTGTGGATAAATAATGATGATATGGGAGTAGCTCAAAAAATGACTTACTTTAAAGACCAGTTTGAAAATAATTATTACCCTGATGCTGAATATTTTTCTAAGCTTCAATCTATGAGTGCTACAACTGATATGATTAGAAACAATAGAAGAAGATTTCAAATATTTCAATTGACACAAAGATAATGGCTATACTAGATCAAAATATTCCTACCCAAGGGATGTCCAACGATCATCCTATGAATCTTAAGGATAGTCAGTATCCTTTAATGGTTAATGGTAATATCCAGACAGATATAGCTGGGCCTATTACTTTAACTAATGAGCATTCTAATATTTCGTGTTTGCAGGAAAAATTTGATGTAGGTTACAAGTTAATAGGTAGTTTATTTGTACCTGAAAATGATGTAACCTATGTATTCCTTACAGACGGTTCAGGCAATTCTGAAATAGGGTTTGTGTCAGAATGTAATTTTATAGACAGAACAGATATACCTACTCAAGATCCTTGTGATCAATGCGAAACAATAAATGTAGAATTACCGCCTCTTGAGACTCAAACTCAAGAACCTTGTTGTACTTATACTTGTATTTCTAAGGCGACTTGCCTAAATTTTAATATTGATTTTCCTATACGCAAACCTGTTTACAAGAAAGATAATTGCGGTGGAACTTTGTATTTTACAGATTTTCTTAATCCTGTTAGAGCCTTAAAACTTACACCTGATAACACACTTGATGATTCTGTAAGAGAGGTAGATTATTATTACTGTGAGGGTTCAGAAATTTCTTACTCAACATGCGAAATTGCTCCATGCTCTTGCTGTAGAATTGCGTACAAAGATTATTGTACTTCTGAAGATTTGGATTGTTTTAAAATTAGGTTATTTCCAGAGGTTAAACATTTATGTATTAAACCTTTGAGTGTAAATGCAGGAGGTTCTCTAAGAGCTGGTACTTACCAGCTTGCAGCTTGCTATACAGACTCTAATGGACAAAAAGCTACTAGGGCATTTTCTTGCTCTAATCCAATATCTGTATTTGATCCTAATCAGACAGTAACTACTGAAACAAGCTATCCTACAAATTTATCTGTTAAGTTTAGCATAAATGACCTAGACCCTACTCTTTACCAATACATCAATATTTACATAGTAGCTACTATAAACAGAGTCGCTTCTGTTAAGCAATATGGACCTATTGATATATCAGCTGTTCAAAATGGAACTTTTATTTATACAGTTTCAGACTTTGAAAAAGGTATTGATGTAACTATAGATGATGTACTTCAAATACTTCCTGTGTATGATAAGGCGCAGGAAATTACAACTGCAGGAAATGTTTTATTGTTAGGAAACCTAACAGCTCCTAGAGATTTGAATTTACAGAAAGCTGTAATAGGACTTTCTAGTAATGTTAGGTGGGCTACCTCTGAGGCTAATGAGTGGTTTTATAGAGATGGTGCTGCAGATGCTAATTACAGAGGTTACCTTAGAGATGAGGTATATCCTTTAGGTATTGTGTTTGAAAGAAACAACACTCTTGATACTTGTGTTTATCCTTTTGTAGGCAGAGAAATAAATCATGCATTTGGTCTTGTAGAAACTACGGAGGATGTTAATGGATGTGTAGAAGAGTGGGTAGATATGTTTACTGATGCCAGTGCTACATTTCAGTCCTCAATAGGTTCATCTATATTTAACTATGTTGGAGAATGGATTCCTACAAGAGCTTATACACCAAGAAATGTTCCTAGACCTACAGATCCTTATGAAGTAGTAAGTTATCAAGGTGTTTACTATGTAGCAACTACTTTAATACCTGTAGGAGATTCACCTTTGACTAATTCTGCTTGGTTAGAAGTAACTGTGCCTGATTCTTGTTTTTTTTGTAGCATTATTGAAAATTCTATAGTTACAAATAATGATGCATTAGTTCCTCCAGGTTGTGATAATGGTAGAGGTTCTATTCCAGGAAATCAGGCAAATTATTCTAATTTCTGGAGAGTGTATAATACAGCATATAACCTAGGACTGACATGTTCTCCTGAAAGAGATAAGGTGACTTGTGTTGATAAATTTGAAGATATATCCTGTTCCTCTTATACATTTACAGTTCCTACTTTAAGTGCTGCTTGGAATGCAGGAGGTCCTGGTCCTATAAGATTTGAAACTACATTATCTCCTGTGGGTAATATAGCGGTAGGAAGCCAGATACACTCTTCAAAATTTCCTAATAATGCAACAGTTATAGTAACTAGTTTAGACGCTTCAGGTGTGGATGCAAGTGCTGATATACTGATACCAGCTTATGGAGATACTATTGGACTTACAACTACTGCTACTATATCATTTACAATAAGCTGCGATGCCTCAGGTTTAGATTGTTCTGGCACTGATTATTGCACACCTAATGATTGTTATATAGATCGTGATAATAAGTGTATACCTTGTAGTAATAATTATATGACTGCTATAAATGAAATAGCGCATTGTCTTAGTCAATGGCAGTCAACTTATTTTTATTCTATAGGTAATATTGTTTATTATGACGGTTCGGCTTTTACAGCAGTAGTGGATGGTAGCGGTAGTATACCGGGTGCTTCCCTGGCTTGGTCTGATGGAACAGCTTCAGCTTCTGGAGGTTGTGATTGTCCTATGTGGCCTCCTGTTGATGCTATTGCTGTTGTGGATTTATCAGGATGTAATCCTGGATTTGTTCGTACAAGAACAGATGCTTTAAATTATTTTGATGCCAGTGGTAGTTATCTGCTTTGTATAGATGCTACTTTAGCAGGTTATAGTAATAATCTTGCTGATCCTTTTGCAGTTAAGCTAAGTTCTGAACCTGTAAAAATATTAGACGCTTCTACAAAAGATTGGTATATTTATGATGTAACAGGAATACAAGACGTAATTATTCCCTCTTCAGACCCTACATCTAAATTTATAGTAGGTACTAAAGGACCTGAAGATCCAGTATGTTTAAATGGCTTAAAACTATTAAACCCAGCAGGACAGCCTGTACTTAATTATTTATTTTCTGGAATTAATTTACCTGATACTGAACCATCTAATTACACTCCTACAAATGATGTAGCTATATTTACACCATCTCCTGAAAACAAATGTAATGATTATGGACCTAGTGCTCCATTAATGTACATGCTTGGTAATAATTTAGATACACCTACAGTTCCTCCTGATTGTTGTACTGGATCAGGAGAAAACTGCGAATGGACTGATTCTGATTATTGGAATATTGCTGCAACTCCTGCTATTACAGGAGAGGTGAATAATACTAAATATCAAAGTTATTGGTATTCGTTTATAGCAACTGGTTCTCAACCTACTATTATAATTAAAAGTAAGATAGGTTATAAGTTTGGAGAGTTTATATTATTTGATCCAACTCCTGTACATATTCCAGCTCCTGATGATTACCAAGAACCGGGAGATTTTAGAATTGATGTGTACGAAGATAATTTTTCAGGAACTCCTAAATGGTCAACAGGGCCAGATTCTATAAATCCTGCTACCTATTACTACACAGGATCGTATGAAGATATAGGCGTTTTAGTCATAGGAGATGTAGCTAATTCAACTGGATTACCTACAACTGCTAATCAATTACCTCTTATAACAGGTAAGACTTATTATGTACACATCTATCTTCTTCAGCAAGGAATAGATAAAGTAAATAAAGCTCCTATAGGAAATCCTAATAAATCAGATCCTTGTATAAGTTACGATGCCACCGGTGGTTCATCTTGTTGCCCTTGTTATTTTGCAAACTATGCATACCTAAACTTGTGTATAAATAGTGCTACTTCTGATAATAAAAGATCTGTATCATTACCTGAAACTTGGGAGCTAGATTGTGACTATAGAATTTTTTACAGAGAGTATGAGCTTATTGATAATGGATGTGCTGTACAGACTTTTGAATATGGTAACTTTGCTTTCTGGCAATCTTTAAATACAACCTATCCCACATCTACTTACATAAATAGTAATGGTGAGGAGAGGGCTATATGGGGAGATCTTTGTGGTCAACCTATTAGACATTTTAAATTTCCTGATGTTTATGTATCTAAAGTACAAAACCAGGATCTTCTTATAAACTTTGATACATTAGGAAATCCAGTATCTAGACCTTTTAATCCTGGAAGAACTGCCAAAATATATCCTTTAGGAGTTCGTGTAGATCCTATAGATGTTAAGGCTTGGTTAGATTGGGCAGCTTTAGATGAAGTTAGTGGTGGGGGAGGTCTTATTACACAGGAAGAAAGAGATTCAATTACCGGCTACAAGATAGTAAGGGGTAATAGAGTTGGTAACAAGTCAGTAGTAGGTAAGGGCCTTTTATTTGACATGTTTAGGTATAACCAATACGACTATATAAATGATTCGTATTCAAATACTTTTAGTTATTATGCTAACTATCCTTTTAATGACTTAGAATCAGATTCTTACTTAGTAAGAGCAAAGAAAGATATTCCTGCTCCTTTTAGCGGAAATGGAAACAATCGTTATGCTTTTTTATCCCCTGAAACAACTTTTAATTCGCCTACCTTAGGTTATGAGTTAAAACTAGAATCAGTTGTTTTTGGTGATGCCTTAGGTAGTTTTTATGAAGTTCGTAACCATCCTAAATATTCATTGTTAAGTTCAGGTGGTATAGCTCTTGCTGCTTCTTTAGCAGCTATACAACTAGTAGCAGATTTGTTAATTTTAACAGGTCAGTTAATAGGTCCTACCTGGGAGGTAGGTACTACTTTTTCTATACCTGTGGGATCTATTATTGGTACTGTAGGAGCTGGGCTAAATACTGTTCCTAACTTCTTTACCTATGCAGCTAGATGGAGAGATATTATTACTAATTTTGGAGTACCTCAAAACTTTGCTAAATACTATGCAGCTGTAGGCAATTATCATAGTAGCGGTGAGGTAGGAGAAGTTGTCAATAATATAGGAGAGAAAAGAAGAGAAGTATTAAATTACAGCTACCTTCTTGGAGGCAACTATAGTTTATCAGATAGTGGTATATTGTCTAGAATTAATAATTATCTTAGGGAAGATTCAGTTTATCTGTATTTGAATAAGAAATTTACCTATTCAAATTTACCTATAAAAGGACCAGTATCTACTGACAACAGCAAGTTTGTAATGTCCAGTAATCATGACAATAAAGAATGTTCTTTAGCAGATAGACAATCTGCAGTATCTTCTTTTTATGCTTCTGTTAAATACAATGTACCTGATCAATATGGATACCTTCAAGATATAGAGTGGTTATACACAGGTAAATGTGCAAGTCTTTTTGATTCTAATGAGAGTGTATGTGCTTTGATTTATGGTGGAGATACTTTTATTTCCAGAATGACTCAAAAGAGAAAAATTCCTTTCTTTATTACTAATACAGTAGGAGCTCAAACAGGAGTAGATTCTCTTTATAGAAGAATAAGTAATATTACAAGTGCTAAATACTATTTCAATTCTATAGGAGAATCAGCTGCTAATAGTTCAAGTATACAATTCAAAGAAGTTGAAAATAACCTTGATTGTGAAAATACAGGAGATGGTTTATACCTAAAAGGAACTATCTACTTGTTTAGTTATGGTATAGCCTCTTTTATATGTGAGTCTGACTTTAACCTAAACTTTAGGTACACAACTGACGATAAGTTTAAAACTTTCTATCCTTTCCAAAGTGATATAGAGTCTTGGACTCAGGAATACAGGGTGCCTATTGAAACACCTAACTATTATCAATACAATAACGATTACTCTAAACAAAACAAGGAGAATTTCTTTTGCTCTCAGCCAGGTATATACTCTAATGATTTGTGCCTTACTACTTACAAAAACAGAGTTATAAATTCTCAAGTAGATACTGATTCTGACTTTTATTCAGATCCTTGGAGAATATTTCTAGCTAATGATTACAAAGACTTTCCTCTTGAAAATGGACAGTTAGTAGGTTTAGATGGTGTAGAAAGAGATAAGCTTGTCCTTAGGTTTAATAAAACTACCTGGGTACTTAATGCCTATTACACTATGACTACAGATGCAGGTGTAGCTCAAATAGGGGCTGCTGGGTTATTCCAACAAAAACCTGTGGAGTATGCAAAAACAGAAATAGGTTATGGTGGAACTCAGCATCACGCTTTTGTTACTACTCAATTTGGACACTTTTGGGTAGATGCTGCAAGAAGTGCTATATTTATGTTGCCTCCAGGCGAAGGCGGTATTCAAGAAATTTCTTTATCTCTTAATACCTTCTTTAACAATAATTTACCTTTCTTTATCCTAAAAGCTTTTCCTAATTACAATGTAGATAATAACTACAAAGAAATAGGTTTAGCTATAGGTTGGGATAATAAGTTTGATAGATTATTTCTTACTAAGAGAGATTATGAATTGAGATCTCAATATGTAGGCAGAGTTAATTATGTAGATGGTAAGTTTATTTATACCCCAATAGGAGGCCCTGCTGTAGAAATATTTCTGACTAACTCTATTTATTTCTGCAACAAATCTTGGACTGTAGCATATTCACCTTTGACTAAATCCTGGATAAGTTATTATTCTTTTATACCAAATTTCTATATAGGCCATGAAAACTATTTTCAAACGGGAATTAACTTCTCACAAAATAACGAGCCTGAGGAGTTGGGCCTTTGGAATCACTTGCTCACTAACAAGTCTTACCAAGTGTTTTACGGAAACTTGTATCCCTTTATTACTGATGTTGTAGTTAAAGAGCAACTTATTAATAAACAATTACAATCAATTGAATATCAAGCAGACTTTTTAAGATTCCAAAATGATTACGATTACTTCTATAATCCTAGAGTTACTTTCAACAAGATGGTCATCTGGTCAGAAAACAGAAATTCAGGCAATCTTGAGTTGGTACCCCAAATACCGGGCAACCTTTCTCAAAGTGTTTTATACCCTGTGGTTAACTCTAATTCCACTAGTATCCTAGTAACTAGAAAAGAAAACAATTGGAGAGTAAATGAGTTTTGGGATTTAGTCAGGAACAAGTACAATAATGTACCGCCTATGCAGTACAATTGCCACCCTTACTTAAAAGAGGTAAACCCTGTAGCTATAAACTACAATAAGCCTACTTTTGAAAGAAGCAGAATTACTTCAGATTATATGTATCTTAGATTCATAAATGATCAATATAGTAATTACAAGATTATAAATAAATGGTTCTTAAACAAAATAATTAAATCATATACATAATGGCACTACAATTAAAAAAGAAAACAGAGTATTCTGAAGATGAAAAAGGAGAATACTCAACACCTGCTGCAGGATTAGACGGTATGGTAGCAGCTTGCGTATCAGAACTTATGAACGCAGCCACATCATTTCACAAGTTACACCTTAAGGTAACAGGACCAGGCAGTCATGCTGCACATACAGCGCTCAATGAGCTTTATGATGAATTGCCTGACCATGCAGATACAATTGCAGAAGAATACCAAGGCGCAGCTGAAAAACTCTTAACTTATAAGGAAGTTTCTCCTAGATCATTAAACTCTGTTAAAGAAGGAATAGCCTACTTGAGAGAGATGAAAGAAATGATTGATGGACTACAGGAAAAAATACCTTATTCTGAAATTATAAATCAGCTTGATAATATTAAAAGCACAATTAACTCTATTAAATACAAACTATTGTTCCTATCCTAATGACCGCCTCTATTACTAGATTAGGAGATTCTACCAAGGTATATATAGACGGCCTGCTTCATTTATATGTAGCAGATCGTATAACTATGATACAAGCTTGGAAACATGAAAATACCTGGTGGATGATAGAGGTTCAAACAGCTAGTAATACTACTACTCTTGAGTACGATTGTTTTGGAAAATGGCAAAAAATATTAACTTTGTTAAACAATAGCTAAGATTAAATAATATGAAAAGATTACTATTAATAACTTTAATCCTTCTTGTATCATTTTCTTTTGCAAAAGATTTTGAAATTGTATCAAAACCAGGAACTTTATTTTCAACAGAAAAAGCTGTTCTTCTTTATTGCGGAGGTATTTTTTACGAACCTTGTACTTTTAACATTGCTTTAAAAGATGGTGTATACCTTTACATTTCAGAAACTTTAAGAGATACAGTATCTTTTATTGTAGATTCACAAACAGCTTACATTTTAAGAAAAAAAGATAATTCAGAATTTAGAATATATAAGCAATGAAAAAGAAGCTTAACATAAAACCTAAACGTGAAAGCAATATTCCTGAACGGAATATGATGCAAGATAGTGTAAGAATGCCTAAAGCAGGATATGGAGGAACAACAGGAATGGGAACTGTTCCTATGATGATGTTTGAGCATGGAGGAAAGTTTGGTTCTTACGATAATAGAGATACAGGTTATTATAAACAAGGCGGTTATATTTGGCAAACTACACCTCACATGAAACATGGAGGCATGCCTGCTTATGGACAATCTTTTCCTGAGGCTAATTGGTGGGGATATAGATCATCAGGACCTTCTCAATTTACCTTACCTTATCAACTAGATATAAAACTTCCGCCTCCTCCTGAAAGAGAAGGACCTATTCCTACATACAGGAATGAAATCAATAGTACAGATTATGATGCTGCTACGTTTAAAGCAGGTGGTCGTGTTAGGATGAAGTTTAGAGGTGAGAATCACGAGATTTATCAAGATGGTGATGCTGTATATGTTAATCATCCTGAAACTAGACCTGGAAAAGATAAAGGTAAATGGAAGAAGTTTAATGCTACTAAAGAGGTAGGGGCTAAAACTATAGGTCAAGCTGAACACGCTATTGAGGAATGGCATAATGCTAATCCGGGTAAATATGAATTTGGAGGTAATGTTACTACAGGTCAATGGGCAATCATTGATGATGGTGAAAATGACCTTCCAGAAGCAGGTAAAGGATATATTGTAAAAAGATCTAGTGATAGAAAAGGAAAGACTCACGTAGTAATAGGTCCTGATGGAACAAAGAAATACTTTGGAGATTCTAAACTAGGACAACACCCTA
>Ga0181351_1000547_pt1 | contig 10905 bp, 22 predicted proteins | sample Su13VDMM15SD_FD_170485 | JGI IMG/M metagenome (GOLD analysis project Ga0181351, IMG submission 170485) | Freshwater viral communities from Lake Michigan, USA - Su13.VD.MM15.S.D | ecosystem: Environmental > Aquatic > Freshwater > Lake | place: USA: Michigan | collected 2013-07-16 | reverse complement strand
ATTAACGCATCCCCTTTGTCTTCATGTTCTTGGCAGTGCGAGCACCGCGCATAGGCATCTTGGCTTCAGACATCGCAATTGCGATGGCCTGCTTGGGACTCTTCACAACCTTGCCGCCCTTGCCAGAGTGCAAAGTGCCAGCCTTATATTCACCCATCACCTTGCCAACCTTCTTTTGTGCCTTGGTCATCTTCATGTTTCACCCCTTAAAGAATTAACTAATTATGCAACCCGTGGCAAGTTTCTGCGCAGTGGCTTGTTCCACTTGGTCGAGCCAGCCGAACCATACATCCCAATCACAGCGTCAGAAGCAAACGTCAAACAAAAAGCATCAGCGCGGTCCGGCGACGACATCCCGCGCTTCTTCAATTCATCCTTGCCCTCAATCTGGATCTTGCCGTTGGATGTAAAGCTGTACCTGACAGCCGCCAATTCACCAATCAACGCCTCATCTTTAGGCATCCGACAGTCCCGCTGCTCCAGCCACGCCTTGGCCTTGTGCCACAGCTCAGCCTTCAAGTTCCTATACGTCCCGCCCATGGCCGGTGACTCGGCCACATTGATGCCTCTCGCCGGTAACCCCAACTCTTTCAGCCGATCAACCACGCCAGCGCCCAAACCAATCGAGTCCACCAAGATCTCTTGTGGCCGCTGGCTGGGGACGAGGATCTCATACTCGGCCACGACTGCACCCGTCAATTGCATTAAATCGAGGTTTTTCCACGTTTTTATGGGCTCCAGCACCGCATTTCCCTGCCTCTTGCACAGAGCAGACCGGTCAGAGCCAAACCGCGCCACATCCAAACCCCACACCAAAGGTGCGTGCTTACTCGCCTCCACATCCCGCTGTGTCGCCAATTCCAGCAGCTCCATCGGGATCACGGTGTCGTCGTCACTCCTTGGAAACTCACCCAAGACGCGAATTCTGTAAGCATTTGACTCCTCGCCGTAACGCGCCTTCATCTCCTCAATGTAGGCTTCGCTGACCCTCGGAGAGTCGGCGCAAGACACCTTCATCGTGATCCAGTCAGCCGTCAGACGGTTGTGCGTGTCAAAAAAGAACCCGCTGGAGCGCACAGGGTTGCCCAGCAACAGGGTGACGGCGGCGTGTCCCGACATCGAGCCAGCCGCAGCCTCAAACACCTGCTCGGGTATACCGCTGGCCTCATCAGCCACCAACATCACGTTGTCACTGTGAACCCCCTGCAAGGCTTCAGGCTGCTCGGCGCGGCTAGTCCTGGCTGAGATAAACGCCTCGTTGTTGGCGCTCTTCATCTCAATGCGGTCCTGCTTCACCTCAAGCTGGTCCTGCAACATCGGCGGCAACACCTTCACCCATCTCTTGACCTCCGCGAACAAAGCGTCATAAAGCTGGCTGGATGTGGGGGCCGTCACCACAATCTTGACAGGAAACCGCAAAAACAGATACCAGAGCATCGCCCAGGCTGACGCCGTGGATTTTCCAACGCCATGGCCTGATCTGACCGAGATGCGGCGGTTGCCTGCCGCGATGTGATTCAGGAATTCAATTTGCCACGTGTCAGGCTCAGTGTTCAACACCTCCCGCACAAAGAGCACAGGGTTATTTTTGTAGAGCTTGACGAATTCCACAAATGGGTTATCGGGTGCTGTGGCCAATTTTTTTTTGGACGGCTTGGCGGCTTGCGTAGTGGGGGTAGGGGGGTGGGTCATGGGTTTCGCTGTCTCTTAGGGTGCACCATCAGCCGCCCCCGCCGCGCCGAGCGATGGGGGGGGTCGAGCCGCCGCGCCAGCGGGTAAGTACCTTCGGCGTATGTGGACAACTTCCAGACGCAGAACTGGCGTAAGTCGTTGATTCGATTGGCCTTTGTGGATATGCGTGCATTTGTCGGCTTTATACGATGTCCATTATGTTAACCACGCAAGGTGTTACGCACAGGTTATACATGCGCAACCGCGGCAAATGCCAGTTGTCCACAGGCCGCGATGAACATCATGCCTTTTCCCCTGTGGATAAGTCGTCGATGACCTCGACGTGTCGCAGCGCGTCGATGCGCAGGTCCTGCATGTTGATCGTCACTTGCGCCTGCTTTTGTAAGCCATAAGTCTTCTGATCCCACCTTTCGGCCAGCCATTGCCGAGTGCGGATGCGCTGGACGTCGCGCTGCGGATTGCTGTCGGCCATGCTGTCTGCGATGTCCAGAGTCTCCACCGCGAGTTTGTCAGCCGCTTTCGCGCGCGCACGCGCAATTATATGGGGATCGGTATCCTCGATCCATTGCTCTAGCGCTCTGCGCCCGATACCCAGCTCGTAGCAGATCTGTGTCTGTGACCGGCCATCCTCAAACATGCTGACGATCATGTCGTCTGGCAACTGCTCAAGCATTGCCATGTCTTGTCTGAACTTTGGTCTTCCTGGCACGCTCAATACCCCCTTACAGCCGTTTTAACGCGCTGGACAACCGCCAGCACCTTCTCGCGGATTAAAGACGCCAAACGCTTAATTTGTCCCATGTTTAAACCTCTCTGCTGCTTTTGAGTTGAACTTGAACTCTGTTGGCTCATTGTCGCTGAATGTCAGGTCGTTTTCAAAGTCATCAAATCCTGTTTCACCACCCAGCTTGGTTGAGCTGAACTTTGTGACTTGTGCTGTTGGGATCATGGCTTTGATCTTGATCACCTCTTGAACGATTGGCTCGACCATGAACACCTCCAGCTCTTCCAGGCTCCAGATGTGCTCATCTCGCAGATCTGTTCTGGATGTCTGGATTGCCAGTGCCTCGCTGATGGTCCTGACGACCACCATGATCTGGCCGTTGCCCATCTCCCACTCGATGCGTGGAATATCTTTCCCTGCTGGCTGGAACCCTGCCTCGGTTGCCTTGTTGTCCAACACGCCAAAAGCTCTGATCATTCCCGCCACCGCCGAATCGAACTTGATCTGATCCTTGGCCGCAATGAACTGATGAACTCGACTGTTCTGCACCCAGAATTTCTCTCTCACCTCACTGTCTACTAAAGTAATCAGTCGATTTTCTCCCCACTTCCTATCGCTGGCCGCCTTGACTGCCTCCAATTCCACCAACTTTGATTGAACGTGAATCGTCCAAGGATCTGCTGGTGGACGTGGCTGCTCCACCAATGGAAGCTGATTCGGTTTTCTCGTTTTCTGTTTCGTTGCCATCTTTTTTTCTCCGTTGGGTTACACGATCCATTGGTTACATTACACACTGTCTTATAGACAGTGTGTGTGTAACGTAACCTTTGGACGTTACAAGTGGTTACATCTGTAACTGTTTGTAACTTGTATCCTGTATGTTTATCCAGTATCAATATTCGTCTTCTGACTGATCTTTTGACTCTAACCACACAAATTTGTCCCTGATTCCGCCCATGCCAGACTCCACCAATCTCTGTTTTGCGCGATGCCAGGCTGTCTTAAATGTGTTCTTATCGTCCTCAGTGCACCCCATTTGCGACCACAATTCCTGCCTCCAATCGTCCAAATTGGCGGCCATGCGTTGCTTGCCATTTATAAACTTTATAACTCCTTTGCTTTTCACTACCGTGTTCAGGCAAAGCATCTCAACCTTCTGATATTTGCCCTTTCCGGCGCTCCCCTTGTTGCCTTTGGATTCCTCATTGACGGCCTCATCGCTGGCTTGGACCGCCAGGCTGACCACAGGATCGAAGCCCAAGCTGGACCCGCTGATCTCTATTTCGACCATCTCAAACCCGATTCGGATACCGTCTTGGCCGTCCTTTTGCTTGGTGAGGCTGATGATTCCTTTGGCCTGATCCTCAAACCGCAGGATCTCAAGCTGTGTGTCTACAGCGCCAAGCAGGCTTGAGTGACCGCGCAACCCTTTGGCCAAGTCCTTCCCGCTGTGGTGCAGCACCATCAATGCGCAGGCCAGGAACTCTTGAATCTTGCCCATTGACGTGATGAATGAACCCATGGCGTCTGAGTCGTTCTCATTGCCGCCGCCAAACGCCCTTGCCAAGGTGTCGATGATGAGTAGCTGGAACTCGATGCCTGTTGTCTCCACCAACTGGACCACGGCCATCATCAGCGCGTTGAAGTCCTCGGCGCTGGATCTCAGGTTGAGCTGATGCCTGATGACATAGATCGGCGCACCTTTGGGCGTGCTGTGGTGGATCTGACAAGCCTTAATCCTTGCCCCCATACCGCCAAAGCCCTCACCGCAGATATATAAGACTGCGCCCTGCTTCTCTATTTGGTTGCCCATCCACTGCCTGCCTGTGGCTATTGCCTCGGCCATGTCCAGCGCAATGAACGACTTGAATGAGCCTGGCGGGCCGTACAAGGCTGTAAATGCTTTTCTTGGCAGGATGCTGTGGATCAGCCACTCGACTGGCTCGTCCTGTATGTCATCCCACGCCTCAATGTTGACTGTCTTTGGCGGCTTGGCTTCTTTGGCGGGCTTTGCTTCTGCTGTTTGGTCTGGCGCGAACTCCTTGGCGATGTCCTCTGGCTGTGCCTGCTGTTGTTGTGGCGTTGCATCAATCGGCGCATCCAGCTTCAGCGCGTTGAGCCTTTCGGGAACCGTTACATCGTCAATGCTCGTCACCTTGAACGCAGCCTTGACCAATGCCACAAGGTCATCTCTTTGCTTGTTGTACTGGTGGACGAACTCGTAGGCGTCATCGGCCGTGTTCGGTAGTTGTAAATCTACAACCTTGACGTTCTTGGCGATGGGCAGGATGGCTTCCACGGCCTTTTGCGCGTAGCGCCAGCCTGGCAAATCGTTGTCGGGCACGATCACCACATTCGCGCCAGCGAAATACTCTGTGATGGCCTCCGGCCAGCTTCCGGCGCCTGTGTGTGCCGTTGTTGCCGTGACACCAATGCTTATCAGCGCGTCTGCGGCCTTCTCGCCCTCGACCACATAGATGATGCGCCCCGCGGTCTTCGCGTCCAGCAGTTCGGGTAACTTGTAGGGGACTATCCTGGCGTCTCCAAGGGTTGTGGAGCGTCTGCCGTCAGAATCAATTTTGTAGAGCCTGTAAGTCTTTCCAGACTCTCCAATCTTCATGCGTTGCTTGACGAACACCGTGGTGCGGTCCTCGTCTTGGTACTCCCACTCTTGGTCAAACTTGATTTGCGGCAAAGGCTTGATGTTTGCCAGCGGGTCTGGTCTCTCTTCCAGCTCTGGCAGCAGGCGCATGTCCTTGATGGTGTTGAAGACGTCTTCCTGTGTGCACCCACCGTGGCAGTGGAAGAGAGGTTTGCCGTCATCGTTGATGCTGATGCTGAGTGAGGGATTCTTGTCTCCATTGCCCTTGCCGTGGCCTGGTACTGGGCAACTTGCTACCCACTGGCCGTTGGCTTTCTTTGCGTTGCCGAGCTGCTTGGCTATTTGTTCTGCTTGCATTTATATGCTGCCATTTTTTTGAGAAAAAAAAAGCCGAGGCTGTCACACCTCGGCACTTGACTGATGTCAGTTAAAACATTTCGTCTTCACTGGCGGCCACAGCAGCCGCCGCAGGCGTTGGCCTCTGTACAGGTGCAACAAACGGCGCAGGAGCTGGCGCAGCCTGGGCCACAAACTCGGCATCAGACTGGTCCATACCGGCAGGCTTGTCAATCCACGACACCAGATTGAATGCTGGGATGCGGGTTGTGCCCTTGCCGATCTTCTCCAGCTTTGAGCCTGTGTACTCAAGCACCGGCATCTTGCCAGGGTTGGCGGCATATTGCTCCATGCAAGCAGAGTGCAGATTTTGAAGCCCCATATTTGGTCCTACGCCGTTAGAACTCCACTCCACTGTGCCGATCTCCTTGTTGTAGAACTTGACGATGAAGCCGCGCTTGTGTTCGGGCGATGGCTGTGGACCCTTACGGCCAAGCTGTGCATCAGGATTCCATTCGCGCACACCAACACCCAAGAGGAGCCATCCTGTTTGTACTGCGTCGATGTCGAACACGACCTTCTTGAGTTGGATTTCCTCGCCAAGGTTGTTTGTCCAGGCATTCGCCTGAGGGGAGAAGCGGATGTAGTTACCAGAGCCGCCAGCAGAAGAGAGATTTAGCATTTTGCGTTTCGCTTTCAAAAGTTACAGGGGTTGCATTATTGACTCAAGCCGCGATCTCTCGCAAGCGTCAAGCCACTTGATACCTTGGCCGTGAGATCGTCCAAGAGTACTCTTTGATCCTTTGGAAGCAGTTTCTCTGCCGCCGCTGGAGTAATTAGGTTTGTTTCAAATATGTCTACATCGGATAAACCCGCAGCGATCAATTCGGCACGCGCATTGGATTCATCAAGCCACTTGCGTGAGGCGCGTTTGGGTTGCAACTGCCAGCCAGGCACGACCATGCCGTCCTTCTCCATCGCCGACATAGCGTGATCTCTGACGGCATCTATGAACTTCTCCACCAACGGCGCACGGTCCAAGATGTCGCTGATCTGCTGCGGTGTGAGAGACAACATCACTTGTTTGACGTCATCTTTCTTGATTGCTGTGATGTCTGGCTGTGCGGCAACCACGTCAAATAAAGTCTTCTGTGCACTGCAAATCGTCTTGGCGGGACACCATTGGCAGGCTGACTCTGATGGCGCAAACCGTGGCGCATCACTCACAACATCTTCAATGGCGGGCAACATGACCTGCGTCTCCCACACGCCCAACTCGTCAGCACTCATGCGGTGGATTCGCTTGTCACCATGGTGGGGCTGGATGATCTGGAACTCGACTTCCTTCACGCGCAGGTTGTTGACCTTCATCGCGCCCAAGGCGTAAATCTTCATCTGCTCGCTGTCGGCGTCCACATATCCCCGACCTGTCTTCAAGTCCGCGATGGTGAGTTTCTCTTTGATGATGGACCAGCCAACCACGTCAGCAGTGCCTTGCAGGCTGAATTGAGGCGTGTCGTACAGCTTGAACAACTGCTCTACCTTGACGTGCCCCAGCTCGTCCTGAATGGCCCAAATGGCTTGTAGGTGCTCCAAGGCGAACTCGCAGTTCTCCTCAGTCATGGTGATGCCCTCGACCTGCTGCCCGACAAACTTCATGGGGTCGGTGTCAAGCTGGAAGCATGTCTCGGCCAGCGCGTGAATGGCTGTGCCAATCTTGGCGGCCTCACCTGACTCTTGATATGGAACAAGCGTTGAGAGCCGCGCAGAGGCTGGGCAGGCGATCCAACGCGAGGCAGAGGATGGCCGCAGTTTGAGTTGTTTCATTCGTTGTTGCCTTCATTGATGTTGTTGTTGATGAGCAAGATATATGCGATCTTTCGCACCTCGTTGCTGGCTGCGTGCCCCAAGTCTTCGGGGTCGAGCAGGCGCTTCAAGAAGACGATGTGCTGCTGGTTGAGCTTGCGTTGGCGTTCTAGCTCTGTGCCAAGCCAGATGATGTGCTCTCTGAGGGTTTGGCGCTCTTTGTCATCCATAGTGCTTGCCCCAATATGCGATGAGACTGGCGTCACTTCTCCCGTCATCTTTGACGCGCTTGAAGTCGGCTTGGTTGTCTGGAAACAGTTCCATGGCGCGTGATCGGCTGGCATCTTTGCCTGCGCCACGGTGCACGGCCTTCACCCAGGTGGCTGGCGCCACATAGGTCACAGGCAGTTTGAACGCGGCAAGGATGCCCTCGATCATGCCGAATGAACGGCCAAAGCTGAAGACACTTGTCACGCCCTGACCGGCCATGGCTCCCACGCGCTCGCAGTAGACGTGGCAGTCTTTGCCAGAATACAGGTACAGCAGGTCGGCAAGCTCGGTGGCAGAAACCTGCCGCTTGGCTTTGCCGTTGCGCTCCACCGTCATGGTGGGCATATCGAATATCTTCAGGCTCTCGGGCGACATGACGGCGATTGCGCCTGAGAGGCCAGGGTCCACGCCAATGCAGTATTTGGTCATTTGACGGCATCTTCCATGGCTTGATTGATGACCTTTAGACGCGCTGAGATGAGTGCATCTGCGGCTTGGTCCAGCTTGATGACGCTGCCGTAGAGTGGCTCTGTGATGCCGTTAAGCCAGCGCGAGACTTGAGCCTGGTCGATCTCTGCGACTCGGCAGACGTCCGACATCTTGTACCCAGCCGACTCGGCCTTGTACTTGATGTCGTGGATTGCTTGTTGTGAGACTTTCATGTTTAGAATGTTAACCATGTTTTGTGAAGATGGTCAAGTGTACAGTGAAAAAAGGGGGCTGACTCACGCCAACCCCCATAAGGCAACTGCTGGTGGAGATAACCAGCAAGCCAATTGTAGGGGATGAATACCCGACAAGTTTGTGGGGATTAAATAATAGTTGTTGACGAGTTGTGCAAATCGTTTATGATTCACCCATCAACAACCAAACGAGGATTGATATGCTTAACCAACTCGACGAATCAGATCTTGACTACATGCGAGCCGAAGACTTCCACCGCCGCCGGTATCAGGCCAACCTTGCCAGCCACCACGACTGCCGCGATCCAGATCACCTTGGCTGCGAGCTGTGCGAAGAGGAGAATGATGATGAGTGAGAAGTTTCTTGACACGCTGGCGGCCATCGCCATCGGTATTGGCTTTGCTGTTCTGCTTGTGGCATGGTGGTCATCATGACCGAACTCCAAGACTTCTGCCAAGAGCCGCGCACCATGGAAGAGCTGATTGATGGCGGCTTCCCGCGCACCAAGATCTACAACGCCGTCAAACGCAAGGAATTGATCAACACCAATTCCCAAGACGCATGGGGACGCAAACAGCGCGGCAAGGGCCTGTTTGTGTCTGCCGTGACCCCTGTTCCATACAACGCCACATTACTGGTCGCGGCTTGGAATAATCAACTTACAACACAAGGAGAAACACATGTCTGAAAAAATGCAGATCGAGATTGACCGCGCAGTCAACAAGTTCACACCGCCCATGGAAGTGGGTGGCGGCTTCATGTTGCGCGATGAGTACGCCAAGCTGGCGCGGATGGCGGTGACCGAGGGCACGCTGATCGGCTGGGTGCACGCTGAAAACATGACACGCGAGCGCTTGGAGAAGAAGATCTCCACCCTTGAGCACGAGGTGAGCATCTTGCGCGAGCGCGTCAAAGAGGTTGAACTTGAATTGATGGCGGCACAGCGATGAAAAGAGAACTCAACTGGACGCCACCGGCTGGCACGAAGATCGTCTGGCCGACCCTGCACGTCTTTGACGCTGCATTCACCCCAACGCGAGGCGCTGACGTGCAAGCCACATGGCGCAAGCGCGGATGGGAGCCTGTCTTTGGTAACTCGCCCAAGGTCGAGGAGCCGCAACACAAATCAAAGGTGCTGAAACTATGGAAACAGTCTTGAACTTCGTTTTGCTTGGTGCTCTTGGCATCGCCATCCTGTTCATTGTTGTCTATGCCTTCATCGTGGTGCTGCTGGACTCTTGGGAGATCAAGTGAAGTGTCCAGTTTGCGCCAAATGGGTCAGCGTGCTTGAGACAAGGGCGCGGCCAAACAATGAGGTGTACAGGCGATACATGTGCGCCAATGAGCACCGTTTCACCACAAGGGAAGTGGTGCAAAAAGTGATTAAGGGGAAGAGTGAATGACTGACAGGCTGCTTGTCGCCTTGGTGTGTGGCTTGATTGGCTGGAATGGATTATTCCCTGCGCCACCCACGCCACAGTCACTGCGCGAGAAGATGATTGAGAGCCAGCACGCCAAGGTCTGCGAAAAGAAGAAGCTCAGAGCCAAGATCAAGAAACTATGTAGGAAATGGGGATATGCATGAATCCGGTTTATTACAAAGGCGAACTGCTTGATGGAATTCAAGTAATCAACAACAAGAAGAACTCTGATGACAGAGGGTATTTCATGGAGATGTGGAAATCCAATCGCAGTGAATATCGACAGTTGAATCTGGCCTCATCCAAGTTTGGCGTCTTGCGCGGCCTGCACTATCAGAACCAGACCAAGATGGTGATGCCAGTTGTTGGGTCAATATTTGACGTTGTGCTGGACCCTGAGACGGGCAAATGGTTTGGCATTGAGCTTGATGACTCTAAAGCCTTGCTGATCCCGCCGCAATATGCGCATGGTTACCTGGTGCTATCTGCGCAAGCCATCGTGCAGTACATCGTTGACGCGCCATACGACCCAAGCCAAGAGAAAATCTTTCGCTGGGATCAATACGGCATTGATTGGCCTTTGACCATCACACCGATCATTTCGCAAAAAGATTCGAAGTAAACATGACAACAAAATCTGCATTCAATTGGAACGATGGAACACCGTCCATCTTCAGCAAAGATGACTCACTGCGCCGCCACATCGCCGGCAAGAAGTCAGCCGCCACGCAACAGCAGAATCAAGGCATCGGCAAGAAGAAGCCGATTCTGGTTTACGCATTAGCCAAGGCAGCCAAGAAGTGATTGAGCCAGTGCGCACCTTCTATGGCCGCACCAAGGGTCTGCACCGCGAGAGAGAGACTGTCGTGGTGCAGCAAACTTGGTGGCGGTGCACTGGGTGCAACAAGTACTTCCAGCGTAAAGATGAGGCCGAGAGGCACGCCAGACGCGAGCACAGCGACACCAAATGAAGTCAGTGCGCCTGCCCCGCATCGTTGACCTGCTGACGCGTCAGAGCTTGACTGCGCATGAGCTGGCGGCCATGACTTACTGCACCCAGCGGTCGGCTCAGATACTTGTTGCCAAGCTGCGCAGATCTGGCCTGATATACGTCACAGAGTGGCGCAGGGTTGGCACTGTTTGGGTGGCGGTGTACGCCTACGGCATCGGCTCTGACGCCATCAGGCCAAAGCCTTTGACGGCCAAAGAGAGGTTGGACAAGTGGAGAGCTAAAGAGTCCCTCGATGACCATGCCTTCAGGATGGCGCGGGAGAGGGCCAAGAAGTGGAAGATTAAACGTGACCCGCTGGTGGCTGCGTTATTTGGAGAGAGATGATGAAGAAGCTGGAAAACATGACGCAAGCTCTCCT
>Ga0181351_1000546_pt1 | contig 10910 bp, 8 predicted proteins | sample Su13VDMM15SD_FD_170485 | JGI IMG/M metagenome (GOLD analysis project Ga0181351, IMG submission 170485) | Freshwater viral communities from Lake Michigan, USA - Su13.VD.MM15.S.D | ecosystem: Environmental > Aquatic > Freshwater > Lake | place: USA: Michigan | collected 2013-07-16 | reverse complement strand
AAGGGCCTACTTTTTCTAGTTTGACGCAACCTATACAATTTTTACCTTATAGTGAAAAAACAGATGATTGGGCCGCATGGAATTTAGATTGGTTAGAAGATCAAGGTATTCAATTTTTAAAACTTAATGCCAGAAGGCTTTTAAAAAATTATAAATTAGCTAAAGGAATTATAGATAAAACAGACTATATAGTTGAACCTGATAATGACTATAAAGATTTAATGGATGTTTTAACTAAAGAAAATGATTCAGCTTTAGAACTTAAATTTTATCCTATAATTCCAAATGTAATTAATGTATTGAGTGGGGAGTTTTCCAAAAGATACAATAAAGTACAATTCAGAGCAGTTGATGATAGATCATATAATGAAATGCTTGAGCAAAAAAGAATGCAAGTTGAAGAAGCTTTACTTGCAGATGCTGAGAAAAAATTAGTTGAAAAAATGATTCAAATGGGAATGGATCCATCATCTGATGAAGCTAAACAACAACTTGCTCCAGAAAATATTAAAACATTACCTGAAATTGAAGACTTCTTTAGTAAGTCATATAGAAGTTCTGTTGAAGAATGGGCTAGTCATCAATTAAATGTTGATGAAGAAAGATTCAAAATGCAAGAACTTGAAGAAAGAGGATTTAGAGATATGCTTATTGCTGATAGAGAGTTTTGGCATTTCCGTATGTTAGAAGATGATTATGATATTGAATTATGGAATCCTGTTTTGACATTCTACCAAAAGTCTCCAGATCAAAGATATATTTCTGACTCAGCATATGTTGGTAAAATTGATTTGATGACAGTATCTGATGTAGTAGATAAGTATGGATATTTAATGAGTCAAGAACAATTAGAATCATTACAAAGAATTTATCCAGCAAGATCTGCTCAATATCAAGTTAATGGATATCAAAATGATGGTTCTTATTATGATGCAACAAGATCACATGCTTGGAATACTAATGCACCAGGGTTAGCATACAGACAATATACAAGTAATTATATGGCAGATCCTGCCAGAGGTGGTGATATCTTAACACAAATTTTAGGTCAAAGTGAAGATTTAGCTTATTTTGGTGATGGTAATTTAATGAGAGTTTCTACAATTTATTGGAAGACTCAGAGAAAAATTGGTCACCTTACTAAAATAGAATCTGATGGTGAAGTAACTCAAGAGATAGTTGATGAAACATTCAAGGTAACTGAAAAAGCTATTTATGATACATCAATATTTAAAAATAAATCTAAAGATACATTATTACAAGGAGAACATCTTGATTGGATTTGGATTAATGAAATCTGGGGTGGTGTAAAAGTAGGTCCTAATGTACCTGCAATGTGGAGAAGTTCAACAAGTAGTGAAATAAATCCAATATACTTAGGTATTAATAGAACTAAACCAGGCAGATTACCATTCCAGTTTAAAGGAAATAATTCTTTATATGGATGTAAGTTACCTGTAGAAGGAAGAGTATTCTCTGATAGAAATACTAGATCTACTTCTTTAGTAGATTTAATGAAAGCGTATCAAGTTGGATACAATATGGTTAACAATCAGATTGCTGATATCTTAATTGATGAATTAGGTACAGTGATTATGTTTGATCAGAATGCATTACCACGTCACTCTATGGGAGAAGATTGGGGTAAAAACAATTATGCTAAAGCATACGTAGCAATGAAGGATTTCCAAATGCTTCCTCTTGATACTTCAATTACTAATACAGAAAATGCTGTAAACTTTCAACACTATCAGACTCTAAACATGGAGCAAACTAGTAGATTGATGAGTAGAATACAATTAGCTAATTATTTTAAACAACAATGTTTTGATGCAATTGGAATTAATCCTCAAAGATTGGGTGGTGCCATTGCAGCAGAAACAGCTACTGGAGTAATGAATGCTATGCAACAATCATATGCTCAAACTGAAATTTATTTTGTACAACACTCTGATCAGCTTATGCCAAGAGTACATCAAATGAGAACGGACTTAGCTCAGTTCTATTATAGTACTAATCCAAGTGTAAGATTGAGTTATATATCTACTGAAGCAGAAAAGGTAAACTTTACAATCAATGGTACAGATCTTTTAATGAGAGATTTTAATGTATTTGCTACTACTAAAACAAATCATAGAGCTATTCTTGAACAGTTAAAACAAATGGCATTAACTAATAATACCACAGGTGCTAGTATATATGAACTTGGAAATATTGTTAAAGCAGATTCTATTGGTGAAGTAACAGACATCTTGAAAGATTCTGAAGCAAGAATTACAGCTCAAAGACAAGAAGAAATGCAACAACAACGTCAGATGCAAGAACAACAGTTACAAGCACAGGCGCAAGATGCTCAAATGAAAGCTCAATTAGAACAACAAGAAAAAGAAAAAGATAGGCAGAATGATATTACTATAGCTGAAATTAGAGCTGCAGGATATGGAGCTGGTGTTGATGTAAATAAAAATGAAATAAATGATTACCAAGATGCACTAAAAGACATTCAACAAACAACTCAGTATAGAGAACAGATGAATATGAAACGTGAAGAAATGGTAAGTAAATCATCAACAGAATCTCAAAGACTTCAAGTTGAAAGAGAAAAAATTGCAGCACAAACACAAATATCAAACAATCAATTAAATATAGCCATACAGAATAAAAATAAATATGATGTTAAAAAACCAAAAGATAAATAATTTGTGTTAGCTATATACTGCTAGAAACTTTACAATTTTTCAAATATAATAAGTTTAATATAGTATGAACTAAATAAAGAATTATTATATTATAGATATAAGTATTAATTATTAAACCAACAATAAGATGAGTACCAAAAACAACACTATGAGTAGTAACGTAGAAACTTTAGATATTGATTTAGATACAATATTCAATGCAGCACCTAGCGGTGATGATATGACTTTGCCATCTGGAAAAGATTCTAAAACTACAAACAACATTTTTTCAGGAATAAATAAAAAAGCAGATTTTTCATTTGCTGATCCAGATGCAGATGATGCAGATGATTTAACTGGTAATAGTAAAACAACAACATCAAATAGGGATCTTCTTGCAGATGATGATGATGATGATACCACACCTAAAGGAACTAAAGAAGATGGTAAAAGTATTCTTGATAGTTTAGGTGAAGAAGAGGATGAAGAAAAAAAAGAAACTAGAGGTAGAAAATCTATTTCTGGAATTTCAGATGTTTTTTCAAAAATGATTAAAGAAGATAAATTAGTTCCATTTGATGATGAAAAATCTTTAGATGAATATACAGCAAAAGATTGGGAAGAATTAATTGAAGCTAATTTAGAAGAAAAAGCTAATCAAGTAAGACGTGAAACACCTAAGCAATTTTTTTCTAGTTTACCAGAAGAATTGCAAATTGCTGCTAGATATGTAGCAGATGGTGGTACTGATTTAAAAGGTTTATTTTCTACATTAGGTCAAGTAGAAGAAACTAGAGATTTAAATGTAAAATCTGAAAGAGATCAGGAGATCATTATTAAAGAATATTTAAATGCAACTGGTTACGGTACCTCTGAAGAAATTGAAGAGGAAATTGAAATTTGGAAAGATTTAGGAAAACTTGAACAACAAGCTGCTAAGTTTAAACCAAAGTTGGATAAGATGGCAGAACAAATTGTTATTAGAAAAGTACAAGAGCAACAACTAAAACAAAAACAACAAGAACAAGCATCTAAAGCTTATATGCAAAATGTGTATGATACTTTAAAAGATGGTAATCTTGGAGATATTAAAGTAGATAGAAAGACTCAAGCAATGTTATATAATGGTTTAGTTCAACCAAGCTATCCTTCAGTAAGTGGTAGAAATACAAATCTATTAGGTCACCTATTAGAGAAGTATCAATTTGTAGAACCAAATTATGGATTAATTTCAGAAGCATTGTGGTTATTACAAGATCCAGAAGGCTACAAAGCAAAAATTATGGATAAAGGAGCTCAACAAAGTATTGAGCAAACAGTAAGAAAATTAAAAACAGAACAAGGTAATCATAGTTCAACATCTCTTGGTATTCAAGATAAAGATGAAGAGACAAGAAGACAACCAACAAAAAAATTGCCAAGAACCAACAACATTTTCAAAAGGATTTAACAATCAAATATAAAAACAATTAATAACTAAAAACAAGTAAAAATTATGGCAACTCCAGTATTAAATAATGGGATTTTCCTAAGAGATACTAGCTACAAAGCAAGTTCTCATGTTGATTCTTATCACTTGACTCAGATGCTAGGTTCAGCAGAACCTATGGATATGGGACCAATTGATTTGTGGGCAATGACTCAAAAAGTTGAAATGCCTCTTTATCAAATGGCTTCATTTGGTGGAAAGAATACTATCATGGTGGATAATGCACGTGGTGAGTACAAATGGCAAACTCCTATTGCACAAGATCTTCCATACATCGTGGCAGATATTGAACCAGCTAACGCTGCTAAAGGTGTAGATGGTACAACATTTAAAATTAAAATTTCTAAAAGAACATTTGGACATGGTGATATTATCACTTATGACAAATATAATGGACTAGAACTTTACATCACAGCTGATGATATCATCCCTGCTGGTGACGGTTTTATCTATACTGTTCAATTAGTAAACAACAACAACGTAGCTAGCTTAGATAATAAGTATTTAGCTAAAGGTACTAAGTTCTTCAGAAAAGGTTCTGCAAGAGGTGAGTATGGAGAAAGATTCTCTGACATTGAAACAGGTTCTGGTTTTCGTGAGTTCTACAATTTTGTAGGAGGAGCTGAAGCACACGTACATTATTCTATTTCTAGCCGTGCTGATTTAATGATCAAAGGTGGTTTGAATGCAGATGGTACTGTACCTGTAACTGAAATCTGGAGAAACTTTGGAGCTAACAATGATCCAGCTGTACCTAGTATTGAAGGATTAATTGCTAACATGGGTAAAGCTGGTGCTAGAGAAGCATTTGAAAATGGATCTCTTACTAGAACATTTATCACTAATATGGAAGCTGCTCACTTATCAAAAATTGCTTCTGACATTGAAACTTACTTAATGTGGGGTAAAGGTGGTAGAATCAAACAAGATGGTCCAGATGATATTAGATTATCTGTGGGATTATGGGCACAGTTGGATAACTCATTCAAAAGAGTTTACAACAAGTCTTCTTTCACACTTGACATGTTCAAATCTGAATTATATAACTTCTACCAAGGTAAAGTTGAGTTCAAAGGTCCAGATCCTCAAAGATCACTTGTTGTTCAAACAGGTATTGGTGGTATGCAATTGATCAACAAAGCTATTGCTGATGAAGTATATGGTTCTGGTTTAGTACAAAACGCTAGTGAGATTGGAGCTGTTAAAGGTTCTGGAATGGATCTAGATTATGGATTTGCTTACACTTCATTTACTATTCCTTTCTTAGCTAACGTTAAGTTTGTATTGAACCCTGCGTTTGATAACTTGAATACTAATGATATTGAGAATCCATTAATTGATGGCCGTCCATTAAGTTCTTATAGCTTCATTATCTTTGACGTAACAGATGAAGGAAATGATAATATCCATTTATTGAAATTATCTTGGGATAATCAATTGAAATGGTTCTACCAAAATGGAACTATGGATTACATGGGAAGAAGTCAAGGTTTTGCATCTACTGGTAACTTTAATGGATACCGTGTAATGATGTCACAAACTATGCCTGCTATCTGGGTTAAAGATCCAACTAAAGTGTTAAAAATAGTTATGAGAAACCCAATTACTGGTGGATCATTCTAGGAAATAAAAATGAACCTGGGTTGCTTACCATAAGAACAGCACCCAGGTCTTTTTTTAAAAGGTGTTTATACTGCATATGTCAAATAAACTAGAGTAAGAATAAAATCTTACTTTAGAAATATTAATAATAATAAATTGTACATAATTATGTACTTTTGACAAATGAGAACAATTATTAAATTTTAACAAACCAAATTATGAATGATTACACAATTGTAGAAAAGTATCAGCAAACAAAAAATCAAAACATTGCTATACGTCCTTATTTTAATTCTTCAAAAGAGAATATGGGTTTAGAGCATTATGGATTAGCTTTGCATGATGGAGTATTCCATGAAGAAACATTAGCTTGTTTAGAAATGAATGGTGTTAAACGTTATGTTACAGGATTAAATGAATTTGCTCCTGATGTAAAAATGTTACCTCCAAAAGAAAAAGCAGCAAAGGCAAAAGAAATTAGAAAGATTGTTTCTCAATTAGAAGCTGAATTAGCATCTAATGTTGTTGATGTAGAAGATAAAGAATTTTGGAATAAGCTTACAGTAATGAAGCCAGATAATTCAAAATTTTGGGATAAGATTAGTTTAAGATGTGGTAATGATCCTGTATTTTTAGATCCAGATAAAGATCCTTATGACTTAATTAAATTACATGCTATATATGCAGGAGGTTTTTCTATTGTAGCAAAATCATTAAGAGAAGCAAGAGAATCAGGTAATCCACCTAAATTTTATCTTGATACACAAGAAGAAACATTGAGTACTAGAACAGAACTTAGTAAATTAAAAAATAAAGCATTGGTTGAATTACAAAAAATGTATGATTCAAATGTATCAAAATTAATGTATGTTGCTAAAATTTGTGATGCTGATAGTGTACAGTATGTTAAAAATACACCTAATGATATTCTTTATGAAAACATGGATGAATATATTCATGGTAATGGTGCTGAGTCTTCTAAGAAAAGAGCGGCTTCACAATTTTTAGAAGTATCATTATTGTCAATGGAAGAATTAAAAATAAGAGCTTTAATTAAAGACGCTTTATATTATAGATTTATCACTACTAAAGCAGGAGGTTGGATTGAACCAATTGATAGTGGAATTAGATTAGGTAAATCTCCATCTGAATGTTTGGAATTTTTAAAGAATCCAGAGAATGAAGAAACATTGTTGTCATTACTTAATAAAGTAGAACCATACTGGAACTCTTAAAATATAAAAAATGAATAATAACACTCTCTTAATTAAATTAAAACAAAGGTTGAATAAACTTGACAGTCAAGACTATGATAACATAGAGTGTTGGCAGTTTGTTGAAGCATTTAATAAAGTACAATTAGATTGGTGTAGAAGAGCTTTACACGGAGGTAATATGTACAAAGAAGGTGATGAAATGTCTAAAAGAAGAATTGATGATTTACAACCTCTGTTGAGAGAGTTATCTTTAACAGGAGTTGTAAGTGATCAGTATTTTGAAGCAACTAACTTTCCTGTAAATACATATTTAGAATTTAAAAGGATAAGTACTAATGCTACAAGTGAATGTTGTCCTGATCCTAGATCAATGACAGTTTATTTAGCAGAAGAAGCTAATGTATCTCTTTTATTAAGAGATCCTTTAAAAGATCCAAGTTTTGAATGGGGTGAAACATTTTGTACATTTTTAGGTAATAAAATTAGAATTTATAAAAATAAAGATTTTAATATTGTAAATCCTGTATTAACATATTATCAAAAACCAACGTATATACAAATACAAGGATGTGTAGATCCATATACCGGGGTTGTTAGTACAACTGATGTACCATGTGAATTTAAAGATGATCTTGTTGAAGTATTATTAGATGACACAGCTTCACTTATTGCAGGAGATATTGAAAACATTTATCAACAACAAAGGGGCCAAGGTTCTGCTGAAAGAAATAACTAGTTATGGAAAATAAAACAAGAACATTAAAAATAAATCCAGAACCAACTAAAACACTTAGTAGACCCCAATCTGCAGAAATAAAAGTAAAAGAAGAATCTATTGTAGCTAAACCTGTAGTAGATACTGGTGTTGGTGGAAGTTCATTAGATACAATGACTGCAAATTTAGCAACAGAATTAATGAATGCTGCAATAAGTTTTCATAAACTTCATTTAAGAGTTACTGGAGTTGGATCATTTGCTGCACACAAAGCATTAGGTGAATTTTATGAAGGTTTACATGATCATGCAGATACTTTAGTAGAAGGATACCAAGGTGTTGCTGAAAAACTTTTATCATATAAAGATTCACCAATTAGAGCTTTAGATACTGTAGCAGATGGTGTAGCATATTTAAGAGATTTATATAATACAGTAAACAAATTACAAGGTATGATGCCTTACTCAGAAATTGTAAATAATTTAGATCTTGTAAAAGATTCAATTAATTCAACAAAATATAAATTAATTTTCTTATCATAATAGGAAATTAAAAAAAGTTTCTTATATTATAACTGTACATGTAGTACAAATTATATATTTATTAATAATTAAAAACAAAAAATTATGGCTTATTTTAATCATGCGTTTTACAAAACGTTTGTTGCAACTTCCACTCAGGCTTCTGCCGGAACTGCAACTTCAGCATTAACTGCTGGGCAATTAGGTATAGTTACTGATGCTACTTGGCAAACTATTGCTGTTTCTGGTGGTACTTTACCTGCAAACTCATTAGCTTACCTTGTACAAGGAAGTTATTATACTAAAGATGCTATTGGAAACAATCCTGGTCACGGAGGTTACAAAGAATCTGTTAAATCAAAAGGTATTAATCCTAAATTTATTTCAAGAGTTTGGGCTACTAACTGCTTATCAGCTCAACAATCTACTGCGTCTTTATCATTAGGACCTGATTGCGCTCCTTGTGGAAAAACACAATTCATGAGACTTGATATTAAAGGTTCTCCAACATTACGTTTCTTAAATCACAATGCTTATGCAATTGGTGATTCAGCTAATATTTGTTGTGTTGATCTTCAAGAATTTTTAGATCCTGCATTAGTTGTTGCAACTATGGCTAATATGGTTCTTGCTAATCCATTAATTAAACCATTTATTGCTGAAGGTGATCCTAATGGTGTTCAAACTGCTACATTAGTTGGTGGTTCTGGATATTCTGTTGGTAATGGTATTGCTACTACAGGTGGTACTGGATCTGGATTTAAAGTTAATATTTTAACTGTATCTTCTGGAGCTATTGCTACTTATAGTGTTTCTGCAGTTGGTGCTGGATATACTGTAGGTGATGTATTAACAGTTGCTGGTGGTACTGGTGGAACTTTAACAGTTACTGCTCTTACTGTAGGTGGTGTTGTAGTTACTGCAGTTACTGGTGCTGTAACCGTACAATCTGTATATACTATTGCTCAAGCTTTAGGCACTGCTTCTTCTGGAAATTATGTTCCTTCAACTGATCCTAATGGTACAACTAAAGTTACTGGTACAGTTAATTTTGTAGGTGCTTATGTTGATACTAAATTTGGTAACTGTTCATTTGATACTAGAGATCATTTTAATGCTGAACCTGTAGTTATTATTGCTTCTATCTTAGATGAAACTGGTGATCCATGTAATGATTGTGGTGTTGCTACAAACACTCCTGGTCAAATGCAACAAACTCAAGGTGAAAATGTAGTTAGAGATTTAATTTTATCTGAAAGATACAGACAATCTCCGTTTAATCAAGGAAATGCAGATAGTGCAAGAATCAGAGAGATTGAGATGTCAGATGAAATCTTAGCTGCTGTTGATAGAACTACTACTTATAAAGCATATTATATTCAACATACTGTTCCAAGATTCAATAACCCATCTGGTGTTTTTGATAATGATCAATATGTTTACCAAATATATGTGAAATGTTCTGATACAACTGCTAACACAAATGTATTAGCTTTAGTTAATAGAGTTGTTGCTTTAGCAAATGCTGCTGGTAATAACATTGCATTAGAAACTAATTCATACTGGTAGAATCTAATCTAATAAAAATTATTTTATTAAAATTAGAGTAGGGGTAAAAACTCCTACTCTTTTTTTTTTCTTTTATTCTAAATTTTTTGTATATTGTATATATAAGTGTACTAAAATAAATATAAAAATGGCTGACAAACATATATTAAGCTTAGAAATACCAACAGTATCTAACTGTAATCTTTTATGTATTAAAGATACCAGTCAGTATTCTTCAGAAATTGCTGTTGATTGTGAAGAATTATTAATTACACTTCCAGGATTTACTGTTCCTGTTTTATTAAAAGTAACAAAAGGATTTGACATGTGTTTAACAGCATGTGCTCTTGCAATACAAAATCTTAATTGTGGAACAATACAACAAGAAATTCCTGATGGAATATATATTGTTAGATATAGCGTTTCTCCAAATTCAAAAGTTTATGTTGAATATAATCATTTAAGAATAACTAAATTAATGACAAAATACTATGAGGTATTATGTGATTTAAATATTCAAGCTTGTCAACCGGAAACATACAAACAAGAATTATTAAATGAAATGAGTTATATTAGAATTATGATTGATGCTGCTGTATCTAATGTTGAATACTGTCAATCACCAGCTCAAGGTATGCAATTATATAATTATGCAAAAGATAGATTAAATAAAGTTGCTTGTCCATCTGGAAATTGTGGTAGTAAAACATATCTATACTAAAAGTATATTATAAAGATTTAAATAAACCAAAACTAAATTAATATGAATTGTGCAAATTGTAACAAAACATTTACTTGCGGATGTCAAAAGGCATTTGATGATCAAGGAACAGCCATATGTAAAACATGTGTAACTGAATGGGCCAATAAAAGATTAAGTGGTCAAGCACCTACTCAAGTATTACCTACAAGAGATTTAAATTTAGAGTTAGCTGCTCAACAAATAAGAGATTTAAGAAACAATTAGAAATGGAGCAAACACTTATTAAAAGAATTAAGACAGAACAAAATTTTGCAGCACAGGCATATACAAATTTTAAAGAATTTAAATTTGGTATTGAACCTTGTTGTTATATTGATTTTGAAAGTGCTACTTTAAATAAGTATTTATGTGATTGGCAAAACAGTGCTTCTAATATC
>Ga0181351_1000541_pt1 | contig 10956 bp, 15 predicted proteins | sample Su13VDMM15SD_FD_170485 | JGI IMG/M metagenome (GOLD analysis project Ga0181351, IMG submission 170485) | Freshwater viral communities from Lake Michigan, USA - Su13.VD.MM15.S.D | ecosystem: Environmental > Aquatic > Freshwater > Lake | place: USA: Michigan | collected 2013-07-16 | reverse complement strand
GAACCTCTCAGGAGAAAAGATATATTCAGTACCAAACTTATCAGCACTACCTCCCCCACCTCCATCAACCAAAGCTATCGCTTTATCTGATTTATAACGGAGACAACAGTGTCAGAAACCATTGACATTACTAAAGCGGAAGCCAGCACATCAGTAGAGTCTACAAGGATTCGTACAGGTGAAGTGGGTAATCCGTTTCTGAAAGCCTCTGGCTCTTGGATACAGAATGAAATGCGTAGAGACTTAGCCCCTCCACACAACCTTGTAACATACGAAAAGATGCGACAAGATGCTACCGTGGGAGCTGCTTTAGGTACAGCAGAAGCATTCTTAACCAAAGCTCTAGCCAGAGCTAAGTTTACCACTAATAGTAAAAACCCAGAAGCTAAAGAGTTCTGCGATTACTTAAACTGGAACTTTAAAAACTTAAAAGACAATACTTGGTATGAAACTTGTATAAATATACTAACTTACTTGCAGTACGGTTTTTCTTTTGTTGAAAAGGTTTACGAACCTAACTACAGTACAAAGCATTCCAAGTTTACATGGAAACTGAAGAAACTAGCACCACGTTCACAACACTCAATCTCTGAGTGGCAATACGACGAGCTAGGACGAACGGTGACAGGTTTAAAACAGTATTCCCCACAATCCCTTAACTTAGGTTTAGTACGCGGCTACGGCTTAAATACTAACATTAGTGAGGTCATGAAACGTAATAAGTTCATGCTGTTTGCTTGGGAATCAAAAAATGGTAGCCCTGTAGGTACTTCACCTTTAAATGGTTGTTACCGAGCATGGCGAGAAAAGACTTTAATTGAGTCTTTAGAAGTCACGGGTGTTAGTAAAGGCTTGGGTGGTATCGTCGTGTTACGTGTTCCTAATGAACACATTAATAAAGCTGCTGAAGACCCCTCATCGAACGAATATAAAACATTACAAGCTTTGCAAAGCCAAGCTGCTTTAATGCACAACGGCGATCAAACTTACTTATTGTTAGGTAGTGATGTACAAGGTGAGAATGGTAGTGGTAAATACACTTACGACTTCTCATTACAGGGTGTTGAGAATGGTGGAAACTCTGTATCAACTGCTGACATCATCAATGAACGTAAGAAATCAATATTAGATTGTTTCGGTGCTGGATTCATTAACTTAGGTAATGATGCTACAGGCAGCTATTCCTTAGCTGATGCTAAAACATCCCTTCATGCTTTCTTCATGGAAAAACACATGTTGTTCATTCAATCTGTCATCCAGAACGATCTGGTCAAACAGATGATGGAAATCAATCGTGTCAATCTACAAGAAGATGATATTCCTCAGTTTGAGTTAGCTGCATTAGATGAAGTCAACCCTGAAGAATATTCAAAATCAGCACAACGATTAGCGGCTACAGGCTTAATGCCTCGTAAGAAAGACTTTCTAATGGATGTACTAACTAAGTGTGGATGGAATGTATCTAGTTTAGAAGAATTAACCGAAGAAGAACTCCTTAAGTCTTTAGCTAACCCTAACGATGAGAGTAGGGTAGGTGACGGAATGGCAAGTGGCCTTCCCGCTGGAACTGGTTCTGCTTTAGGTAACAATTCCGCCACCAACATGGACAATAAAGCCTAGATGATTATACGATATGACATTGGATGGGTAACTCCAACAGATATGAATAAGTATTATGTTTACGCTTTATATGATAATCTGGGAAACCCTTTCTATGTAGGAAAGGGAAAAGGTTATCGTGTAAATAATCATGTGAAACCTTCATTACTGAAAGAGAAATCTTACAAGAATCACAAAATTAAGTCCTTGTTACAAAGTCAAGGTTACGTGAAAAGAGATATTATATCTTATCACGATAGTGAGCAGTCTGCGCTTGAAACGGAAGCTTACCTAATAAGTTGTTATGGCTTATCTTCAGATGGTGGAATATTAACTAATGTCTGTAAGAGTCATTGGGATCTACCTGAAAAGGTTATACTTGCCAAAAAAGGTCGTAGTAAAGCTGACAGAAAGCTTAAAATCACAGATGATGATTTGCGAAAAGCTTATAGTGATTACTTAGAACTTCGTATTAGTTTAACACAAATAGCATCTAGTTTAAATATCAGTGAAACACATCTTGGGAAAATATTCGATGGCAAGAAGCGCAAAGACTTAGGTTTCAATAAAACTACTATAGTAGCTTTGCGTTCATATGACAAGCAAACGCTGATTTCTTTAGCTAAAGATAGGCACTTACTTGGAAGCAGTTACTCTGTACTAATGAAGAAGTATGGTATACCTAAAACTAGCGTAGCACGAATATTGCGGATGGAAGGATGTTATGCTTTCCTTAAAGAGGAAATTCAATGAATAAAGAACAAATGTTTGAGAAACTACTTGACTTCTTAGATGGTTTAGTAGGTGATAATTCAAACCCTACTCCAGATACTCCTGAAGTTGTCCAAGTAGTTAAATCTGTCAATGAAATGCAAAAACTCGCATTATTTGTGGCTTTAGAGCCGCAACCAATGACAGGGGAAACCACTGACCTACATGGACACTGGTATGATGTTGAGACTATCGCAAAAGCTTGTCACGATTACAATGTACATTGCGGTCAAGTTGGTACGATGCACAAGTCATTACTGACTGAAAACGATGTCAATGTAGTTGAATCCTATATTGCCCCTTGCGACTTTACTACAGAAGATGGTGAATACATTCAGAAAGGCACTTGGTTGATGTGGCTGCACTTCCCGAATGATGATGAATGGAATAAAGTCTTGGACGGTACTTATGATGGTATCAGTATTGAATGTTCAGGGGTGGAGTACTTATTAGATGTCGAATAAAATTACACAGAAAGCAACCAAGTTGCTACGAAACTTAAAGTTTCATAAAGATACACATAACGTATCGTTAGTTGGGCCTGAAGTTGGATCTGCTGCAAATCAAAATAAAGTTCTTATTTTAAAACAGGCGAACCCAGTCGAAGAAACTATTGAAATCTCTAAAGCATTAGAGCAAGTGTCGCTGACACTATCTATGGAAGAGTTCCTACGTAAATTCTTTGATATGTGGTCTGATGACGCTGAAGTGCTAACTAAATTGTTAGGTTTTGAAACAGAGCACGAAGCATATGTTAAAGAGCGTAAAGCGTCAGAAGAATCTGACAAAGAAAATTATGATTGGGATGCTGAACATTCAAAATATATTGAATCAAGAGTGTCACAGTTCCAATTAATGAAATCAATGAATGACGGTAGTATTAAAGAACTTACTAAGTCGTCATTTAACGAAATTGTTGTGTTGCAACAAAATTTAGAACCTGCTCTGATTGAGCATTTTACTACTAAGGAAAAACAAATGAAAGACGTAGAACTAGCTAAAGCAGCTTTTGATGCAAAAGAGGCTGAACTTGCTACTCAAGTCGAACTGACCAAATCTTTGGAAGCAAAAGTACAAGAATTAGAGCAAGCTCTGAGTGTTGTTAAAGCCGCCGAAGACAAAGCAAAGTTCGATGAGTTTGCTAACCAATTAAAAGGTTTAGTGGCTGATGAGAAATTTGAAAACGTAGCAAAAGCTATGTACGAAATGCACAAAGTTAATGCTGAAGTTGTAGAGATTCAAATCGAAGCATTGAAAGCTGCTAAACAAAATGCACAAGTTGCTGCTGAAGGTCTGACGCAAGAACAAGGCCATTCAGAAGTACAAGATGCTGACCAAGCTGCAAAGGCTGCTGAGATTGCCAAAGCTGCTAAAGCAAAAGAAATTATGAACAAAGCCATCTTAGGCTAATCAAGTAAACAAAAGGAAATAAGAAATGACTGTTATTGCAAACACCAAACCATACCTGTCATCTGTATTGATGTCAGACGCTACTGCTTTAGTAGCAGATTTTAACTACGCTCAAGTAAACCTGAAAGAAGCTGCTAACACAACTGTTAGTTTAGGTCAACTGGTTTATTGGAACGGTACTGATGCTTATCGTGTACTGAAAAACGCTGACTTTACCTCTGACACAGTATTAGCTACTGCTGCTGGTATCCCATCGTTACCAGATGGTAGCCAGATCGGTGTCGTTGTCGGTTTCAACGGTTCTATCGGTGGCGAGTTTGATGCAACTGTAGGTACTAGTGCTGTTAAAGCTTTCGTACTGTTCCGTGGTATCGCTGCTGTTAAAGAGTCAGGTTTACTGTTCGATGTAAGTGTGGCTGCTGCTGCACGTAAAGATTTAATCAAACGTCAACTGGAAGCAAAATTCATCGAAGTTAAAGCCGTTGCACCAGCAACAGGTTCAAGCTTCTACGGTTACTAATCAGTACTCGTCCTCAGAATAGAATTAATTAAGGAAATATAAATGTCTGTTAAATTACAAGTTGCTGCTGGTCGCAGCGTAGAAGTTACTAAGTCTTTAGTTCGTGATTTAGGTAACTTAAATGGTCTGCACGATATTACCTCTATGGTAGCTGAACGTCCAAACCTTCCAACACTGATTAGCCAAATCGTTAACCCATCTGCACAGTTCTTACAAACAAATACGTTTGAACATGACTACACCATCTATACCCAAGCAATGCCGTCTGACAAGTCTTACGGTGAGCGCGGTCAGGTGATTGAAGCTCGTCCTGCTACACGTACTCATTTACATAAAATCCCTTCATTCGGTGTACAATCTCATGTACGTCCTACTGATGTACTTCGTCGTCGTAAAGCAGGTACTGATAATATCTTAGAAACTATGGAAGCTGTAGTTGCTGAAGATATGGGTTCAATTGGCCGTGGTTGGGATTTATTCACCGAGAAGGCATTAGCTCATGCTATCACCACTGGTACTTTATACGTTCCAAACGGTACAGTAGCTGCTATTGACTTCTACCAAGAATATACTGGTGGTGCTCGTCCAGTAGTTAACTATGCGTTATCTACATTGACTGTTCACCCACGTAAATTCGGTGAAGAAGCTCGTCGTCGTATTGCTGACAATCTGTTAGAAGGTCAACAAGTTAATGGTTACGTAGCTCTGTGTGGTACTACCTTCTTTGATAACTTGATGTCTCATCCTAAGTGGGAACAAGCTATGATTGACCGTTCAGGTCTTCAAGGTCAAGACCCGCTGATTAAACGCTTTGAGAACTTCTCTCAACAATACCGTATGTTCCGTGGCGCTGATGATATTCTGTACATCGAATACGCTGGTCAAATTGGTGGTGCTCCACTGATCCCTGCAACTGAAGCATACATCATGCCAGTTGGCGCACAAGGCATCTTCACTGAAGTATTTGCTCCGGCAGAAACTATGGGTTACGTAAACACTGTTGCTCAACGTGAGTATATGTGGCGTGTTGACTCTGAGTTCGACGGTGTTAAAATGTACTCAGAATCTAACAAAGGCTTGTTCATGATTTCGCCTCTGCTAGTTCAAAAATGCACAAGTTCATAATCTAGCTATTGCATCTCATTGGTTCTCTGATATAATATTATTAGGTTGATAAGTATTGGAGGATCAATGAAACCTGTATTAGACGTAGATTATATAACTGTAATACGAAAAGAATTACCAAAAGTCAACGGAAAGAGAAAACGTGAAACAATTTGGGAATGTCCTTATTATGTTGTGTGGCAAAATATGCACACTCGGTATAAGAACATTAGTGATAAACCTTGCTATCGTGAATTAGAGATTTGTGCAGATTGGTATTATCTCTCGAAATTTAAAGGTTGGATGGAAACCCAAGATTGGAAAGGTAAAGCTTTGGATAAAGATTTACTAGGTAATGGTAAGTTGTATTCACCAGAGACTTGCTGCTTTATAAGCCCTAAAATTAATGTTTTTATTAGCGACAAGCAAAAGAATATTAACGGGCTTAAAGGTATAATCTTCCAAAAGGATAGAAACAATTATCCTTGGCAAGCACAGATAATGGACTTGTTCACAGGTAAGCAAACTAATCTCGGAAGGTTTACTACTGCAATGGAAGCACATTTAGCTTGGAAAGCTAAGAAACACGAGTATGCTTGCAGACTAGCGGAGCCAATTGTGGATTCACGTATAAAACACGCTTTGATGACTAGGTACATTTAATCAAATAAGGGGAGCTAGTCTCCCCTTTTTTCTCTTTAGCGTAATTGGAAATAATATGTTAGATTTAGACTTTAGTTCCCCTCTCGACCAAATACGCATGAATGTTGGTGATGCAGATAGTTCTGTAGTATCCGATAATATGGTTAACTCTGCATTAGTAGCATTTAACAATAACGTCTACATGGCAAGTATTGCTGTAATGGGTGTAATCCTAACACATTATTCTAAATTGTCTGACAGAGAACGTGAAGGTAATGTAGAAGTTTATTATACTAAATTGTACGAAAGATACAAAGATAGATTTGAAGAATTCAAACGTGCTGGTGGTAGCACCAATCCTTCTAATAAAGCATTCATGCCTATTATCATTGGCGGTGTATCGCGCAGTCAGAAAGAAGCAGTACGTCAATCAAATGATGCGTTTAGTATGTATGACCTAGCTAACTGGCATAGTGAATCATTAGGTTATCGTTCATTGTATGAAATATACGTAGATGAAAACTACCCATTGAATAATGGATAATGTATGTTTAAGATCAAATCTTCAGCAACTTCAGATACCCGTAAAATTGATGGACTGATGAATCGTCTTACTTCATTGAATAAATACGAAGTAGAATATGGCTATTTTGAAGGTGATACGCACAATGAATCTGGTTTAGATATAGCGCACTTAGCTACTATGTTAAACTATGGCACTGATAATATTATCGCTAGACCTTTTATGGATTTAGCTGGTGATATGGTTGAAAGGCACTTTGACATAGATAATCAGTGGAAACGAGATATCTGGCGTTATCTTGGTGGTCTTGGTCAGATTAAAACAATCCTAGCACAGTTTGGTAGGATAGGGGAAATCTATGTACAAGCATCTATTGATACAGGTGATTGGGAAGATAACGTAGAATGGTGGAAGCAAGCTAAATTTGAAAAGTATGGAAGCTCCGCACCATTGATTGCTTCACAAGATTTATATAATAGTGTTGAGGTTAAGGTGGTGAAAATTGGCAATTAGACGTAGTGGATTAATACCACGTAAAACAATACCTGCACGACGCAGCGTAGAAACCACAAATGATTTTAATGAAGTGATTGGTATAACTAACCAGTCATTTAACGCTTTACAATGTACCGTTCAACCCGTTGTTGGCGGTAGTATGACCCCAGATTTAATTGGTTATGCAGATAGAGAAATCTATACGGTATACACAGAGACACAGTTAGTTGTTGGTCTGGAAGGAACTAATAGAAAACCTGATGAGTTGTTTATATATAATAAATGGTTCAAAGTGATAAGATGTAAACGCTGGCAAGTTGGTGTAATCCCGCACTACGAATGTGTAGTAGTAGAAAAAGACGAGGGGTTACTATAATGGCAGTAGTTTATAATCACGAACAAATATACGAACAATTAAAACTAAGAATTAAAGCCCTCTGCGATAAAACATTTGAACCTAATTTACCATTTACTATACGTGGTGCGTCTAACCAGAAACGGACAGACACTTACATCCAATTGTGGATTAAACAGTGGAACCCTATCGGTACATACGATAAAGTAGATACTAACACCACTGCCGCCAAGTACGAAGTGATGGTCGATATAAGCGTCCACAGACCGCCTACAAGCACATCAATGGTAGGTACTACTACCATAGCACTAGCTAAGATAGTTAATGCGTTTAAAGCCTTTGCAGGGACGTATTTAGACAGCTTTACAGATGGGAACGTATCTTATCTTAGAAGTAGTTCTATTTCAATGAGACACTACCCAATTGATAGAAGTCAATTAGAAGAACGGTCTAGTGTGTCATGTATATTTGAAGTTGTAGTTGTTGAAGTTGACCCTACTGATGTAGGTTATATTGATACTATAGAACTGAAAGTAAAAACTAGTAAGATAGAATACAATAAAACAATTACATACCGTAACGATCCGTATATTAACTATGCACTAGCACTTCATCCAATTGTCCATATTGATATGAGACAAGCACTATTTACCCAACAATCTTAAATATAGAAAGGAGCCACAAACATGGCATCAGTACCAATTGAAGATCGTATTGACGTTACCGTAAGTTTAGGTACACAACCGATCTCTACAGCAGAGTTTAATTCAGCAGTGTTAGCCGCAGAATTGACGGACGCTGCATTCCCTCAAAATTATAAAATTTATAAATCGGTTACAGAAGTAGTTGCTGATGGTTTTGCTACAACTACCGCAGTTTATAAAGCAGCTACGTTAGCCTTTGGTGGTAAGTTCCGCGCTAAATCATTGTACGTTGTTAAATTCGGTAGTACAGGTGTTGCTACTATTAAAACACCAGTTCAAGCATTGACTGATTTGTTTAACGTAGATGACAAAGCATATTACATTCTGTCTACATCACACTCTGATGCTAACGTATCTGCTGTCGCAGCCTTTGCTGAGTCATTAGATAAAATGTACGTACATGCAACACAAGTCGCTGGTGTATTAGTATCGGCTACAACTACAGACATTGGTAGTATTCTCCAAGACGCATCTTATGACCACGTACTAACACTGTATAGCGGTGCAGCAGATAGCTCTTATGCTGAAGCTGGCGTAGTTGGTGCAATGGCAGCTTTAGAAGCTGGTAGCTCTACATTAGAAGATAAAACTCTCGTTGGTGTTGCTGTGGATAGCTTAAACGCTACTCAACGTGCATCATGTGAGGCCAAGAACGTAGCATACTACATGCCTATCGCTGGCGTCAACAGTGTGTTCAATTCTAAAGTAGCGTCAGGTCAATTCTTTGATACTATCGTTTTCAGCGATTGGGTTAAAGCCCGTTTAGCTGAGGAATTGTATGGTTTACTAAAACGTGAATCTGATTTAGGTCGTAAGGTGTCTTATGACGAAGCTGGTTTTGCTAAAATCCGTCAAGCGTGTAATCGCGTTATTGAAGTGGGTAAGGCTCGTGGAAGTATCTCATTAGACGGTAATGCTACAGTGCGTTTACCCACTCGTGATGAAGTATCTGAAGCTGATCGTATGAACCGTATTCTACCTAACTTAGTTGTAGAAATCCCTTACTCGAATGCTGTACATAAAGTTGTTGTACGCGCATACGTAACCGTTTAAAAGGAGCTAAATAATAATGGCATCTAATCATACTTGGGTATATGACCCGCGTAAAATTGCTGTAGTAATCGGTGGTGAGGAAGTCTATGGTTGGGCTGAAGGTTCGATGGTTTCTATCGACAAAGCCGACCAAGTAACATCTACCACTCGTGGTATTGATGGTCGTGATAAAACTGTTAACATCAACCCAATGATTGACGGTACTTGTACTATCACTTTACAACACACTAGCCCATTCAATAAAGTATTGTTTACATGGGCTGAAGCATATAGTCGTGGCTTCTCTGCCACTATCTTACCAATTGCACCATTCAGTTTAAAAGACCCGTCAGGTATTTCTATCGAAACTACTTGTTGGTTGGAGCAAGTACCTAGTTTCGCTTTAGGTCAAGAAACTGGTGAGTTACAATGGGTTCTCCATCTGAATGACGCATTGCCTAAGACTAACGACTCTTGGGCTGCTGCAACAAACTTAGGTAACATCCTAGGCATTCAATTACCATCATTATAACAATTTGTCATGTGAGCTAACAAGGATGTTGGCTCGTTTTCTGGATGAAAACAGCATGGCATTATATTAAGAGAAAATAAACATGACACAACAATTTAATACACGTAAATCAGAAGACTTTGCTATTGGTGGTAAAGTTTACAAATCTGCATCTTGGAGTCCGTTAAAGGCTGCTAGGAACCTCCCTAAAATCGGTAACGCATTCGCCGTACCAATCTCTTTTCTATTCTCAAATGCTGAAGACCCACAATCAGCCATCCCCCAAGCACTTATGATGTTGTTCTCACAGTTGGAAGAACAAGATGTATCAGAATTATTTAATATAATCCTCTCTGATGTATGGTGCAAAACTACAGATAAAAAATTAGATATTGAAAATGATTTAGAAAACTTGGACGAATTATTACATCTTGGCGCTTCTGTATTGACGCAACACTATGGGTGTATTATATCGGGAAAGGGTTTTCGCCAGCTATTTCAAGTGATGTTGCCAATCAATCAACTGGCGTAAAAGTTAGTAAACAAGCTCTTGATAGGGTGGAACGCACAACAAGCTTGTCACCCATTGAGATGATGTTTATGAGGGCAGTGAAAGAGGGTGGTGAAACAGCCATGTCTCTTGAATCACAAGACTTAGAATATCTGCTGAAATTGAATGAGTATTTAGATATTCAAAATTATCTGGAAGGTGATGTACATAGTCAATTAGAACGTAAACAAAATCAACCGAGGTAATTCATGGCCGATAACAACTCCATTACTGGTAGTGTCGTAGGTAAAATCCGTTTTAATATAGATAAAAAGTCTTGGGATAATTTAGAACTATTCCAAAAGAAACTAACATCTATAAAGAAACAAATGTCCACAATGGATAAGACGATTAAAGTCCAAGCTGTTGTGCAGAGTATCAATAAAGTAACAAATGCGACAGTCAATGCGGAAAATAAAATAGTTAAGGCTAGGGAAGCTAACGTAAAGAAAGTAGAACGTGCTGATACAGCGTATGATAAGCGTAGAGAAAGATTATTAAATACTCGCGCTAAATTAAATAATGCTAGACGTAAGAGACATTCTGGCGCTGCTTCAGCAAGTGAAGCCTATGCCGCAAGAGTGGAAGCGTTCTCTACAGTTAAACGTAATCAAATAGAAAAGACAGCTTTAATGCGTGGTTGGTCAGATTCTCAGAAAGAGACAGCGCATACTATCTTAAACAATAACATCAAGAAGTTCCAAGGGCAATTTGATGGTAGTAAGTCTGGAGACATTGAT
>Ga0181351_1000538_pt1 | contig 10979 bp, 14 predicted proteins | sample Su13VDMM15SD_FD_170485 | JGI IMG/M metagenome (GOLD analysis project Ga0181351, IMG submission 170485) | Freshwater viral communities from Lake Michigan, USA - Su13.VD.MM15.S.D | ecosystem: Environmental > Aquatic > Freshwater > Lake | place: USA: Michigan | collected 2013-07-16 | reverse complement strand
CCTCCAGCGTTGCAAACTGGAACTTGGCCGCTGCCTACGCATCCGGCGACATCCTCGTCGTCATTGCCGACGATCTCACGCCGCCGCAAGGCTGGGATGAAGAACTGCAAAAACTCCCATCAGGCAGTGAAGAGTGGGCATGTTACGTTCCCGACTCGCTCCGTGAAGACGGCCTCATGTGCCATCCGGTTCTCTCGCGTGCGCTCTACAACAAGCGCAAGTATGTTTTCCACCCGAATTATTACGGTGTTTTTTGCGACAACGATTTTACGACTCGCACGCAGCTTGAAGCGCCTGTCCTGCAAGTGAAGGGATTGAAATGGCAGCACGATCACCCGATCAACGGCACGCGCCCGACCGACGCCATCGTTGACCTTCAAAACTCCGAGCGCGCATACCAATACGGCGTGAATGCTTTCGTTGCGCAGTGGCCTCTCATCAACATTTTCAACCGCTCGCGATCCATCGCCGGAGACATCAACGAGCACATGCTCCGCCTTGCGCAGCTCGCGCGGCAATGCGATCACGTCACAGAGTTCGGCGTCCGCACAGGCATGTCCACTTACTCATTTCTGCACGGACTCTCGAACAAGCCAAACACGAAGCTTCGCAGCTACGATCTCCATGACTTTTTCAACGTACACGGCATCAGCTCGCAGCTTGCAATCGACTGGACATTCCAGCAGGGCAGCACGCTCGACGCCGAAACAATCGAGCCGACCGACCTGCTTTTCATCGATACGCTTCACACTTACGCACAGGTCAAAGGCGAACTCGAAAAGCACGGCAACCAGGCGCGCAAGTACATCGTCTTTCACGACACGGTTGCCTTTGGCGTTGTCGGGGAGGACAACGGTGCCGGAATCAACTTGGCAATCCAAGAGTTCCTACGCGACAACGAACACTGGAAGATCGCGGAGCATTACGAAAACTGCAACGGCCTCACCGTCCTCGCACGCAAATGAGTACCACGCATTCAGTCTGGATCGGGCCGCGCCTCGGCCTCATGGAAAAACTCACGCTTCAGCTTTTGCTCGAAGTCGGTCACAAGTCGATTCTCTGGACCAACCAAAAAGTTGCTGGCGTTCCTGACTTGGTGGAAGTGCGCCAAGTCCCGAAGGACTACGTTCAGCCAATCGGATTCGCAGGCAATCCGCACACCGGCATCCCGAACGGCGGCATCGGGTCGTTTGCGCATTGGAGCGATTACTTCGCCTTCAAGACCCTTCACGATCACGGCGGAATCTGGGTGCAGATGGACGTGGCTTTCACGAAGAAGATCGTCGCGGAGGATTACACCTTCACGCCGTGGCTTTCGATGATCTCACCTGTTGTTATGGCCATTCCGAAAGGCTCTGCCTACGCCGCCGAAATGTCTGATATTATCGGCGACATGCTTAAAGACGGCATGGCTGGACGCGACTGGCACGAAGCCATGATTGCAATGATTCAAGGACTCCAGCGCAGCGGGATTCAGTTCAAAACATTCGACAATTATTTCGATTGCGGCGGCGTGGCAGGCTCGCCCTACACGCATCCCGCGGCGACACCCTGCGACATCATCCACTGGTCGAACGCAACGCACAATACGAGCAAGGAAACGCCAACACGGGGCAGCGAATATCACCGACTCTGCAAGAGCGTGGGGTTGATTTGACGAAACTGGCAGAGTGTGAGCCTCGCCACTTATTTCGCTGCCGACTTTGCCGCCGTCCTTGGGGAACTACCGATCACCGTCACGTTTCAAGGCTCTACATTCTCGGCCAATCGGACGACATTCCGCTGCGAGAACAGCGTTGGAGACGGCGGATTTATGACGCAGATCGCGATGGTTATCACCGCGCCCTACAACGCCATCACACAGCAAATCAACCTTGGTGACGTGGTGGCGATTGACGCTGCCAGCTTCCGCGTCATCTCTGCGGAGCTGGCGCAGGATGCTGTCTCAGTGGACTTCGCACTTCAGGACGTGAACAAATGATTTTTTTCTCGACAACACCCGAACCGAAAAGCGCGGTCGCGACTACGACGCGCACGCTTGAGAAGGCAATCACGGACGCTTTCATCCGATATTTGCAGGCTGAATTTCAGAATGACTTGACCGTCACATCGTCGGAGAACTTCGCCGCGATGACGTTGCCTGCGTGCTTTGTAAAGGCAACTCGGCAGTCGGAGTCGATTACGAACAGCGCGATTTTTCAATTCACTATCGACGTTGTTTTGGCCGTCCAAGCAGACGACGCAAACGCGCAAACTCTCGAAAATCTCTGGGCTGAATTGCTCTGTGTCACGCATGATGTCTTTGGAATCGTGGACAAGCTCAACGCTATCGAGCCAAAATCCTGCCAAGTCTACGGCGTTCTGAGAGACGGGCCGGTTGCACTCTCGACAACCGACCGGCACTTTTTGCGGAGCGTCTCTGTGACGGTCCACACCGGACTTCTCTAAGGTGAGAGCCGCGCTCGCCATCCTGCTTTTTGCCTTGTCGGCATGCACCCCGACAAACCCCGAGCGGTGGATGGAAATGGAGCGCAACGCCTGTCTGCCGACCGCAATCGCAATGGACGCAGGGCTTCGCAGGCAGGGCGTCACCAGTCGCGTTTTGCAATACGGATACCAGCGCAACGGCAAGATCGCCGGGCATGCTGTAACGGCCTATTTCTTCGCGCCGGGCGAAAACAAGCTCTGGGCATACGACTTCGAAGGCAGCACGCGCATCCGCGCGTTCATCGACAATCCGACCCAGATCGCGACGCAGGCGGAGATTGCGCGCGGGCGAAATACGCACGTCGTCTTTGCCGAGTTCCTCAACTGAGTTGACATTTTTTGCGGGTATGGCCGCATCTGTCATCACCTCATCCTCTGCCGCGAGTGTTACTTTCGGCGCAACCGCCGAAACCGGCATCATCCTTTCCTCGTTCAACCGCTCCGTGCAAGGCCAAAAGGCTGAACTCATGGACGAAGACGGCGATATTGTCGCCATCTCGACCTACGGGCGCACCGCAACCATCTCGATCTCAGGCGCAATCAACGGCTCAAGCGGAGTTGCCACAGCATCCGTCGGCAGTCTCTTGACCATCGCAAATGCTACGACCGAGTTCGGCGTCACTGGCGGCAAGATCGTTGTCGATAGCGTTTCTTCTGAGCAGAGCAGCGACACTTTCCGCACAATGACGATTCAGGCGACGCAATACCCGAGCATGTAATTTCTCGCACCCGCTCGCACGCGCCCGCTGACAGACCGGCTAAAGTCTGTCGCCTTTTTTAAAATATGAACACCGAAACAATACGAGACAGTGAGCAATACTTCTACACGCCGAACCTGAAGGTCGCCACGGCGCTCGTGACTCTGGGCTTTCTCCCCAAAATGCCTTGCCCGATCACTCGCACCGTTCGCTCAGACGGTCGAGAATCAACCGTTTTTTGGCTTGACGCCGTGAATGCCAAAGGCCAGCGCGCCGAAGATGTCTTTACCGGAATGACGAAGGGTGGCGAGGCGCTCAACGAAAGCGACCCTGAGAATCTTCTCAATTACATCCGCGCCGCACTCGCCAATCGCGACGTGCTCGTGGACTGGATCCGCAACACACCGCGCCGGATCGAAGTTGAAATCAAGGGCAAACGACTCCTCGTACGCGAAGACGCAACCGATGCAGACAAGAAACAAATCATCCAAAACCTATGAACACCGAACTACTAACAGACGACGAAGTACTCCGCGAAGCGGGCATGCGTGAAGGCACGCGCAAAACAGGCAAGTGGAAGCTCAGGCCATGCGTGCCTGGCACGATCTCAATCATCCGCTCAAACATGCTAGAAAAGCGCGACGAATTTTGGTTTGTCGCCGCATTTGCATTTGTCCATATCGCACCGCTTGAGGACGTGCTTGCCGTGGACAGCGACCAGATCGCGTTCAATAAGGCCGTGCGCCGCTGGCAGCTCGACAATCTCACCACAATCGACGAGCAGAACGAACTCTCCGCGCTCGTATCCGCAGCGTGGGACAAAGTGAACGCCGCCGAGACTAAAGCGCAGCACGCTTCAGGAGCGAGTCCGAGCGGGGGAAAGTAGCCTCCCCCAACTGGCTTGCGTCTTACGTCTTCAGGCTCGCGAGCGCGACCGGCTGGGGGTTCAAAGAGTGCATGTGGGAAATCCCGTATGCGGCGGGGCTGCAAATTCTCGACGCCGATTCATTCGCGCGCGGCATCCCGCGCGTGTACACGCGCAACAATGAGAAGGAGGATTTTGACTCTCTCGCCGAAATGGAGAGAGCGTTTAAAAAAATCACACCATGCCAATCACTGTCAATGCCGACAATATAAAGAACGTCATGGAGCAATATGCCGTGATGACAGGCAAGGGCATACCTGAACTTGTGCGTTCAAACGCTCGTCTATGCGCCGTCGAACTTGCTAACCGCACACAGCCGTTCAGCGTCGGAAAGGGGGGAGGGGCATCTGCAAAGTTGGCTGGAGAAAAACGCACAGGCGATGATATTAAAAAAGTCATCAAGACTCGCGACCGATTGTCAGAAATCATTTCAAAGACAAAATCAGACTCTCTGCGCGCCTATTATCAAAAACTGGCCTCATCAAATAAATGGGCAGAACTAAAAGAGGCTTTTCAAAAAGTAGGATTTGGAGCCATTGATTTTATTTCTGGCCAGGGCATCCGTGCAGCGCACAAGGCAAACCGATCAAAGATCACTGGCCGCACATTCAACAAGCCATCCACCCTCTACATTGCGACAGGTGGGCTGCCCGCCTACATCAAGGAGGCCGTGAAGCGCGTCGGCCTCTCCAAGAGTGGGTGGGCTGATTGCGCCCGACAGATCGGCGGCGTCAAAGGCGACGCAGGTCGTGGCATCCCTGCTTTTGCCAAGCGGCATAAAGGCGGACTTGGAAAAGTGACCGAGTTTATCAACGGAGCCAATACAAGTTTCACCATGAGCAATTCGATCCCATGGCTGGATAAAATATGCCCACAATCACAGCAACGTACCGCGCTCACTATTTCTAAAACCAAAATGATCGAACAGATGCGCCGAGCTATCAAGGCCGCATCCAAGCCAAAAACAGATATCCAAAACATCATTTCCCAGGAGATTCGAAAAGCCGCATGAGTGACGTAACCGTAAAATTTTCCGCAGAAGATCAAAATCTTTCTAAGACAATCACCAACTTGCAGAGGGACTTGGAGCGTCTTGACGTAAAAAGCAAAAATTCTTCCAAAGGCATGGATCTCTCCTTCGGAAAAATCGGCCTTGCCGCTGGTGTAGCCGGAGCCGCTGTAAAGGCAGGCATGATGGCCGTGGAAGCTGCAACAGCCTCCGCTCGCGCGGTGGTCGACGGATTCCGCCAAGCGATTGACCTTGGCGGTGCGCTGAATGAATTGTCCTCTCGGACAGGCGAGACGGCTGGCAACCTGCTTGTGTTGCAACGCGCCTTTAAAAACTCTGGCGTGGGAGCTGATGCCGTAGGGCAGAGCATTAACAAGTTGCAAAAGTTCATGGCAGAATCGGCCGCAGGTGGCGCGCAACAAACTGAGACGCTCAACGCTCTGGGGATTTCCATGTCAGACCTTGCCGGAAAGACTCCGACCGAGCAGATGCAAGTACTCGCTCAAAAAATCGCCGCCATTTCAGACCCTGCGCAACGCGCGCGCGCTTCGATGGAGATTTTCGGAAAAGCAGGCGGTCAGCTTCTGCCGTTGCTAAACAATTTCAGCGGAGAACTCGAAACAGCTCGCGGGCAACTTGGCAGCATGCCAGGCGTAATGGACCGCAGCGCAAAAGCGATGGACGACCTTGGCGATGGCATGGGGGCAATCAGCTCAAAGGCGATGGAGTTTGCAGCAGGATTTTTGGAATCTGCACTCCCTGCGCTCAATATGTTTACAAAGGCGCTTTCGGGCGTGGATACGGCCGGATGGGGGCAAAAAGCCATGGACATGGTGCTTCAAGTTGCTGACACGCTCCTCGGTGCATTCAAAGATCCACTGGGAGCCATTGACGCTTGGATTCTCTCAGCTGAACGATTTTACAAGACTCTCGGCAATGGACTCGTAAACGCCGCGCTTACTTTTACTGACTTTCTCATAAAGTCGTTTGAAACAAATTTGCCAGGTGCAATTAAAACTTACATCACGCAGAGACTTATTGATTCTGCGCTTACATTCAGCCGGCATCTTATTCAGGCGCTAATGACATTTTCGGAGGGACTCAGCACGATTCCAGGATTTGAAAATGCAGCCAGCAAAATGTTTGACGCGCTCAACGGCGCAAATGAATCGATCATTGCGGAACAATTAAAAAACCTTGGGAAAACCAAAGAGGCCGCTGCTGCTGTGGTGGATGAATTTAAAAAAACCAAGGATTTAACAACAGTCTTTAAGGAGGATTTTTTCGGCGCGGAAGAAGCAACTACGCGCATGAATAAAAAGTTCAAGGAGCTTGAAACAACGGGAACGAAGGTGCGTAAAGATTTCATGGAAGCAAATGTTTCCACAGAATCGGCGAAAAAAAACATTTCCGCAGCCGTCGCCGACGCCGACTCCATCGAAGGCAGTTTCAGCAAAGCTGAAGGCAGCGCAAGGAGTATGAAGCAGGAACTCTCCGCATCGGCCAAGCTCCTTCAATCTATCGCGCAAGCCGAAGGCAAGAAAGGCACCGGGATCAGCGGGTTGGAAGAACGCGGACAGAAGCAAATCGAGAAGGGACAATTTCAAGCAGCGAAAAGAACAGCCGAGCAGATCCAAAATAAAGAAGTCGAAGCGGATATTCGCGGATCGGGACGGACCAAGGACCGCCGAAGCATGGCGGACATCGGCAAGGACTTTGGGCTGAGTCAGCAAATAGGTGAAACAGGCAGCGAATTTGCGAAGCGCGTCAAAGACGTCAAAGAAGGCAAGGCGACGCCTGAAAAATTTGGGAGATCAAAACCGCTTGCAGATGAACCATCGGTCGACAAGCCCGGCAAAGACGGAAAGACGAAAGAGGACATGGGCAAAGACAAGCCGATGTCACTGGAAACGCTTGTGCTCGAAATCAAAAACCTTGTCGCAAAAATTGAACCGAAGCTGCCACAGCAGGCGCTCGCATAATAAATCATGGCATACACATACCACGGCACAAGCAACCTCATCACAGCCCCAGGGCGCTCGGTGCAGACATTCCCGAGCGGCCTTGTGCGAGTTGAGCGCACATACATTTGCAGGCGCGGAGACGAGGCGCGCTATCGCTCAGAATTGGCCGTGGGGAACCTATTGCCCGACGATGAAGGCACGCCTGCAATCGACGGGCTTTACATTTTCCCAGAGCCGCAAGAAATGGCTCGGGATGACGGATTTTACGAGTTCCGCGTGACGGCATATGGAAGGGCAAACACAACGGGCGTAGAGCAAATTTCGGAAGAATTTACAACAGAATCTGCGTCGGCAGCAGGAATCACCGGGCAGGCTGTACTGAAAAACGATTTGCTCACGAAGGAAATCGTATTGACTGAAGGAGAGACTATTTCGCCAACGACTAAGGCAATCAGGGGAACACCAACAGTTGTGTTCGATTATGGGGAGGTTGGAGAGTATATCGTAAATCCAAACAGAAGGATTTATTCGGTTGCAATCCGAAGTTATGCGGCACGAAATTATGGTCGATTCTCCGAAATCACTGTTGTTTACGGTCCATTTTTGCTGCTGCGCGTCGATTAAAAATGGCCGCCAATCCTCCAGTCGATTTTCAAGAATGTGTTAAACGCCCAAAAGGCACGACGGGCAGTGACTACCCTTACGCCATAAGCGCGCGGGACCTCATGCAAAATTTCGTTTATGCAACGCTCGATGCCGATGTGAGCTTGGTTGAGGAAACGACCGGCACGGGTGGTCACAAACAACGCAAGCTGAAAATCCCGCCGATACCACAAGCAGGCACATACGTTCTTGGGGCGGTGGACGGCGCGTTTACGTGGATCGAGACTGAGGATTGCGCATGACGATCAAGACGCAAGACGGGAAAATTGTCACGCAGGCGGGGAAGGTTTCCTGCACCTGCTGCTCTACCTGTTGTTTGTATCCCGCAACGCAGGCCGTGGCCGCAGATTTGCCCGACGCAATCACATTGCTAGGCGTTGGCTCGCTTTCTAAATCAGGGACAGACTACGGCGACACGACGAACGGCGTGATTTTGGAGTCTGGCGTGTGGGCGCGATATGTCGGCGGCGTGCGAACTACTAGGCCCTGTTTGATCGACGGAGACGGCAACCTAGATGCGGGGGATGATTTGGTCGAGGATCAGTTTGAACCAGCCTATGAGGTGTCGAATCTACTTATCCCAAATTGGCCGCTAAACCAACCAATTGTTGTCACCCGGGTATCTAAGTGCCAATGGGCTTATACCGACCCTCTTTACTATGTTGGGGAAAGGTTCACTGATGGCAATTACGAAAGAAACCTCACAATAATTTCCGCTGTGTTGACTTGGGTATATATAAACGACGAATTTGGCCCAGGTTATTGGTTTCTGGACGCAGACTATCTCAATGCAGATGGTCAGGATGAAGGAGGAGGCAACGGTGAGTATTACCTAGACAACGTCGGATTCGGAACACAGCGATTCGGAACACAACACACCCCCGATGGCGACTATACTGCTGATGGTAATGGATACGTGACAGTATCAATCCCATGACCTGCCCACACCAATCCCAACCTCCCGGCAAAGACACAGGCCGCCGCTTGTGCGCTATCTCGCTTCGCGGCGGACATCCCTACGTTGGCGAGTGTAATCAGTGCATCGCTGCCGGACAGAATAACGAGGCTTTTCGAGATAGGCTAATTGCGGGACTAGAAAAAACGCATCCAAAAAAACGCAATTCAATTTCTGGCTGTTGCGACTCTGTTGAAAATTATTGAGACTTTGACAAGCGCGCCTAAATACAATGGCACGCGATCTCTTCATCGACCTCACGAATAATCGGCTCGCTACGAGCGAAACCAACCTCTCGCCGGCTGGAGTGCCGCGATTCACAAAGGGCGACACAGGCACTTTCAACCTTTACTTTTTACAGGCCACCGGAATCATCGGCGCGCCGTTCAGCGTAGTCGATAAAACTAGCTCAAGCGTGAAGCTTGGTGTCGGATCACGCACAGGCACGCCCGAGACGGGAGCCTATACGCTCACATTTGGCGGGGACACGACCAGCGCACTTGACGCAGCCGTAACAGCCGGACAGGTCCAGACCGCGCTCAACGCGCTTACAGCGATCTCCAGCGCGGGCGGCGTGACAGTGACCGGCCAACTCTCGGAGCAATTCACAGTTCGATTTGCGACCGCAGGCACGCGCGGGAGCATCACAGCCGATGTCTCGCAGCTCATTCCCGATACAGTTGCCGTCATTGGCGAGCGCGTAGCAGGGAGCGCAACCGCAAAAGAAGTTCAGGAAATCGAATTGCGCTTGGCTCCCGCCGTATTCCAATCGACCTGGACCGACCTGTCGACCGCCGTGACACCAACGCTTGTGACGACCGTCACAGGCTCCGACACGAACAACGAAGTCCAACGCCTATCGTTTTCGCAAAAGCCCTTCTCAGGCACTTACCGCCTGACCACTCCAAGCTCGTCAATCACAATCGGCTCGCTCGTAACTGCGGGCGTATTCATCGTTGCCTCAAACCACGGACTTGCACTCAACCAACCCGTCACGCTCACAGGCTTCTCGGCGTTGACCGGCTACTCAAACGGCACGCAGTATTTCGTAAAGGCTCTCCCGCAGCCGACTCAGTTGACGGTTTCCGTGACAGCAGGCGGCACGGCGCTGACCGGCACAGCCACAACCGGCAGCGTCCTAACGACACTCCGCCAAACAGATCCGCTCGCAGCCAACGCGACGGCATCAGACATCGAATCCGCATTGGCCGCGCTTGATTCGATCGGCTCTGGCGGCGTCACAGTCGCCGGCATTGAAGGCGAGTATTACGATATCACCTTTGCAGGCGCCAAAGGCTTCGCTGACTTGCCAGTGATGACGATTCAAAGCGGCCTGACGGCCAAGCCTGGCAAGACCGCAAGCGTCAATTTCGCCACCTACGCGCTGCGGGATTTGGTGGGCAACGATCCATCCATCGACCTTGATCTTGAAATCGAACTTACCGAAGGCGGCACACGGCAGACCGTGATTCTCAGCGCGTGTTCAGTCTCGGAAGAGTTGATCGACGCGGACTCATTCTCTCCCGTCCCTCAATTCTCGCTGCCGATCAACTCCGTGGCAGTCTCGGCCTATACCCTCGCGCTCTCTGACGCCTACGGCCTCATAAACGCAACGACAGGCATGACGATAACCGTCCCGCCCAACTCGACAGCGGCATTCGCTACCGGCTCGCAGGTGCTTCTCTACCGATCCGCAGTTAGTGGTGTGGCGATCACAGCTGGAGCAGGCGTCACGATTAACGCAGCAGGGGCCGCCAGCAATCTTTCAAGCCAGCACAGCGTTGCATCGCTCATGAAACTGGGCACGGACAACTGGGTATTGGCTGGCGACATTTTCTAAAAATGATTCTGAGCTTCCCATTTGTCGCAGCTTCGTTCGATGCCGACGCTCGAGCGTATATCAACACAAGCGGGGCGACCGACCGCGCGGCGATCAATCATTTCGTAAAGGGAATGAAGCGTCTCGGCCTTTACAGCAGCATGGTATGTTGGCCGCTTCGCAGCTCGCAGAACGCAGGGACAGGCTCAACGGCATACTCGCTCGGCGGGCTGGGGACATACAACGGCACGCTCATCAACGGGCCGACTTGGGGGGCGGATGGGGTGACAAAAACTGGAGCAAATCAAGTTACTAGAGTAACAGGAACAGACTCTAATTTGCGGGGATGTCTTTCAATTTTTACTTGTTTTAAATCAAGTGTGCAAACAGACAATCAGCGTCCATTCACCTGCGAAGATGGTACTAGCGCTGGAAATTATTGGCAAATAAATTTAAACC
>Ga0181351_1000537_pt1 | contig 10983 bp, 12 predicted proteins | sample Su13VDMM15SD_FD_170485 | JGI IMG/M metagenome (GOLD analysis project Ga0181351, IMG submission 170485) | Freshwater viral communities from Lake Michigan, USA - Su13.VD.MM15.S.D | ecosystem: Environmental > Aquatic > Freshwater > Lake | place: USA: Michigan | collected 2013-07-16 | reverse complement strand
ATTTATTTCTATGGTAAATATATCTAACTCAAATTTTCCTATTTCTCCACTTTCTTTTATAATGTTTGGAAATTGTTGTAATAATTGAATATTTTGTTGTGTTAATTGGATAGCATTAAATTCAATTACTATATCATTTTCACCAATTGGATCATTATTACTTTCTATAAATACACGTTTTAATAAATCAAAAGATGTGGTTGGTTGTTCTTTATCTATATAAATATCAATCATATCTTGATTTTCAATATAAATTCTATCACACCAAGGTTCTAAAACACCCAATAATTCAATATTACATTTTTTAACTACATAAGCAATATTGTATTTTGGTGGAATAATGGGATATTGATATTCATCATTTTTAATCCAACTACCCCATTTACGTAAATAATTTTTAGCTGCTCGTTGAGAAACAATTTTATAATAATCATCATCTTTTCCTATTTGTTCATTCCATCTGTGGCCTCTACAAGTCAAATGATATACAAATGCATCTCGAGATTGAACTAATTTATACCCTGCTAAAATCCATCTTTGAAAAATATCTGAATCTTCATATGGGAATGGGGCAAATAATGGATCATGCCCACCAATGGCTTTGAAATCAGATTTATAAAGGATCCAAGGTGCAAACATTCCTTGTGTTGTTTGGTCTTTAAATTCATCTTGAGCTTCTGAAACGAATTGTTCAAATGTTTCTATGTCTAAGGTATCAAAATCCATTCCAAAATCACGGATGATTTTTTCTTTTCCTTCTGGGTGCAAAGGTGGTTCTATACGAGTAGCACAAACTACTTTGCCTGGTTCTAAGTGTTTAATTAAGTTCTCAATGTAGTTAGGTCCTAAAATCATATCAGCGTGTAGAATACCTACAATTTCATTTGTAGCCAATTCAATACCTTTATCGTAAAGTATAGTATGACCTACTCGTTCTTCACTTCTGTATTTGGTGCAATCTTGTTGTTGAATCCAATCTTGAGTACCATCAGTTGATCCGTCATCTAGAAGAATCACTTCAGCTTGTGGGGCATGTTTTTGAATACTTGCGTATACGTTTTTTAAATGTTGTAAGTTATTGTAACTCGGGATAATAAATGAAATCATAGGTTTTTATTTTTAAATATAACATCTTTTTGTATTCCATCCAAATCTACTTCATCTAAGATTTCAAATCCTATATTATTTAAATATAGGACAACATCATCATAGTATGATTGGTTTTCCCAAACTTGTTTTATTTCAAGTTCAATTTGAATGTATTTTGTATTTTTAATTTTTTCTCCAAATCCTTCTAAAACTTGTAACCCTAACCCCTCAACATCAACCTTCATAAAATCAAAAGATTCTACTTTAAGATATTCCATTACTTCCTCCATTCTCCACCCATCAATTTCTACTATTTCTGAAATAAATGGAGAGCATGTTCTATTTAAAATGGATGACACCCCAATATTTTCTTCTTCTCCAAATACCCCAGCATTGAATGAAACTGGTTCTGTTTTATTAGATGCTGCTATATTAAGAGTTTGATATTGAGGGTATTGGGATGTAATATTATTATAACAGGTAGGATGAGCCTCTATAATAAAGCATTTATCAGGATTTAACCCCCAAAAATGTCTTATGTAATTTGTATCATGTCCATCTCTACTTCCTATTTCAATAAATGATAATGGGGTAAAATTTTCATTTTGAAGAAGGATTGTTAATTGATGTATGTCGTGTCTCATTTTAATCTTTTATTTTATGTGCAGGAACTCCAAGATATATCCCAGGTTGGTCAATATTTTTTGAAACACATCCATTCATTCCAATAGTAGATAAACTATGAATAGAAGTTTTTTCTTTTACAGAAGCATTTGTACCAATATAAACACAATCATATATTTTACAATCTCCAGATACTATTGCTCCGGGCATTGCACTGAAATAATCTCCTATTGTTGTGTCGTGTCCAATTTGGTTTCCTCTATTTAATAAAGCGTGTTTACCTATTTTAATGTTTGTAGTCAATATTGAATAGGCTCCAATAAAACTACCTTCTCCTACTTCAATATTGTCATCCAAAATTAGAGCTGTAGAATGAATAAAAGTAAAATAAACAGTTTCTTTAGGTAATTTTTGGACTATATCAAATCTAGCCTTACTATCCCCAACAGCAATCATCATATGATATTTTTTTGGGTCAAATAAAGATAATGGTTTGGCTATATCATTTGAATATTCGTCATCAACAAAAAATGTTACTTTTTCTCCTATTTGGGCAGCTACTTCTCTAGCATGTCCTCCATATCCATATAAAGCTAATTTCATTCTCTATTTGATTTAGTATAAATTTCAAATTTAGATAGATCTGGGTAGGGTAATTCTAGATCTTCATTGTGTTTTGGAGTACCATCTAGATTATAGAATTGGTTCATAAGGAGTAATCCTCTAGCTGCTAGCTCAGGCATCATATAAAAATTCCAACCTAGCATATCAAAATAATCATCATGGTATGAACATTCTCTTCTTCCACTATAGCGAGCTCTTTTAAACCAAAGATATGCTTCATGATTATCAGTTAAAATAGCCCCACCTTTAGATAATTTAAAATGTTTGTATGGGCCTGTAAATGAGATACACATATGTGTTCCCGGGATATACATTTCTGAAGTAAAACGTAATGCTGAGTCCCAAACATTAGTGGGTTCTAATTGATATGCTCCTTTAATAGTTTTGCCTTTAACGGGTTTAAATTTTACTTGAGCACCAGCATGGATTATTTCGCAGGGTACTGATGGGTATGTGCGAGAGGGGATAGTGATTTCTTGCCCACTAACCTTTTCGTACATTAGAGATAAGAATAAAGCATTTGATTGATTATCTACAGTTACAACATACGGGGCTCCTGTATAATCGGATAATGCTTTTTCAAATTCAACAGTTATATCATAAACATTTTTCATAATCTAAATATAATAACAAATTAATTAAAAACCAAATTTACTTTTAAAATGTTTAAACATTATTTCATTATTTTTTTCATATAAATCTTGTTTTTGATTTAAAGAATAAATATAATCATCATAATGTTCAGTATGGTTATGTTTATCAGTAATAACTAAATTTTCTATTTTATATTGAGTTACTAAGTCAGGTCTATTATAACAAAAATTCATCACGTAATTATCAAACCCTCCATATCCTTCTAATTCTTTAGGAAAATCTATAGTATCTATAAGATGTTTAGAATATAAAGTAAACCATCCCCCTCCAAATTTAAAATATTTTTGGTTGTTGTTTATAAGTGGTTTTAGGTTAATTTCCCCATTATTTTTTAAATGGTAAGTATCTATTATAGCATCGTTTGTATTTCTAAAATTAAAGGGTTCGTTTAGGTAAGTAGAATTAACCATAATATCCCAACTTGTATCCCACATTTTAATATATTCTGCTGTAATAATATAGTTAGGGGATATATTTTTTGCTTGTAAATTAGATTCTAGATATAAACCTAAAGTATACGGACCAAATACAACATCAGGCTCAATTATAATAGTAGCATCTAAGTCAGAATATTTGTTAATAGTATTTGAAAACCAATCTAAAAGTCCTTTAACATTATCATCTGTTGTTAAAGAGTATTCATCACACCACCCCAAATAATATTTTTCAAAATTTTTCAGACGATTAACAAAATAATCTTTTTTCAAGACTGATTTTTCCCAATCAACTAAATAATCTGATGTAGGGAGAGTAACATCTAGGATTAAATGATATTTTTCTCTGTCTATAAAAAGAGAACTTTGTTTTAGTAAGAGTAAAGTTCTTTCTAAATAATCTATTTCCTTGAGCATAGGAAATATTTGAATTAAAACCTTTGATTTTTTCATAAATTACATTAAATAATAAGTTCCTATTAAGATATGTTCTGCAATTGTACCTGGCCATAAAGGGATTATATTACATTGTGTATATCGTGGCATACAATCGGTTCCATATCCCCCTTGATGTCCTATAATTAATTTAGATTGTGACTTAATATAATTTTGAATACGAAGTGACATTTTAAAATCCTTAATATTTAAAACTTTATTATCTGTTTTATATCTAAAGCTACCATCATGCGTGTAATAAAGCCAATTTAAATCATGTTTTAATATTTCTTGTTGAATTACTTCACGTTTTTTTTCAATTCTTTCATCTGAATATTCTGGGTTTTGAATAAAAAATAAGTCGTCAACATAAAGAAAACCAAATTCCTCTTCACCAAACATTTGTTTAATTAATTGATTTCCTTCTTCAATTTCCTCCTCACCCCAATATAGTTCAGGTAAACAATCTTCCATTTCATGATCTTCGAATCTCCAAAACTTTAACATTTGTTGAATTAAAGGAATATCAGCATTTTTAGGATCATATATTCTAAAGTGGTCGTGATAAATTGGAACTCCTTGAGGTATTTCATCAATCATCCCATCTACATAAGGATTATTTTTAAATATTTCGATCACATTATTAAATGGGTTATCATGTTTGTATAACCAATTATCCGGAGAGAAATATTTAGCTATACATTCGGGGGATGGAATAGCTACAACACAATTAGGATATTTTTGTTTAAGTAATCGAGGTATAGCTGAAAGAAGAACCCAATCACCATATGAATGGCACGTACGAAATAAAATAAATTGTCCATTTTTTAAATATTCAAGAGGTATCCTAACATCAGATGTGTTAGGATATCCTAATTTAGATACTTGAGATGCGGGTTGAAAATATTCGTTATATAAAACCATTATTTGGATTTAAAATATTCAACAACCTCATTTAAAATTTCATCTACTCCTTTAGTAGCTTTCCAACCTAATAAATTTTTAATTTTTTCACTGTTAGGGATTTTTTCTGGGGCTTCGGTAAATAAGGAACCATGGAGCAAAACTGGGTCAATATGGATTACTTGGGAGTTGCTTTGAGACATTTCTTTAATCTTTTCAGCCATGTAGAGAATAGTATTCTCATTCATTTCATTTCCTACATTCCACTCTTCATTCCATAATTCTTCAGGTGCTGTTGAGGTTAAGTAAATACCTTCTACGATATCTTTTACCCAAGTAAATGCTCTTAATTGCAATCCATCATAATATACTGTAATGTCTTCATTATTTAAAGCTTGGTTTACAAATCTAGGCACAACAAACCCTCCATCAGGCAATTGATATTTTCCTGAGACATTAAAGGGTCTAATAATTTGGTATTTGAAATTTGGGTCAATTTTGCCTGTATTTGATAAAACAATTTCAGATAATAATTTTGCAATAGCATATTCATTTCTAACAGTAAATTCTCCATCTAATACTTTTTGATCATTTTCTTTAAGATATGTCTTACCATCTCGATAACCATAAATTTCAGATGTAGAAATAAAAATTAGAGGACAATTATTATGTTTAGCAGCATTTATAGCCCAATAAATGTCATCAATAATTATTGAAGCCATTTTACCTGAATGTTTTAGTACTCCTACTGGTCCTACAGGGGATGCTAAATGTAAAATAGAATCAAATTTTTCTAGTTTAGTAATATCTACATTAAGAATATCTTCAAGGATAATTTTACATCCTTCAAATAATTTGTCTGTTGGGGACAATGCGTTTGAAGACATATTATCAATGATAGTAATCTTATACCCTAAATTTTTCCATTTTTCTACACTATGAGATCCTATAAATCCTAAACCCCCGGTAATTAAAATTTTCTTGTTCATTTTCTTGTTCATTTTATTTTTTGATTTAATTAAAAAAATTATTATTTATTTTATATTCTTGGAATATACGAATATGTTTTTGTTTTACAAAAGATGGATGGTAAATATCACTTGTATTTTCATGATCATATGCAGGACCCAACCAAGGGTCAGGGGCAATAATAATACCTTCATTTTGGTTTAAATAAGCCCCCCACCAAGCAAAAGTACTATTTGACATTATTAAATGTTTCATTTTAGTTATTAAAAATAATTGTGTTCCAACAGTATCATTTACATAAAAAACATCATTCCCAAAAACACTTTTACACCATTCTATATCATCTGAAAATATATAGATGGAGTCTATATTATTTTGGAAGTAATTATTAATAACTTCTTGGTAATATTCAATAGATAAAACACAATGATTTTGTTGCAACATTAAAAAATCACCTCGTCTAACACTAATACCTAAGGCATTTGAAGATACATCATATTTTTTTAATTTCCTAATAATTTTTTCAGAAGGGGTAAAATATGTAGAACAAAGTTCCTCTTTAATATCTTCAAAATATCTCCATGACCCAAAAACACCTGATAAGATAGTATTGTCTTGGATGTCTATTGGGGTAAAATGCAGGGTAGGTTCATTATAAGTGAAATCTAATGAAGGGGGTTCAATTTGATTAAATGGATGATCTAAAAAAGATAAATCTACAGGAATTTCTCCTCTATGACCCGCTAAAGTAGTTTTAGATACTGTTAAGGATGTGTTTAATTTTTTAGCTAAAGAAAGTCCTGTAGCTATTGTAAACATATTATTACCTAACCTACCATGTAATTTACAGTAAATCATAAAGATTTATCTTTTTTACCTATTGCTAATACACTTTTGTAAAAATGAATATAATCTACATTTTTTTCATAATAGTCTAAATATTGACCATTTATTTCTTTATAACCACAAAAACTTTTTCCATTCAAGTTTATAGCATCTACTAAGTTTTTAAAATAATTCACTCCTGTAATAAAATAATCATCCCATATGCTTTTAGGTACATATGAAGTATGTAAATCTTCTACAAAATATAAACCACTAGGAGTTAATAAAGGAAATAATGTTTCAAATGAAATAATTTGTTGTTTCCAAGAATGCCCTCCATCATCTAATATTACTTCAAAATGTCCGTATTGGTTAAATACATCTTGTAGAAATTTAACATCGGTTTGGTCTCCAATATGGATATGAACTCGATCTTCTTCATATTCTTTACATCTAGGATCAATATCTAAAGCAACAATAGTAGCTTTAGGAAAATATTCTTTCCACATTTTAACTGAGTCACCATTACATACACCAATTTCAAGTAAGTTAAATTCTATATCTCTATATTGTTCTAAATAGATTTCATACCTACTAGTGTACATGTGATCGTTTGGTCCTTTATCAGTGCCATATTTTATAGCTAAATCATTTAATGTCATAATTTTCTCCGTATTTTCTTAAGTCTAAATATAATGAATTGAATTCCGATTTCCTAAAATATTGGTTCATGTTTTGATCTGCTCTTTGACAAAATTCATTTACTCCAATATTAATTTTATTTTCTTTAAATGTTAAAGAATTCATATGTGTTATAGTATTTGTATCAGATACAATAGTATTTAATCCTTCTTGTTCTGAAGTGCAGCCCGCATAAAAATCTAAACCCCATCCATAAATCAATTCATCAGGGAAATGATTAATTTTTTCTAAGATATCTCTTCTAAGTAAAGGGCATTGGAAATCAATCCATTTTACTTTACGTAATCCTTGACCCCAATTCCACATCTGCTTCCAATGACATTGTTCCATTGAAGCATTTATAATTGTAGGAGAATAAACAGCAGCATCTGATTCTTTAGCTTCACGTAATGAAGTAGTTAAAAATGAAGGGCCATGAAATACTAAATCATTGTTTAAAAAGTATAAATAGTCATGGTCTGTTGAAAGAAAATAATCTAACACAACGTTAAAACCACCCCCAAAAAATATATTTTCTTCTAACTGGTGAGTTGTTGATTGGGCTAAAGGTTCTTTTGAACCATTATCTACTACCATTAATTCACATTGTGAAAATAATGGATCTCGTTTTAATTGATTTACTAAATTATCTGTCCATTGAGGAAGATTGTGGTTAAGTGTTGCTATAAGCATTGTTTTAATATTTTAAAGGTCCGTTAAAGTTGGATTGCATTATAATCCCCATATAGTTCTGTGCAACCATTTCTTCTGTTATATTTTGTTGTTTGTATTCAACATATTGTTGTGAGTAATGAAATACTTTAAATAGTGGTTCTGAAGGGTATATTTCTATAGCTTTAAAAGCTAAAAGAGCTTCTCCATACCAACTAAATTCTGAAGGGGAGTATTCTATAAGGTCAGGGAATGTTAAATTGTTTGGGATCATATATTGTTCTTCCAATGATTTCCATACTTTAGAAGACCAAATAATAGGTGAAGGGCCAAAATCATAATGTTTACCTTTGCGTTCAAATAAATCCATTATTTTTTGTCTATCATTTATAAAACCTTCTTTAGGATCAAATCCTAATTCTTTTGTTTTTGTTACAGACCATGAAAATAATTCTTTTTGTTCATGTATAACAGTATATGGAGTATTTTCATCAAACATAAAGTCACTAACCTTAAAAGGCTTAATAAAATAAGAATCAGAATCTAAACAAACATAATTTTCTGAGATATTAAGCTTCCAAAAATTAGATTTGATTATTTGTTGGGCTGTCCAGCTACTAGATAAAGAGAATATATCTTCATCTAAAACTATATTAGTTCCTTCTAATTGAGAAAATAAATTATAATCATTTTTTGGAACACTAATATAAAAAGGAATATTATCTATATTATATTTTTTAATAGATTCAAAAAGAACTTTTACTCTTTCAAAATCTCTATTAAATGATTTGCAATATAAAACTATTTTTTCCATTAAGCTATTCCTTTTATCATTCCGTAATCATCAAATATAGGCATCTTTCCCCACTTTTCCAACCATTTCTTTGCATTTTCAGCTTCTGATTTTCTTTGGCGTTCTGAGGATTGTCCGTTATTTTCTTCTAGTCGGTGGCTACCTCTAGCTCCAAAATGCCATACTAAAGAAGAAGTAGGTAATATAAATCTTACACCATTTTGAAGCATTCGTAAAAATAAATCCATATCTTCCCAACTTGCAGGAGCAAATATAGAATCATTTCCTCCAACTTCATCCCAAAATGATTTTTTTACTAAACCAGATACACCTTCACCTTTAGGTATTTCAATTCCTTCATTTGTTTGTTTAAATTCTTTTGCCCAAGCGTCAAAATAATTAGAATTAAAATCATAAGAATATGCTCCAAATATATCTAGTGGAACAATAACAGTTCCTGGTCTACTAGATGGGTTATTAAATATATTAGGTTCAACACGATGTGGATTTACCCAAAGTTTTTCATTTGGGTATTTTTTATGAATATCTAATAATGCTTTATCCCAATTTTTAGTTACATAAAAATCTGAATGAAGAAACAAAATATATTCTGTTTCAACATGGTCAGCACAAATATTCATTCCACCTCCAATGCCTCTAACTTTAATATTTTCAGGCTCAACAAGTAAAGTTAAATTATATTTGTCTCTATTTTCAAATAACCATTTATTAGTTCCATCAGTACAATTTTCAGCATGTATTATAAATGGAGCATCTTTAAAATAACTATTTTTTCTAACAGATTCAATGGCTAATTTAAGGTATGGGAGATTATTGTAAGTTGAAATACAAAACGTTAATGGATTAGGGTGTGTCATAATAAATTTAAATAATATTTATTCACTTACTGCTCGACCTTTTGATTTATTCCAATCCATTTCTGGTCTAACTTCTAGATTGGTTTTCCATCCTGCACTTAATGTATTCATAGGGGTACCTAGTTGTTTACCTAATATTATTAAAGCGTTAACATCTTTAGGAAAACATGTACCCCCATAACCTAATTTTCCGTCTGGGCCAGGTACGTGTAGATGACTATCTCCAATCCTACAATCGGAAGTAAATCCATAAAGAGCATTATTCCAATCTGCTCCTAAAACATCACATAAACGTTTAAATTCATTCATAATAGATACTTTTGTTGCAAAAAATGTATTATTCATATATTTTACAAGTTCTGCTGTGGTTGAATCCATATGAATGAAATGTCGATTCATAAATCTTTGAACAAATAGATTCTCTACTTGTTTAGTTAGAGATATATCACCTCCAAAAATAATTCTTGCTTGAGTTAACATATCTAATTTAGCTGTTCGTTCAGTTAAAAATTCAGGACTAAAAATTATTTTAATATTAGGATATTGTTTTTGAAGTTTTTTAGTAGTACCAGGGAGAATTGTTGATTTAATTATATAAATTGGTCCGGGTTTGACTGATTTAAATACATTTTCAATATATGTAATATCTTGAAGTCCATCTTGTTTCATAGGGGTTGGTACACATATAAAAACAAAATCTGTTTGAAGTGTTTCATCTAATGTATGAGTTGAACGTAATGGATTTATATCATATACTCTAACTTCGGATGTTGGGGAAAATGCAAATGCTTGGCTTTCTCCTACAAAACCGTTTCCTATAATACCTACTTTATAATGTGTCATAATAATTGTTTTGTTTTTCTTGTTTTTGAATTGTTTTTGGATGATATAAAGCAAAATACTCTACATCAGGCATAGCGGTATATGTTTTAAAACCATCTAAACGTTCATGTACTTTGTTTACCCATTGAATTTCTGGTTTATTTTTCCATAAACGCCATTGCATATCGGGCCAATTTACCCATCCAGCATCATTTACTTTCCATCCCCATTTTGCAATGTGTTCGGGAGTTAAACCTTCTACTGTGTTTACTCGTGGAATAAGGAAAACATCAATTTCTTCATTTTCCTCTAATACATCAGGTAAAACAGCTATTAAATTTTCATTAGGTACTTCATCAGCATCGATCTGGAAAATGTAATCTCCACTACACAGACTGGTTAATTTGTTTTTCCAATCTGCGAAATGCCTTTCGAATTTTCCTTTATGCCAACTAAACTCTCCATTTATAGAATGGGAGCATAAGAAGCTTTCAATTTCAGGGTCACCATTTGCTTCATCAAATAAAATTACAATGTTGTCTTGTGGGCGTTTAGTTCGAAGCAAAAAATGTACTAAACG
>Ga0181351_1000534_pt1 | contig 10995 bp, 12 predicted proteins | sample Su13VDMM15SD_FD_170485 | JGI IMG/M metagenome (GOLD analysis project Ga0181351, IMG submission 170485) | Freshwater viral communities from Lake Michigan, USA - Su13.VD.MM15.S.D | ecosystem: Environmental > Aquatic > Freshwater > Lake | place: USA: Michigan | collected 2013-07-16 | reverse complement strand
GAACTGGTCGTACGTCTCAAGATTGAAGTCCGCGCTGAACCAGCACAGGTGCCCGGCTCCGCCCTCTTGGAAGTTGAGGCCGTGACCGGCTGACTGAGGTTGGCACAGAAGGACCGGAAGCTTGTTCGCATTCCAGTCTGCTTGCAGCTTCTGTGCCTCGGCCTCGCCCACGCCCTTGCCCAGATACGGCACGTCCCAGCCGAACTCTTTCTTGAGCCGCGCCTGAATGCGGACGAGGTCGTGCTCGTACTGGTAGGCGATGAGGAGCGGCTGACCGTTCATGCCCTCCACAAGCTCCACCAGCGCGTCGAGCTTGTCGTCATGGATGACGACCCATTCCTTCGTACGACCCTCTTGGCCGCTCAGGTAGACCGCGCCGTTCGCCATCTGCTTCAGCTTGGCATACACAGCGGCTGCGTTGGCAGCAGTCACCATGCCGCCGGGGACGTTCAGCAGCATCTCTTTCCGCATCGTGTCGTACGCTTTGCGGGCCGCGCCGCTCAGGACCACGGGGATGTCGTTGATGGTCATGGCCGGGAGGTCGGTGTACTCCAGCCGGAAGATGATGTCCTTGATGCGCTCTTTGATCCGCGCCTCTGCGCCGCGTTGCAGGACGTAGTCGAAGCCGTTCCAGTCCGGCTCGAAATAGGTGTCCCGGTAGTGCGTGAAGTAGGTGCCGAGGCTCGCGCCGCCGTCGATCCATAGGAACTGGCCGAACAGGTCGAGGTAGCCGTTGGGGGCTGGCGTGCCGGTCAGGCCCCACTTCCGGGGCGTCCGCATCGTCGCTTTCTTCAGCGCCTTAAATCGTACGCCGGAGTGTTTCTTGAGCTTGGTCAGTTCGTCTGCGATGATGGTGTCGAAGGGGAGGCCGCCCTTGCCCCGGTACTTCTCGCAGAGCCACGGCAAGCCCTCGTAGTTAATGAGGAAGATGTCAACCCCGCCGAGGCCGGGCAGCAGCCGGAGCCCTTCCTCCAGCATCTTGTCTTTCTTCGGGCCGTGCAGGAACTGGACGTTGAGGTGCTTCGTGTGCTCCCACTTCGCCGCCTCCTGCCTCCACGTAAGCTGGCAGATGCGGACGGTCGCCATGACAAGGGCGTGCTTCGCCATGCCCATCTCTTTCAGGGCAGCGAACGCGGTTAGGGAGATGGAGGTCTTGCCTGCGCCAACGTCGGCCCAGAGAACAGCCGATCCGTTACGGATGAGGTGTTCGACTGCTAAGCCCTGCCCCTCCGAAGGTATCCAGACGTTTTTGGAGGCTTGCAATCGCCGCGTCTGGCTGGTCGTGGAAGTCCACGTCATGCCCAGCATCCTTCAGCAGTCGTACGATGTATTTCTGGCGCTCTGTCGTCTTGGCTCCGACCGGGCGCTTGAACTCGATGATGTATTGATGGCCGGAGCCGAAGTAGAAGCGGTCGTCGGGCCATCCTGTTGCCGCTCCCTTACCCTTGTGGTTTCGTTCATGCAAGATGCCTGCCGCCTTGGCCCAGCGTACGACCGGATCACGGACGTTGTCCTCGGTCTGCTCCGCGAGAGGCTTTACCCGACGCGGCATGGTCCACCAGCGTTCTGGCCGGAGAACGGACACCAGCGGCACTTCGGGTTCTTGCGGGGTGCGAACTGGCGATCCGCGAACATGGGCTCCGCGCGCTGCTTCCACTTCGCCTTGAGCGTGGGGAGGTCAGAGCGCATGATGAAGGGGAGGTCGGTCTTGCCGGTGCCTGACCGCACTTCCTCGCCGCTGTCCAGATACCAGAGCCGCGTATCGACGGTGTTCACGTCCGGGAAGCGGAGGAGGGCGGACATGCCGAACTGCTCCACCTGCTCCCGGTTCGTGTCGTATTTCTTGCCCGTCTTGTGGTCGATGAGCGTCATGTGCCCGTCGCCGTGGTTGAGGCCCAAGTCCACAATGTTGCGGACCCACGCGGCCTTGGGCGGCTTGGCGAACCAGCCAGTCGTCTCCCAGCGGTCGGTGAAGGCCCATTGCTGCTCGGTGAAGACGCCGACAGGGTCTTGCCGGATCATGTTGAACAGCGTGCCGAAGGTGGCAATCTCGGGCGGCGGTGTCGGCCCAAGCTCGTTGTTCACGTACTGCTCAGCGATCTTGTGGACCTTGTTGCCCCGTACGAAGGCTTCGTTCTCGGCCTCCGGTATCTTGATGATGTATTTGTAGGCGAACCGCGCCGGGCACGTCTCGTAGTCGGCCAGCCGCGAATAGCTCCATGCGTCTGGGAGCTTGAGGGGCTTCTGGTCGTACGTCGTGCTGTAGCCGAGGATGGAGAAGGTCATTGGAGTTTCCTAAGCCAGCCTTCACGCTGGGCCGCTTCGTGGAGAGTGTTGTAGAGCCCGAGCCTCGTACGGTCGGAGATGTGGCCGACCTCGATGTGGGCCTGTGCGAAATTGTCATCGTCCGGGCCAATGCGCCAGACGTAGCGATCCTTATTCACCGGCGTTGCGCCGATCTTCTCCATCGCCAGCAGGAATGTCGGCTCGTCCATCTTGGGGCCTCCGGGCCTTGTCACGGCGTTTCGCGTTCACCTTGGGCGTGACCATCTCCAAGTGCGAAGGTCGGCAACATAGCCTCTGACGGCACTTGTGGTCAACCTGTTTCTTTCCGGGCAGGAAGCCGTACGCCACACAGAACATGACGAGGTGGACCGCCACGGTCTGGCCTAACAGCGCCATGCGTCCGTAGAAGCCGCCCCGGCCTTTGCCGGAGGTCGGTCCCTGCCAGAGCCAGCACGGCGTCTCCCAGCCGGTGTGTGCGACGACGATACGCCGTACGACCTTGTCCCACTGAGACTGGCGCGGCCCGGCGTCCCGAGGGCGCTCGTCTATGCTGCCGCTAACCATTCTTGCATGACCTCGTGCTCAGGGCGCTTCTCGCCCTTTTTCATGCCGACCACGTCGCCCCATGTGAAGCCCCACTTACCGGCGCTCAGCATCGGGACAGAGATACGCGGCTTCTCCATCTGTTCCTTCAACACCTGCATTTGCTGTGCCGCAATCTCGATAGGGGCCGAGATGTTGATTTCGTCGTAGACGGTGACGAGGAAGCGCGTGCGTGGATCGCGGCGCGGATCGTTGTACCAGTCGATGATGGCCTGCTTCGTCAGGTCCGCCGCCGAGCCTTGGATGAGGTAGTTCAGGAGCTTGTAGACGTAGTCCCGCCACTTCCCGGTTTCTTCGTCGTACGTCTTGGGCTCGGGGTGATACTGGCGACCGCCGAGCGTCACGATGGGCAGGCCGCGACCGACGAGACGCTTGATTTCGTCGTTCAGGATTTTCATGCCCGGCAGAGCCTGCGCGTGGACGGCCTTGAACTCTTTCGCCGTCTTGTGGTCGCAGCCCAGCGCGATGGCGAGGCCGGACACGCCCGAGCCGTAGATCGTGCGGAAGTTGATGATCTTGACCTTCGTACGGTCGAGCTTCGTGTTGGGGCTCAGCCGCTGGATGTCTTCCATGACCAGCGTGTGAACGTCTAGGTTGGGGTTCTCGTGATAGGCAGCATGAAGCTTGCCGCTCTCAAAGTGTCCGAAGACACGTAGCTCCTGACCGTCGAAGTCCCGGTGCAGGAACACATGCCCTGCGTCTGGCAGGATGTACTTACGCACGAGGGGCAGCTTTGGAACCCTAAGCCAATCGGGGTGGGTATATCCATCAGGACGACCTTCGAAGTCCTTGCTGATGTTGAGGAAGTTCGGGTTCGTCGTGCTGGGCCGCCCCGTCCGCGTACCGCCATCGCCGCCTCGTGTCTGGTTCCAGTTGGTCGAGATACGTCCATCCGGGCGGCGCTTCGCCTGCGCCAGCCACGGCTTCATGAACATTTCCATGCACGTCTTGAGCCGGTTCCGGTAGCCGAGGGCTTGGAACAGGCGCTCGTCTTTGAAGTTGGCGGGCAGCAGGTTGACCTTGCTGACGCTCAGCTTCCCGTTCTTGCCGATGACAACCTCGCCTTGCAGGGCGTTGTTGCGGATGAGGGCATCTCCCACATCGCCATCAGCGTCGAAGTTGAGGCCGGGAGCATTTAGCGCCGTACGGAGACAATCCTCTACCCGCTCGAACGCGGCCTGATAGGTGACGAGGTCTTCCTCCAGACCTTGGATGTCCACGTCGATGCCGTCGCGCTCGCTCTCCATCAGAATGGGCAGCAGTTGGCGTTCCCGGTCGTACGCTGGACCCATGCCGCGTTCGAGCACGGACGGCAGCAGGTGGTTGAAGATGCCCTCCGTACGGTCCACGTCGCCCACGGCATAGGGTTCGAGGATGTCGCCGGGGACCAGCCAGAAGAACTCGCCCACGCTCGACACCTTGCCATTGCTGCGGCTCAGGCGGCGGCCAGTGCGGGCATAGACCATGGCGCGGTTCTCCCAGAGCCATTCGCCAACGGCGTCACGCTCCTCCGCAGGCCAGCCAAGCTTGTCGGCAGCGAGTTCCTTCAGCCCCATACGCCGCGCGTGCGGGTTGTCGAGGTAGGCGAGGAACATGCTGTCATGGAAGCGGTTCCACGGCAGCACAGGCAGGCCGAAGTGATGGTAGGCCACGCTCATGTCGTACTTGGCATTGTGGAACAGCACGGGGAAGGGGCTGGCCCAGATCGACTTCAGGATGGCCGTGGCGGCCTCCAGCGTCGTGTTGTTGCCGCTAGGGTGGCCCCAGCGCAGATAGACCGTACGACCGCCGGGCATCTTGATGGAAAACCCGGTCGGGGCAGGCGGCTTCCACGCCACATCCTCCGTGATCGGGTGCGTCTCAAAGTCGAGCACAACGCATGTCGGGGGTATCATTCTGGTGCGTCCATCCCTTGGCTAATCATCCACACGAGATAGGCCGCTTTGCGGTCCCAGCTTGCGTCGTTGATTGTGCCTCCATCCGAGAACACGACACCACTATCATAGCGGGCCAGCTTGTCCAATAGCGGATTGAAGATGTCCTCAAAGAACGTCTCGAACTCCGTACGACCGGCTGGCATATCTCACTCCATGCAACACGATGGCGGGGTTCCCATGGTCCGGGCCGCAAAGCCCTCGCCGGTATCAGCCCCGCCATCTCCCAGCCCGCAGTTACGGTTTGCGCCGTACGTTGCAACACCTCCGGGCCGTGCTCAGTTGCCCGCCATTCCAAGGCCCGTACTCCTCCGAGTTTTGGGCTCCATGTTCAGGCGGGCGTCTCGTCAGCCGAAGGGACCGCGCGGCGCTCCGCCGCCACGCCGGGGTCCGCCCATGCCGAGCGCATCGCCCAGCATCGTACGGAGGAACCGTTCGACCGTGTATTCCGCCATGGTCTTGCCCTTGGCTTTGCCCATCGCTTCCATCGCCTCGTAGACGGAGACGACCCAGACGCCGTGGCCGAGGCCAGCGTGCATCATGTCTTCCTCGCTCTGGGGCTCGTTCGTGATGTAGAGCGTGCCGGGCTTCAGATGGCTGAAGCGGCAGCGTCCCTCGCGCGGGCCGTCGTCGCGGTCCTTCTCCAGCGTGTAGCCGTCCACGACGTTGTCGCTCTCGTAGAACTTGACCAGAAGGTCAATCAGGGCCGTCTTGCCGGAACCGGCGGGACCGTGCAGCAGCACAGGCGGGCTGGGCTGCTTCGGCTCTTTGGCGGCGTCGTTCTTTTTCGTGTCGGTGGTCATGTTGTCCTCCGGGACAGTTCGTTGATGATGCAGTCAGGAATGCAACTGGCGTGCCAGCTATTCCGCCTTCTCGCGAAGCGCCTCCACGTAGAGGTCGCGAAGCTGCTCTTGCTCGGTCTTGTCGGCCTCGTTCTTGAGGAACGCCATCGCCTGACGGAGCGCGGTCGCATCGAACCCAGCCGCCTTGGCCTGCGCGAAGAAGGTTTTCTTCTCCTCCGCGAGTTCCTTCTGGCGCTCCTCGGTGTAGAGGATGTTCCCGGCGATGGTCTTCAGCAGCGCCTTCGCCTCGGCGGTTAGACCGTACGACGAATGCTCCACGGAGTTCGCCGGGTAGCCGGGCTCGTGGATCGGGCTTGCGCCGTCCAGCGGCTCGTCTTGCGCCGTACGGTTCTGGTCTTCGATGCGACGTATCGCCATGTCAGTTCCCCTCTTGGGACGGTTGGGTGGCCTCCGCCAGCAGGCCAAGGACGAACTCCTCGATCCGCGTGTGGAAGTAGCCCGTGTACTGGTTGTACTCGTCGGGCGTCACGTCTTCGCCGCCGAGGCCCAGCATACCTGCCACGGCTCCGGCCAGAAGCGCCGATGCCGCCGAGGCGACTTCCGCGTCTGTCACGTCATGGCCTGTCGCTGTCTCGATCAGGGCGTTGGCGAGGGCCTTCTCTTTGTCGGAGAGGCCGGGTTCAACTGTCGGTTCGTCTGCCATAGGTTTCCTCCGTACGGCGGGATTAGCGGCGCTTCACTCGCCCGACGCCACGTTTCGGGCCGCCGTCTTCCGAGGGCGGTTGGTAGGCTTTCGCCATCGTCGGAGCGATCTGCTCGTGACGGGCTTGGATCGTGTCGAACAGTTCGTCCGGCAGCGGCTCGACCAGTTCGAAGTTGATGTGGAACTGATCGTCGCCATCCGGGGTCAGGAAGATGCGGGTGATGACGCCGTACGGCGGGCGGCCCACGGTGTCCGCGATCTTGTTGACGTACTTGCGCCAGTTCTTGACCGACGTGACGGATAGCTTCAGCGTCACCTGATCGGCGCTCTGGTAGTGCTCCGGGGTGTCGTAGATGTCCAGCGTACGGCCCGTGGCGTCCTCGCCATAGACCCCGGCGGGAAGCAGCGCGAGCCTGCGGCGGTTCTGGCAAGCCTTGCCCGCGCCTTGCGCCGCCGAGCCCCACTTGTTCCAGTCGCACGTATTGCACGCCTCGGCCTGCGGGACGAAGTATTCCGGGTGCTTCTGCATCGTCTCGTGCGGGATCATCTCCTCATCCGAGCGTCCGAAAGCGTAGCACTTCGGGGCGTTCTGTTCGCTGGCGACGTACTTGCCCTCGTAGTAGGTGTTCTCCCAGATGGCGTCTGCGATCACGACACAGATTTCCGTGCCGAGTTCGTCATCGCCCACGCGGAACACGCCGCCCTTGGTGGACAGGTAGGAGGTGCTGACCTCCGGTTCCTTCTGGCGGAACTCCTGAGCGGCCTGACGCCAGCGCTCGTCATTGAGCGCAACAGCGGTGCCGGGCTGGCGGTTGTTGATGAGGTTCGTCATTGTGGCCTCCTAGACCTTCGTAACGGAAACGTCGGGGATGAGGATAGTCTCGATACCGTCTGGCATCTCGTCAGCCTCGACCATGTCCATGATGGCTTTATCAGAGAGCCGCTTCTGAAGCAAGTCGAACCTGCCGGTTTTCTGGATGAAGGCCCAGAAGGTCTTCCAGTCCGTGACCTTGGGCACCTCTTTGTCCTTGATCTGGACGCGGTACAGCTTCCCTGCCGCTCCGGTGTCCTTGCCCTCGTCCCGGCTCTTTTCGAGGTGCTTAATCATGTGCTGTCGGAGTTCGCTCTCGCGCTCCTCCACGGGCTCGACAATCTTGTTCATTGCCAGCCGGAACTGCCGGGTCTGGGCAAACTCGTCGGCCACGGCCCCCATGTTCTCGGGTATCGGTGCGCCGGGCTTGTTCGGGCGAAACTGTGTCATGTTGGCTCTCCTATTTGCCTCCGTGCTTCACTTGCAGCTTCTGTGCCTTCGGGTCCGACGACTTCAGGCGCAGTTGGCCGTACGTCGGCCACTCGCGGCTCATGCGGTCGAAGTCCGCCTGCGTCATCGGCTGGACGTAGTCGTCATGTGCGGCCACCACGAGGAATTGCTGGCGCGTGCCTTTGTAGAGGAAGCCCTCGGGGTGATCGGCGTTGAGTAGATACGGGATTTGGACGGAGCGCAACTCCCGGCTGATCTTGCCCGCCACGTTGCCGTTGAAGCCCTTGCCGACGTAGCCCAGCATAGAGGCAATCTCCGGCAGCATGACGGTTAGCTCCTCCGGCGTATAGTATGGCCGGATGGGCCAGTTCATGATGCTGTGGGCAATCTCGCGAGCCCGCGCCGCGCGTTCTTGGTTCGGGCTGGTTTCGTTCTCCTGCGCCCAAAGCTGCATCTTGTCGAGCGTTGCCACGATGAAGCCGTCGCCGCGCGCTTCCATCATCGCCATGCCCAGACGCTGGATGGGCGTACGACTTTCCGCCGCCGCCATGCGCTTCTCTGCCGTCATGGGAGCGTACGGCGGAGGCCGCCAGCCCTTCAGGTCGTAGTTCAGCAGGAAGTGACGGAGGGCCTTGATGCCGCCTTTCTTGAGCCAGTTCCCGACGCGGTCATAGAACGCCGGTCCCTCGGGATGCCGGGGCGGGCTCGACACGACGAACATGCGCCGGTCGCCTTCCTCGTGGTGTCCCACTTCGGCATGGTTCGATGTCAGGATCACGAAGCTGCGGTTGTCCACCTGTCGCCCCTTGCGGTAGAGGTCGCGAAGCTGGTTGCGCTCGTCTGCGATGTATTTCTTGAGGGCGGATGACCCAGACTTGGACGAGACGTGCTCGGGCTCGGCCTCGTCAATGACGACACAGAGGCTCGTCTCCATCCACGAGTTGAACTCGGACACCAGCGCCGAGGAGGGGATGCTTACGCCGTACGGCCCAAAGACCTCGCGTACGATGGAGGCCCAGAGCGACTTGCCGGAGCCCTGCTTGCCGACACCCAACAGGACGATGGCGATTTTCGGAAGCTCCGCCGGGTGCTGGACCTTGTACGCCAGCAGGTTCAGCGCGAGCGGGCGATCCTGTGCGGGTAGCGTACTGAACAGGTAGTCGTGCAGGTCCATGAAGGGCTTGATGTCGCCGGGCTCGCTCTCCGGGAAGCCTTCCCAGAGGTTCAGCGACTTGCCGCCGTCCTGCCGGTCCAACGTACGTTCGGTGGTGCTGGGGTCGAAGGCTGTGTCCCGGTAGATGCGGTGCTTCTCGTGGACCAGCCATTCTTTCGCAAGCTGGAACGTCTTCACCTTGTTGCCCTGTAGCCCGGCCTGCGAGACGAAGCGTGTCGAGTATTCGGAGCCGTTCAGGAAGGTCGCCTTGTCGAGATAGGCGCGCGTCTTGAAGTCATAGATCACGCCGTCGTGCTCGATGAAAGCCACGTCGGAGTTCATGCCCAGCACTTCGGCGTCCATCTTGCGGAGGTCATGGGCCTCGCCCACAAGCTTCTCGAACGCCTCCACGCCGTACGTCACGAGGTAGTCGTCAAGGCCCTGCTTGGTCGGCTTCCCGTCCTCGCCCTTCTCGCCGTTCGGGATCACGACCAGCTTCACGATTGCGCCGCGCTTCAGGCTCAGTTCGGCAGCGAGACGGTCGCACGCGATCCGCACGTCGGGGTTGGTCGCATAGTCGCTGTCGTACACGATGTAGACCGTACGACCGGCCCACGGGATCGTCGCGAGCACTGGCAGGAACTCGTTGGCCGCGCTCTTGTCCTTGAAGTTGTAGACGCCGCCCAGCCCGATGACCGGGAATAGCTGCGCCGCCCCGGCTGCGGCTTTCTTCTCGCCCTCGGTGAAGTAGATGGGTTGGTCGGTGCTTTCAAAGATGTCCGGCCAGTTGAGGAGCGGACTGAAATACGCCTGCACGCCCGACTGCTTCGGCTGGTCATAGCGCTGCGGTTTCTTGTCCTTCGGAGCCGGAGGCAGGCGGAGGTAGCGCACACGCGCGAACTGCTCCTCCTGTCCCTTCCGTACGAAGGTCATGGGCAGCACGCCTTGTGCGTCCGCCTCGGTCGGGTGGAAGTAGGGGATCACGAGGGCAGGGAGCGCGCGGAACTCGGGATAGATCGTCTGCGCGTTCTCAGTGTAGAACATACCCGCAGCTTCGGCGTCCTCTTTCGAGATGCCGGATCGCGCAAGGTCAAGGATTGCTTTTTCGTCCAACGCGCTTCTCCGGTCGCCTGCGAACTGCCCTTCTCTCAGGTTCTCTGATCGGGGTCAAGAGGCATCCTGAAACTCAGCGTCATCTTCGGGACTTCGAAGGTGATGGTGGCCTCGGGTCTGCCGCGAGTATGGTCCGCATCGCCCCGGAAGTAAAGCCGGGACTGCTCCGCGATCATGTCGATGAGCGACTGTCTCAAAACCTGCCAGTCCTCCGCCATCAGGCCGAAGCCCTCGGTCGCGGACATCGCCTTCAGGAGTTCGTTCTCCAGCTTGCGCTTGATGGCGTTCTTAAACGCCTGTGCTTCCATACTCATGGCTTCTGGTATCTGCCTCTCTGCTAGTCGTACGTCGATCTGGACACGCTGCGCGCCACTGTAGGGTTTGTGGTCCGGGTTCTCTCTGGGCCGCAGGTTTAGATCGTCCCAGCCAATGCTCTCGTATGTGCTGCCCTGATACCTCGTGAGCCTGTTGACGGTCAGCGGTGTGCCGTGCTGCGCCACATGAGCATCGCCGGGGATTTCGAAGCGCGGCGGGCGGTTCACGCGGATGGTATTGGCGGGCCGATCCGGTGACGCAACGATGTGGTCACGGAACATGCTGCGCGCCGCGTAGCTCGTCATCAGGTTGTCGAGAAAGCGCGACATGCTGGCCTGTGCCGCTGCGCGCTCGGCTTCCTCCGCCGCTTCCTTCTCTTTGCGCTGTCGTACGGCCTCAAGCTCCGCCAGAGCTTCCAGAGCCGGAGCGCTTGGTGGTGTTTCGAGGGCGGCGACTTCCTCCGGCGTCGGGAGCCTCGCGCGTATGCGGGGCATCTCGTCATAGTCGCGCTCGACCGGCATCACGCCGCCGAGTTCGCCCGCCAGATAGCGTTGAATGTCGCTCTCGAAAGCGGACATATCATAGCCGTCGCCGGGTTCCTTCCGCCCGCTTGATCTGCGTCGTCGCGCCATGGCTCTTGCTCTTGCATCCTCTGGGGCAGGGCTGGGGCTTGAACCGATTGCCCTTCACCACGCCCTTGCCGTTGCACACGGGACATGCAGGTTTCACGCCGTTGACGTGATCCAGCAACACGCTCCGCGCCTGTTTGTAGCTCGTGATCTTGGTGCCGTCGCCGCCCTGATCCGGGTGGTCGCTCTTGGCAA
>Ga0181351_1000533_pt1 | contig 10997 bp, 5 predicted proteins | sample Su13VDMM15SD_FD_170485 | JGI IMG/M metagenome (GOLD analysis project Ga0181351, IMG submission 170485) | Freshwater viral communities from Lake Michigan, USA - Su13.VD.MM15.S.D | ecosystem: Environmental > Aquatic > Freshwater > Lake | place: USA: Michigan | collected 2013-07-16 | reverse complement strand
CATAAGCTCTACGATGCGGTAACCAACTTGCTAGCTAATGATGGTTTTCAGATGATTGGGACAGGAAATCTAACCTCCATCTTCGATCCGTTTGGGTTATTCACAGAGCCAAAGAACGGCTGGGATAGTGTGACCGAAGACATGACAGGGTGGGAGACGAAAGTGGGAGGATACTGTTCTCGTTTCGACGGGGAGAAATCACCAAACGTGATCGCGCAGCAGACTCTTTACCCGGGCCTTCTGACCCAAGAGGGTCTCCGCGAGATTCGAGAAAAGTTCGGTCCCCGTTCGCCCGGGTACTACCGAATGGTAAAAAGCTTCCCTTGCCCTACAGGGGCAATCGATACCGTCTATTCCGAACCCGAACTCACCAAGAATCTAGCGGGTCAAAAGGGCACACCTTGGCTGGAAAGACCAATCTCAATCGCCTTTTTAGACCCGTCCTTCTCCAAAGGCGGGGATGCCGCTGCCGCAGCTTTCGGCCTTCTGGGAGTTGCCCAGATCAACGGCAAGACAATGAAGGTGCTGGAGAAGACCGAGACACTCGACCTCATGCAGCAGGTAAATGCACGGCACCGCACAAAGGACAGGAACGAACAGCTTGCCGAACTCTACATTGAGGAGTGTGTAAAGCGCAACGTAGCTGTGCAAGATCGCGGCGTTGATGCGACAGGCGGAGGTGATCCCTTCGCGACCATTCTCGCCATGAAGATGGGGCAGGGATTCCAGATGGTTAGCTTCGCTGGATCAGCTTCGGACATGCTGGTAAGCTCGACTGATAAACGAAAGGGCAAAGACCGTTTTGCCAATCGTGTTTCCGAGCTTTGGTATATCGGCAAAGAGTTCATGGCCGCTGGGCAAATCAGGGGGCTTGACCCAGCAACAATGATCGAGCTTTGCGCCAGAACGTATTCGGATCGCGGGAACAAGGTAGTCGTCGAGCCAAAGGACGAGATGAAGAAACGGACAAGCGGAAGGAGTCCAGATAGAGCCGACGCATGGGTAGGTTTGATCGAAGTTGCCCGCCGCAGGCACAACTTTGTAGCCGCATCCAGATCGGCAAAAATACCCGCAGCTTCAGCAAAGACGACCAACTGGTTCGACCCACCACCCGTGAAGAAACCATCCTATAAAGATGACTTCGGCGGAGACTTCGGCTTCGGGGGAAAAGATAGCGGCTGGGGAGAAAGTTGGGGTTGACTCACACAGAGGTTTTCGGTAATATGAAAATATATGGACAACGTCGTTTGCTTTTTAGAAGGGTTTATTGCCGCATCAGTTTTAGCCGCACTGGTCATTTGGCGCTGTGAGCAAAGTTGCATCGATTATATCCACGCGGCTAAACGAGCAGGCAGGGTAGAAGGCTTTGCTGAAGGATATAACCAAAGGGCAAAAATTGCCGTGAACGAAAAGGAAAAACAATAATGGACGAGCAAACAAAATCTCACAACGCTCGTTTCCGAAACCGAGATTACCTTTTCTTAACGGGAAAGGTATTGGATATCGGATGTGGGGGAGACCCAATCAAACTCCCCGTTCCTGCGATAGTTCAAGGATGGGATCAGCCGGATGGTGATGCCCAATACTTGGAGAGCGTAGAAGACAATACCTTTGATACGGTTGTGTCCTCACACTGTCTTGAGCACATGGTCGATGTCCCAACGTCCTTGAAAAACTGGGCAAGAGTTCTCAAGCCAAAGGGACACATGCTCATCTACGTGCCAAGCTGGACGTTCTACGAGCGTCGTAGGTGGCCTTCCAGATACAATCCCGACCATAAGGCGTCTTTCGATCTGCTCGACCCTGAGAATCGACCAGACACTCACCCCTTCTATGGCTTCAAGGACATGCGGGAATTGGGGCTAAAGTATAGCCTTGAGTTGATTGACGCACGTCTTGAGCTAGATGGTTATGACCTTGCTCAGACATGGAACCTTTCTCTTGACCAGACGTTCGGGAAAGCCCAAGCCCAAGTAGCCTTTCTATTCAGGAAACGCGCATGACTCTTCCCGTCTACGCCTATGCGCCAGAAACCCAGCGTGGGGCATACGCTCGACTCGCCAAGCATTGCTTAGACCTTGATGGGACTAAGCTCATTCTGGTCAACAAGCCAGAGCCAAAGCTTTCTTATCCGGCGGTATGCAACTACTCTTTTATGGGAGTATGCCAAGAGGCAAAGGGAAAGCCCTTCATCTGGCTGGAAGCCGACGCCATACCGTTAAAAGCAGGGTGGGCTGATGCCCTCACTGAAGAGTGGTTACTTGCCAAAAGCTATGGGAAACAGATCGTATGGTCGTCCGATTCTACTATACCTTTTGACATGTGTGGCGGCATTGGAGTTTACGGAGAGAACATACTTGAGCTTATTCCAGACAGCGTTTGTCAAGCTGGGTTTAAGGATGGCTTTGATGGCTACCTGCTCAAAAACCATTCTGAGAAGATACACAAGACGCGGCTTATCCATCACTCCTATGGGGAGTTCGCGGATAACGGAGTCGCGACACTACACCAAAAGCCAAAGCCCCGTGCAGAAGCCGTCGTATTCCACAAAGATCAGTGCCAGACCTTGATCAATCCCAAGGCAAACCATTTCGGTTCTTCCGGCGATTTAGGGGATATCATCTATCTTCTCCCCATCATCCAGCAGATGGCGGGGGAGAACTGCTTGTGGCTATACGACCGCCCGTGGACTCGTCCTCTCAGGCCTTATTTTGACTCTATAGCCCCTCTATTACGTGCTCAACCATATATCAGTATGGTGAGCTTTGGTGGAGAAGGAATTCTAGACCTTTCCCCTTTTCGGAGTGTTCACACAAATCCGAATACGCTGCTCTACAGTCAGGCACTGTGGGCCAATAAAAAATACGGTCTTGAGATGCCCTTGGGGGATAAGCAATGGCTTTATGCATCGCCTGCCAAGGAGTCCTCGGGGAAGGTGGTCTTTTCCAGAAGCGCAAGATACCACAACCCTTACTTCCCGTGGAAAGGGTTAGTTGAACACTACGGATCGAAGGCTCTATTCATTGGCTTACCGGAAGACCACACGGATTTTTGCGCGAACTTTGGTGAGGTAGAGCATTTCCCCACCCAGAATTTCCTTCAAATAGCCGAGATCATCGCAGGCTCAGAGCTTTTTATCGGAAACCAGTCCAGCCCTTTCGCTGTCGCTGAAGGCTTAAAGCACCCAAGAATACTAGAAGCTTCGGGGCTATATCCAGACTGTGTATATCCCCAAGCCGCTAACTTGCCTTCAGTCCAGCACATTGTGGACGGAGACGTAGTCTTGCCCGCAACGGACGGTATTCCTTCGACGATTATCCCTAGCCTTGGGCCGAGCTTTCAATCGATCAATCGATCTCTCGTTCCCCCCGGGTCATGGCGCTATCCCAACGAAAAGTCAGAGAACATCCTCCGAACAATCGTGTCCCGTGTAGCCGCAAAAGAGGGCATCAGCCATGCGGAAGCGGAGAAGAAGGTCTATGATTACCAGTGCAAAAGACTGCCCGAGCACTTTCGGGAAGACACTATCGACCTAGCTCTCTTCAACAAAGCTTTGGCTAACGCCCAAAAACACTAATACCTATGCTTGTCATTATCCCTATCGGAGCAAAGTCCGATGAATCTAATCTGGAATTGCTATCCTCGGCTATCGTATCTCTCGGAAACATCGGAAAGCACTCGGTCAAGTTGGTGTCTGTCCCCTCTTTACTAGAGCAGGCAGAGAAAGCCGCAGAGAAGCTACGGAGTGCCTGCACTGATGTTACCTGCGTCTCTACCGAAGACGAGTTTTCCGGCGGCTGGTTCATTGGTTGCAATCGTATGTGGCGATGGACAGTTCTGCATCTTGATAGCGAGGAGAACTCTTCGCCTTGGCTTTGGATGGAACCAGACTGCTGTCCGGTAAAAGCAGACTGGCTTGATACTCTCGCCAACGCTTATCAGGCAAGCGGGAAGCCCTTCATGGGCCATGTCCGACCGACCAAGTGGAAGAACCCAGATGGTAGCACCTTCACAAAAGATGGTGACAACATGCTTCTCGGGAATGCCGTGTATCCGCCAATGCTTTCTCGAGACCAGAACATAGCCCCGCTATTGACCGATTTGGGCTATCCAGACCCTCGTAGCCATGCGCCAGACCCTTGGGATGTGTATTTGCGCTGGTTGATGTTTAGGCGCGGCGTAGCGAACTCTATGCTGCTTCGTGACCATTGGAAAACGCAGAAGTATGCGCGAAAAGAAAAAGGGCAAATCGTCTTCCAAAGCTGTGACGATGAAGACGAGATAGGAGTTATAGAATCCGAAGCGGTCCTTATTCATGGCTGCAAAGATGGGTCGTTGCACCGTATAATTATAGGGGTAGCCGAGGAACCCAAAAAGATGGCTGCTCCTGTTCCTGCTCCTGTTCCGATTCGCGCTCCTGCTCTTGCTCCTACACCACCCGTGGTAAAAAGTGCGCCAAGGCCGATTCAAGAGGTCCAGAGTCTTCCCGCTTTACCCCTAGACGAACAGCACACTAAATATCAAAAAGTGTTACAATATGTGTTGTCTTCAGGCAATGTCAGACTTAGCGATGTTGTCGCGGCTACCAAAGTGCCGAAGAAGGACATTTTGGCTATACTGCCAAAATTAGGATACCGAATTAAATCCGGAGGATGGATAGATAAAAAGTAAACTTGTTATGAAAAACCCAGAATTCTTAGAAGTGCTACAACCCAAGCACAAAGACCTAATCGTCCGTAATGCCCAGAGCTTTATGGCGGAGAAGAAAGTTGCTCAGGCTATTGAGGATGCGCTGAACAGCCTCAACCCGTTCCCCGGCGTCGTCGGTCATCTCAAGTTCACTATCTCTGTCGATACGACGGGAATCAATGTGAGTGCCGAGCAGGTAAAAGCTCCTCAGACTTCGGTCATCCAGCAGCCTTCGGCATAGTCCGGAGACTCGCCGAGTTTCTCATCGACCTTCTTTAGTAGGTCGAGGGAAATAGCTGTCTTTGAAGGGATATCACATCCGCATGCCATACAGGAGTGCTTAAACACTTCTGGTGCTCTGTGGATTTTTCGTCCCCCCATGATCTCGGTGACTTTTGAAGCCAGCCAGCCACACCATTTGCAGCCGATCACACCCTTCTTTGGACAGGCCGCGCAGATATCGATCCGCCTAGCTTGCTCTTCAGGACTGACCAGCTTCTCTCCTCCACGCATCTCCATCATGGTCGAGATAAACCGATGCACGTCATCGGCATTGTAGAAGCGGGCGACTACACCAATCTCTTCGTGCGGGATGGCGGGATTAGCCGCGATCATCGCTTCTTGGACTTCAGCAGTCCAGCCTCCGGACATATGAATGTCGCAGGCACTACGGTGGGCGCTGATGCGGGTTAAAAGCGCAGAGTAACTCCATGCGGAGAACACCACGCCCGTTTCAGGTTGAGTGTATGTCCACATGCCACCAATTGGTCGGGAAGTATCTAGTATTCGTCTCATCTCTTTTTAGTTTCGTCGTATGTTTGGACTCCCATACCGAACAATGCAAGAGTAGACATGACCATTCCTTTCGGAACTCCCTGCTCTTCCATGATCTTACCAACTTCACCAAATGACATCGGGACCACCATGCGTTCTAACTCTCCAAAGGGAGTAACTTTTTCGCCGATCACGTTCTCGCCTTGAACCATGTTTGTGATTGAGCCAAATACAGGGCTGAGTTTTGACCGAGCAAACTTAGCCAAGATATTGACTGGAGTCGCACCGCCATAAGGGACCTTCTCTCCTCGGATATCTACAATCTTACCCGCTGAAGTCTTGGTCTGTCCAGAAGCCAGACGAGCAAGAAGGACGGTCACCTGTTGCAAGCCGGACAGTGGGTCGATACGTGAGTCGCCAAAACGAATCTTGCCAAAATTCGTAGAGCGCGGGTCTGTCTCAATAGGCTTGTCGTCATCCTCTTGCGCGAGCATCCCGAGCATGTAGACAACAGCGATGCCCGTGAGAAACTTGGCATACTCTTGGAGGACAAGATTTTTAGTCCGCCCAGACGCCGAGAAATACGGCATACCGAGCAGGAGTTGGAATCGACTAGCCACAAGACGCGGAGCAAAGAACACGGTATTAAGACCTTCAGCAGCTTGGCTGAACTTCCCTAGATCACCGCGTCCAGTTGCGATATTGATATAATCAGCAATAGCCTTTGATTCCTCTGGAGTAGCCACTGGGCCTTTGCGGAAAGCAAGCAGCATCGCATCATAGCTGTCTGCCCGCAGGTTGTTCAAGAAAGTCACGTAGCTACGCTGAGAACCACGAACAAGTCCACCGAACATCCACCACGGGATTTTATCGACCCAGAGTGAGGCAAAGGCTTCTTCCTGCTTTGCCATAGACGGAGTTGCGTCCATGTCAGCAAGGAACAATTTGTCTCGTTGATACAAGGCATAGTTTGGTCGGTTTTGTAGAGCTAGCTTCGCTTTAGTCTCAGCTTCTTTTGAGGCAAAGGCTGCAAACATAGGGCGAAGGTTTTTGATCGCACGAAGAGGATTTCCCAAAACGATAAAGCCACCTTGACGAAGAACTCCGCTAAAGTCAAAGCTAGTTAGGACAGCACGGGCTGTATTAAACGTCTGACTTATCCCACCAAGAAGTTTCTGAGTAGTAGTCCGATTAGCGAGCTTCTCCTCGAACAGAATCCTTGTCCAATCTAACTTGAGCATGTTAAGTTTGGCTTCCAGATTTTGCTTTTCCTTATCGGTGGTATGCGCGATCTTTGGCTTGCTGAAATCTCTGTTGGCAATTTTCTTTCGCAGCTTCTCGATCTGGCGAGTGATGCTCTTTTTATCCCTAGCCAACTGCTTTGCCACGGGGTCAGCAAGAGCATCTCTGACTGCTTTACGCATGCCGTCACGCACCTTTACAAGCGCATCACGTTGGGCGCGTTTCGCTTTGAGATTGGGGGTTTCTATAGGAGCACCTTTTGGTCTTACCCCGATATCCCCCGTATCGATCTGGCGATTAAGTTCGTCGATGGATTTATTCAAAGCGTCGTCCGCCATCTTTATACGTTGTTGGTCGGTCTTCTCGCGTTTGCCTTGGATGGCTTCACGCAAGGCATTATACTGCTCACGTAGCGCCTCTTGTTGAGAGCGGAGTTGGTCGATGACAGGACCAGAAGCTGTGTTGCTAGATTTTTTGGCGAAGTCCTTTTCATTGATACGCCGCTCAATGTCTTTGATGTTCCTTTGGATTGCTTTCTCAGCGCGATCATTTATCTGCTCTTGAGTCAAAGACGGATCGCCTTCAATCTCAACACGTATAACGTGAAGTTGCTCACGCAGCGCATCCCTCTGATCCTTGAGGACTTGGATACGAGCCGTCTCTGGGACAGGTTGTGTAGCTGGCTTGGTAATGTCCCGCGTTGCTACTTTCTTCTCCAAGTCTGTGATTTCCTTTTGAAGCTGGTTCACCCTTTGGCGGATACGCTGAGAAGGCGAAGGTTGAGAAGGACCGACAAGGTTGTTCAGGATTTCTTGAAGGCGATCACGCTCCGCTCTGAGGTCGTTCGCCGCTTGGTCATACACCACGCCCGCTTTCTTCGGTGCTTTTTCCTTCTTCTTGATCTGGGCATTAAGGTCCACAATCTGGTTCTTCAGACGTGTCTTGATGCTGTCTAAGGTAGACTTAAGTTGCTTTGAAGAAGTAGACTGAACCAGATTGTTTTCCTGCATGACCCGTGTGATCTCCTTCTGAAGATTGCGGATAGCCTCGGATACGGGATCGCGCTGTTGCCCTGAGCGTGAGGGGGGAATAGAAGCCTTCGCGTCTTCAAGAGCAGAGGTAAGTTGGGAAAGTCTGCGAAGCTCGCGAACCTTCTTTGCTAAATCTTCTCCTGAAGGGAATCTAGGTTTGCCATAACCAGAGAAAATATCGCGAATCTCACGCTCGGTCATCAAAGGAAACTCCTCTTGGAGGTCTTTAGTGACCGCTTTGAAGATATCCTCAACTCCAGAAATACCTTCTTCCAGCTTTTGTTTTACCAGTTCATAGACAAGTTTCGGACTAAGCTCTTTACCTTCCTTGGCATCTGCTTTGATGCGAGCCATCGGTGAAGTTTTAAGTTTCTTCTCCTTGGGTGCCTTCTCCGCTGGTGCTGCTTTCGGAGTTTTCGGGGCTTTCGCTGCTGGAGCGGCTGCTACAGGGGCTTTTGAGTTCTCATACAGAGGCTCAAGATAATCCGTGATATCTTCACCGAACTCTTCGACCATCTTCTCGGACCAGCTTTCCAAGGTAGAGGCTCCCTCGGCGATATAGCTTTTTCCAACAAGGGTAAGATCGGCAATATCTTGGGCAGACAGACCCACAATACCTGCGTCAGCGATACTGAATTTGATGTCTCCAGCCTCTTCTTGAACCACCTCTGGTGTCTTTGCACCAAAGAGTCCTTTGCGTGCGCGTAGGCGTGCCCTAGCAGCGTCCACGCTGTCTTCTAGCACCTTGGCTGGGTCGGCACCTTTCTTCACTGCTGAAGCTCGCGCAGCCTCTTCGGCTTTTAGGATAACAGCAGCCTCTTCAAGGAGCTTGGCTTCCTTCTGAGCTTCAAGTTTACCCTCTTCACGGGCACTCGCTAAAAGGTCTTCGAGACGGGCTTCTTCACCAGAGGTCTTCCCTGACTTCTCAAACTCGGCCAGTTTCTTCTGGAGAGCTTCGATCTTTGCAAAAAGCTCTTCAGTCTGGGCACGCTGCTCGGGATTAAGAGGACGTTCAGCCGCAGCCGTTCTCATGGACACCATCTTCGCTAGGGTATAGTCCAACGCTGAAAGCATCTTTCGGGCGTTCAAAGAACGACCTTGTTCAGTTCCCGAAACGTCGCTAGCATTCCATGCCTCTTGGAGCTTGGTAATAGCCCTGTCATAGTCTTCGCGAGCTTTCTCTTTTTCGCTCTCTGTAGCGTTGTTTAACGCCTCAGTCGCTCGATCAAAGTTGAGAGTCCTAGTGACTAGTTCGTGCGTTAAAATCGCAGTATCTAAAGCACTGATTTCCTTCGATTTTTTATTTAAGTCCTCGACAAGCTCTTCGCCTCTCTTTGAGTTCATGACGAGCGCACGTAAAGCCTGATCCCACAGAGCGCCAAAAGATTGACGAACGGGAGCAAACACTGGAGGAAGACCGAGCTTTGCACGGGCTGCATCCACAACGTCATTGGCAACACCAATAGGGTTTTCCGCTTCCACAGCCGCTGGTGCAGGGGCAGCAGCCTTTTGGCGAATCCGTGCAGGTGGCAGAACAAGTTTTTTCTTAGCCGCAGGAGCAGGAGCAGGAGCAGGAGCAGGAGCAGGAGCAGGAGCAGCCGCAGGAGCAGCCGCAGGAGCAGGAGCAGCCGCAGGAGCAGCCGCAGGAGCAGGAGCAGCCGCAGGAGCAGGAGCAGCCGCAGGAGCAGCCGCAGGAGCCGTTGTAGCCGTTGACGCTGGCAGAGGAGTAATACCTGCTGCGGCGTTGACGGCATTCGTGTAGAACCAATTAAGGGTCAGGTCATCGAAGGCGGCGATATTTACGTTGAGCCGTTGAATGATACCACCCAGCCATGCTTTGAGTTCACGCCACAAGGCTTTCATGCCAGAAGGGAGGGAAGCAAAATCCGCAGACTGGTATTGCTCAGAAAACTTGGCGATCACTTCTCTCGCGATACCCGCGTCGTCCAGATTTGGATACCTTGCTCTGACCTGATTAACTAGGTCGGGAACTCGGCGATCAAGAATTTTAAGGACTCTGGAAATGTCCGCTTCGGAAGCAAAGGCATCTACGCCAGCGTGACCGATGATCTCATGGATGAGAACCTCGCGGATGCGGGCTGCACTAGAAAAGCTGTCAGCGACAACAATCACGGTCTGCGTGCGACCATCAACCCACGCTTCAGTGAATCGGCTATCGGCTCCTTGGCTATTAAGGGAGTCACGGATATCCTGAAACTCGTCAGCGTTGTCCAACTCGTCTCGGGTAATAACCCTGACCTGAAGAGGCGACTTGTTCTTCGCCATCACTTGGTCGACTACGGTCGTCACCTTTTCAACGGGAAGACCTGTTGGTGTTTGTGGAGCTTGGCTGAACCGGATGTCCCTATTGTCGGGATTAAACCTCTTCGATGGAGGAATGATTTTGCCTTTGGAGTCACGGGTAATTGCTTCAGACGATTTGATCTGGCTGGAGTCATAGACCGCATAGTTGTCGGCAAACCGTTCACGATTCACAAAACCATCATGCCCATTCTCCAGAAGCCACTTTTGGAAACGAGGAGATTCGATAAATTTCCACGCTCCGTCACGGATTGACGAGGCTTTATCGGGGAAGGCTTTGATAGCGGCGTCCTGATTTTCCTTGTTGCGGTAGTCCCATAGTTTCTTTGTCCGAAGATAGACCGTGTAGAGTTTCGCTGGAGTCTTGTCATTCCACGGGCGATTGAAATTTGCGTAATCCTCCGCGAACTCTTGGTTCTCAGAAAAGAAGATTGGCGAGCGAACCGAATCACGCTCATCCAGAGTTCGGCCTTTTGAGTTGTCAAATATAGTGAATCTGCGCTTCTTAGTGCCGTGATAAAGGCGGACAGGGGTATACCCAGCAGCCTTAGCCACAGCGTCTACGATCTTCTGCAATAGGCTCAGGTTCTCTTCTGGGTTTTGAGCAAGCTCAAGATACTCAGCGTCTCGGTCGATGCGTGTGTCTGCCTGACCACCTTGGCTGAACTTGATGTCTCTTGTGGAGCTTTCCGGCTTTGTGATACGGAACCCGATGTCCCCATAAGGCGTGCGGGAAAGAACGGCGTTAGGTAGCTCTTCACGTATGAGAGCTTCTAAAGACTGGTACGTATACCCCTTCTGAAAAGTCCCTTTGCTGGTTATTACTTCTCTTGGCCCAACCAGTTTAGTTTTTGGGTTATTGAGGCGCGATTTAATATTGTTCCAGCCCATGACGCTGACAAACGCAGAGCCACCGGGTTTAAGTTTGCCGTATATCTG
>Ga0181351_1000531_pt1 | contig 11031 bp, 10 predicted proteins | sample Su13VDMM15SD_FD_170485 | JGI IMG/M metagenome (GOLD analysis project Ga0181351, IMG submission 170485) | Freshwater viral communities from Lake Michigan, USA - Su13.VD.MM15.S.D | ecosystem: Environmental > Aquatic > Freshwater > Lake | place: USA: Michigan | collected 2013-07-16 | reverse complement strand
AGCTCAAAACACATCCGTTGGCTCTGGCGCTTTGGGCGCAAACCTTGTTGGCACAACAAATACCGCTGTTGGATACAACGCATTGAATGCCAACACCGCAAGTAATAATATTGCAATTGGTGCGGGTGCATTAGATGTAAACACAACAGGAACACCCAACCTTGCAATCGGTGTTGATGCACTTGGCGCAAACATTGTGGGTACAGGAAACATTGCGTTAGGTCACAACACTTTACTGTCTTCTACATCAAGTAACAATATCGCAATTGGTAATTTGGCGGGAGACGCAATCACTACTGGCAACTCCAACGTTGCAATTGGTACAAACGCTTTAGGGGCAACTACAACTGGATCAAACAACGTTGCTATTGGCAATGGCGCAGGCGATGCAATAACTACAGGCATTCAAAATATTGCAATTGGTTCAGATGCTCTTGGAGCCGTAACAACTGGAACGAGCAACATAGCAATAGGTCATAACGCTGGCGATGCTATAACAACAGGCACTGCAAACATTGCCATTGGTTCAGAGGCGCTTGGAGCAGTTACAACAGGATCAAACAATATTGCAATTGGTGCTGGCGCACTTGATGTATTAACTACTGGCACACCAAACTTGGCAATTGGCACAGATGCTCTTGGAGCAAACATTGTTGGTGTTGATAACCTAGCTGTTGGTCACAATGCTTTGTTAGTGAATACGGTAAGCGAAAACATTGCTATTGGCTCAAGAGCAGGTGATGCAATAACTACTGGTACACCAAATTTGGCTATTGGTGTTGATGCTTTAGGTGCAAACATTGTTGGTGTTGACAATCTAGCGATTGGTTACCAAGCGTTGTTGGTGAATACAGCAAGTAATAACGTTTCTATTGGTTCAAGAGCAGGCAATGCAATTACGACTGGCACTCCAAACCTTGCAATTGGTGTGGATGCGCTTGGTGCAAATCAAACTGGTACTGGTAACGTTGCTTTGGGATTTAACGCCCTGCTCTTGGCAACATCAAGCAACAACATAGCAATTGGCGCAAATGCAGGGGACGCAATCACTACTGGCAACTCTAACGTTGCCATTGGTACAAGCGCACTTACAGCAGTTACAACAGGCTCTAACAACATTGCCATAGGTAACGCCGCTGGCGATGCTTTGACTACAGGAGTATCAAATGTTGCAATTGGTACTGACGCTTTAGGTGCAAACCAAACAGGTACAGGAAATATTGGCATTGGAACTTCTGCCTTGTTGCTTGCAACCTCAAGTAACAACATTGCTATTGGTAATGCGGCTGGTGATGCTATTACCACAGGCAACGGTAACGTTGCCATTGGAACAAACGCTCTTGGCGTTACAACAACTGGATCAAATAACGTTGCAATCGGTAATGCCGCTGGCGATGCTTTGACAACAGGCGTTCAAAACGTTGCTATTGGTACGGACGCTCTTGGCGCAAATGCGGTAGGCACTGGTAACGTAGCTATTGGTCATAACGCTCTGTTGGCAAATACAGCAAGTAACAACATAGCGATTGGTGCTTTGGCTGGTGATTCAATCACTACAGGTACGCCAAACTTGGCAATTGGCACAAGTGCATTGGCGGCAAACCAAACAGGTATCAACAACGTTGCAATTGGTCACAACGCTCTGTTGGTAAGCACATCAAGCAACAACATTGCTATTGGTGCAAATGCAGGAGACGCAATAACTACTGGCACACCAAACGTCGCTATTGGCACAAACGCCCTTGGAGCAGAAACAACGGGAGTAAACAACGTTGCTATCGGTTTTGAAGCTATGCTTTTACAAGTTGGAGGTAGTCACAACATTGGTATTGGAGCAGAGGTTCTTAAAGCCAATGTCAGCGGCGAACAAAACGTTGCAATTGGCTCTAAAGCTCTAAGTTCCCAAACATATGCAATAGGCAACCTTGCTATTGGGTATCAATCGTTATTTTCTAATACAACTGGACAAAACAACATTGCCATTGGCGCAAATGCTGGCTATGCAATTACAACTGGACAAGACAACGTTGCTATTGGATATTCATCTCTTGCAGTCTCCACTGGTGTAGAAAACATTGCAATTGGAACATTTGCGCTTAGTGGATTTTATACTGGAAATTATTCTGTAGGAATTGGATATAAAGCCGCTGAATATAATTCATTTGACAAAATTGTAGCAATTGGGCATAAGTCGTTAAACGTAAATGCAAGCGTTGGAAACTTAGGTGTTGGCTATCAAACTTTACTTATAAATGTAGGTGGTGCATACAACACTGCCATAGGCGAATCAACTTTAGTGGCTTGTAATGGCGGTTCATACAACACTGCTGTTGGTTATAACGCTATGAACGCCATTACAACAGGTTCAAACAACACTGCTGTTGGTCGTAATTCGCAATTTTATAGTACTACTTCAGTCTCTAATACATCGGTAGGCGATCAAACTCTTTATTACAATCAAGGTAATTACAATACAGCTATTGGTTATATAGCTATGGAACAAAATACAACTGGCTATTACAACGTAGCTGTTGGCGCTGAAGCTTTATATCTAAATACTACTGGCTATGAAAACGTAGCGGTTGGCCTTGCGGCTTTAAGGTCAAACCAAACAGGCATCAACAACGTAGCCATAGGCACACGGGCATTGCTTTTAGCTACCATTGCAACCAATAACGTGGCTATAGGCACAGACGCTGGCACTGCCCTTACAACAGGGTCAGACAACATTGCAATTGGTCACAACGCTCTTGACTCAGCGCAAACTTCTGGCAGAACTATTGCCATCGGTACAAATGCATTGGGTGCGCAAACTGTTGCAGGCAACTCAAACAATATTGCAATTGGCTACAACGCTGGTCTGACTATCACTACGGGCGCAAACAATATTGCTATTGGTACAAACACACTTGACCTTCTTACAACTGGCACAAATAACGTTGTAATTGGCACGTCGGCTGGCACTGCTCTTACCACTGGTGTTGATAACACCCTTATCGGACACAATGCAGGCGCGGCATTGACAACAACAACTCAATCGGTGGCTGTTGGCTCTAACGCTTTAGATACTGCCACTGTAGCCACCCAAACCGTCGCTGTGGGCTATGCCGCCTTGACTGCTGTTACTACGGGTGTAAGGAATACGGCTGTTGGTTGGAGTGCTGGACTTGTCTTATCTACTGGTGTTGACAACACTTTGATTGGTAACAATGCAGGTGCGGCATTGACCACAACAACCCAAACAGTTGCCATTGGATCAACTGCACTTGACACTGCAACAGTTGCAACAGGCACTACTGCTGTTGGATACGCCGCACTAACGGCGGCTACAACTGGTAACCAAAACACTGCTGTAGGCTGGTCTGCTCTTGTGGCTGTAACTACTGGCGCAACCAACACGGCAATCGGCTACAACGCTGGTAACGCAACGACTACAGGTACAAACAACACCTTTGTTGGAAACGCCGCTGTGGACACCACTGGTGGCGCTACAGCAAGCAACACCATTGTCTTGGGTAACAGTGCCGTAACCACCTTGCGTTGCCAGACAGCCACCATATCGGCTTTGTCTGATGAGCGTGACAAAACAGACATTCAAGACTTGCCAATTGGCTTGGACTTTATCAACGACCTTAGATCGGTTCGCTTTACTTGGAATCAGCGTGATGGGGGTCGTGTTGGCTTGCCTGATTCGGGTTTTATTGCCCAGCAATCTCTTGCGGTTGTTGAGCAACACAATGCTCGTTGGTTGGGCTTGGTTGAAGATCAAAATCCTGACCATTTTGCAATGACACCGGGCAAGTTGATCCCAGTCCTTGTTAAAGCCGTGCAAGAATTAAGCGCCCAAGTAGAGGCGTTAAAAGCAGAAGTTCAAACACTAAAAGGGGCGTAACGTGGCTGATGGATTAAGAAAAGTGATGATTGCAACACCTTCATACGATAGCAAAGTCGATGCTTGGTATTGCAACGCAATGGTAGAGACAGCAAAGCTTGGTCTGATCAACGGAATTAACTTTGTCCATGTGGTGATTGCAAACGATGCATTGATCCAAAGGGCAAGGAACGATCTGGCAAAGATTGCCGCAGAAGGCGACTATGAGTCCGTCATATGGATTGATGGTGACGTGTACTGGAACCCTGAGTGGGCTTTGGAGCTTGCGAATCGACCTGAAGACATTGTTGGTGGCACATATCGTAAGAAGACAGATGTCTCAGAGATGTATGCAGTCAACATTGATGACCTGAATATCTATGAAAACGGTTTGATGAAGGCAAACAGCCTTGGAACTGGGTTTGTCAAAGTTTCTGCAAAGGCTCACAAGGAAGTCTTTAACTCTTCACAGCCTTACAAGAACACTGGAGGCAAAGACAGCCACATGGTGTTTGACATTGCCATCATTGATGGTGAACTAATGAGCGAGGACACCATTTATTTTGAAAAGCTCAAAAAGCTTGGCTATGAGGTTTGGCTTGATCCAAAGATGACTCTTAGTCACATTGGTGGCAAAAAATACGATGGAGACTTTGCTGAGTTTGCAAGGCGAGTACAAGAGGCAAGCCGTCAACCTTCAATGACAACACACTAAGAAGTAACAACGGAGTAACAAATGCCAGAAATTCACGAACTCGCTACTGAGACTGATAAACGCCTTAGTGTCCACGAAGCGATTTGCGCAACTAGATACGAAGGGATTCAGGCTCGATTTGACGAGGGGTCAAAGAGGATGGCAAAGATAGAGTACCTGCTGTATGCGGTAATCTTGGCTGTGTTGTTCGGCCCCGGCGTTGCCGCCGAGTTTGTGATGAAGGTTTTAGGAGCGTGACATTGAACCGATCACACTGGCACTGGCTGCAATTGCTGGAATTAAGCAAGGCATTGCTTTGTATAAGGATGCCAAAGCCGCAGGCTCTGACCTCTACAAAGTAACCAAGGAGATTTCAGGATTCATTGGGCAGTTCTTTGAGGCGCATGAAGAAGTAAAGAAAGAAGTCAAGCGCCAAGAACTTAACCCACCAAAGGAAAAATCGCTCAAGGCGCAAGCTCTTGAAAACGTGTTCAACCAGATTGAACTTGAGCGCCAAGCGGTTGAGTTGCGTGAGTTCTTGGTCTACCACACTGACCCAGCGTTGGGTGCAGTTTGGTCAAGGTACGAAGCGGAATTTAAAAGACTTGCAAAAAAGCATGATGAAGAGATAAAGCAAGAGGTGATAGCAGAACGGAAAAGAAAATGGCAACGTCAGCAAATGATCGACAGACTGCAAAACGACGCTCTGATTCTTGGGGCAGTGCTAATAGTGATTCTGGAAATATGGGGGCTGATGTACGTCATTCATTTGAATCGGGATACGTAGTTGTTGCAATGTTGTTGATGGTTCTGATTTGCTTGGTGATCCCGTTGATGGTGATGCTGTACTTTGATTCACTGGCGCTAAACAAAAGGACAGAACGTACAGAGGCAAGGATTGAAAAACTGTTAAAGAACTTAGAGGAAAAGGAAAAACAATGATTCCAATAGTCGCATCCCTCCTCGGTAGCTTGGCCCAAAATGGGCTGACACTACTGTCCAGCGCTATTCAAGCCAAGGGTAAGGAAGTTGTTGAAAAAACTTTGGGTGTAAAAATACCTGACGACCCAACCGCAGAAGATGTCAGCAACCTGCGCCAGCTTCAATTTGAGCATGAAGAGCGCCTGCTGGAACTAGGTATTGAGAAAGCCAAGATGGAGTTGGCTGAACTAGAGGTGCTTGCCAAGGCCGCGCAAAATGACGCCGACAACATTACCGACCGCTGGCAATCAGATATGTCTAGCGATTCTTGGTTGTCCAAGAACATACGTCCCATGTCGTTGATTGCTATTTTTCTAGGCTATTTCTTGTTTGCAATGATGTCTGCCTATGGGTACAACGCAAACGAGTCCTATGTCACGTTGCTAGGTAACTGGGGGATGCTGATAATGGGCGCTTATTTTGGCGGTAGGACTGTTGAGAAACTTGCAGAAATGAGGAGCAAGAAATGAGCTTAAGCACCGAACAAGCTGCGTTTTTGCTGGACATGTGTAAGCTAATCCAGTACGCTACAGACCAAGGATTCGTGGTGACCGGCGGGGAACTTGCCCGCACTCCCGAACAGCAAGCCATTTATTTTAAGACGGGGCGTTCCAAAACAATGAATTCTCTTCATTTAAAACGGTGCGCTATTGATCTGAATTTCTTTAAAGATAGATGTATAATTTGGGACAAAGCAACTCTTTCGCCTTTAGGTGTGTACTGGGAGTCGTTGAACACCAAGAATCGTTGGGGTGGCAACTTCAAATCTTTGGTAGATTGCCCGCATTTTGAAAGGAATGTGTAATGCCACAGGCAATGACCTTTTCGTCCTTGAAGGATGATGTTCGCAGTTACTTAGAGCGGGGCGCCTCTGCCGCCACTGACCCTCTTGTTTACGCCCAAATTCCCAAACTCATCAACCTCGCAGAACGGCGCATTTCACGTGACTTAAAGATTCAAGGTTTTCAAACTGTGGTCACCACCAACATGCAAGCGAATGTGGCGGTGATGGCAAAGCCAGACCGCTGGCGTGAAACGGTATCAATAAACATTGGCACAGGTGGTGCAAGCAATTCTCGTCTCACCATTTACGGCCGCTCTTATGAGTATTGCAGGTCTTATTGGCCTGACCAAACACTAACAAGTGCACCTGTTTTTTACACAGATTACGACTACAAGCATTGGCTTTTTGCACCTACTCCTGACAGTGCTTACCCTGTTGAAATTGTTTACTACGAACTGCCTGCATTGCTTGATGATGAAAGTCAAACCAATTGGTTGACTGAATTTGCGCCTAATGTGTTGCTGTACGGCACGTTGCTTGAAGCAACACCTTATTTGAAAAATGATGAACGAATTCCCGTGTGGCAGCAATTCTATCAAATGGCTGCTGGTGCACTTAGCCAAGAAGACGACAAGAAGGTCATTGACCGTGCATCGTCAAGACAAGAGGTATAACGATGACTGTCTTTACTAATATCTTTGGCGGCTCTAACATAGCGTCAAGTGTTGTTTCTTATGCTTCAGTAAATTTGACTGATGCTATAACTGTATTCAGTTGGCCTGTGGAGGCGTCAACAGGTGTCAACTTAATTGCTAGCATCATGGATGTGACGCAAACAGCAGCAAGTAAACAGCTGTGGTTGCCACCTGCAAATGAGGTGTCCGTTGGGCAAACAGTCCTGTTCAACAACCCGGGCGCTTATTCTTACACAGTGCACAATTCTGCTGGCACACAGATTTTGAGTTCTGCCGCAGGCACTACATACCAAATTTATTTGACTGATAACAGCACAGCGGCAGGCACATGGCGGACATTTCAATACGGGGCTGCCGTGTCTGCCGCCAACGCTGCCTCACTTGCTGGTACAGGAATTATTGCATTAGGCTCATTGTTGTCGCAGTCAATGCCGGCGCTAGTTTACATAAGTGACTACTCAATTTTAGTTCCAGATCGTGCTAATACTTTTGTGTGGACAGGCGGTGTGGGCATCTTTACTTTGCCACTTGCCTCAGTTGCAGGAAACAACTGGTTTGTGCAGGTTAAAAATGCCGGCACAGGCACTTTGACCATTGCAACAGTTGGTTCCAATACTATTGACCTTGCATCTACACTTGTCCTACAACCACTTGATTCTGCTATTGTTCTGACTGATGGTACCAATTACTACTCACTTGGATTTGGGCAAGCTGCCATTTTTTCGTTTGACTACATCAGTATCAATGTGGCGGGGACAGGCAATTACACACTGTCTGGTTCTGAATTAAACCGTGTCTCCTATAACTTTACAGGTGCTTTGATTGGTAATCGAAACATCATTGTACCCAACACCATTCAACAATACTGGGTTACCAACAACACCACAGGTGCCTTTACACTTACTGTAAAAACAGCGGCGTTGTCAGGCGTAGTTGTTAACCAATCCTCCTCTGCTATTTTGTATAGCAATGGTTCGCAGGTTATTCAAGCAGAAACAGCCGGTATTAGTGTACCTTTGCCTGTTGCACAAGGTGGCACAGGCGCAATCACACCTGCTGCTGCTCAAGTCAACTTAGGACTAAATCCCATTGACGGTGGTGCGTTTTAATGGCAACAACCCCTATTGTCATCAAGTCGCTTCCTGGCATCAAGCGGGATGGCACCAAGTTTGAGGGTGACTTTTACGTAGATGGGCAATGGGTTCGGTTTCAACGTGGTTTGCCAAGAAAGATTTTTGGCTACCAAAATGTCACCAATTACTTAGCTGAAACAAGCAGGGGCATTAAGACATTTACTCAAAACGGGTACATGTACATTCACACAGGTAGTGCTAGTTACATTCAAATGATTACTCTGAATGAGCAGGGGTTGCCAGGTCCAACAATAGACAAAACTCCTATCACCATTAATCAAAACTTAAACAACTTGTGGCAGTTTGATGTTTTGTACGACTCAATCAGTTTGGTGCCAAGCAACAAAATTATTGCTCAAGTTGCCCCTAATTACACCTCGCTATCCAACACCCTTAACGGGCAAGTGTTCTACGGGGACTTGACAACCAATGACAGGTTGGTTGAGTTGACTATTCCAACAGGGGTTGATGCATCAGGTGGCATTTGTGTCCTTCACCCCTACCTTACTGTTTTCGGGGAAGATGGTTCACTTGGCTGGTCAGTTCCAGGCAACCCATCTGATCTTACTGGCGTGGGATCAGGAAATGCCCGTATAGCTGCACAAAAACTTGTAAGAGGGTTACCCCTAAGGGGCGGCCCAGGAAATGCACCTGCAGGCCTCTATTGGTCACTGGACGCTGTGATTCGTGCATCGTATGTGGGCGGCAATCAGATTTTTCAGTTTGACACTATTAGCAGTCAGAGTTCTGTTTTGTCTGCTGCCTCCATCATTGAGTATGACGGTTCATATTACTGGTGTGGCACTGACCGCTTTATTTACTTCAATGGCGTTGTTCGTGACTTGACCAACAACATGAACCTCAACTGGTTTTTTGATGGCTTGAATCGTGTGGCGGCGCAGCGGGTGTTTGCTTTTAAAGTCCCACGCTTTGGTGAAATCTGGTGGTGTTACCCACGAGGCTCCGCCACAGAATGCACCCATGCTGTCATTTATAACGTGCGTGAGAATTCTTGGTATGACACAGAATTGCCTAATGGTGGGCGGGGGGCAGGAGAGTTTGCAACCACTTTTGGTCGCCCTTTCCTTACCGGTGTCTTGCAAACTCAAACTCGTGTTGCCCCGGACATTAGAACAACAGAAACAGGTGATATTCGCACCACGCTCACCGGTGCTATTCGTATTACCTACACAGGTGACAACTTTAAGTTTTGGCAACATGAAATAAGTGTAAATGAGGTAGACTTAAACGAATTAAACGCCATTGAGTCATACTTTGAAACTGCTGACATGAGTGCACTGGTTACACAAAACCACGAAAAGTCTTTGCGTTGCACAATGCTTGAGCCAGATTTTGTGCAGGTAGGAGAAATGACTGCATCTATTTCAGGGCGCGCAAATGCAAGGTCTGTTGAGGTGCAAACAGAGCAGCGGGCGTTTCCTGCTGTTGCTACTACGCCCTATGAACAGGTGCTGTTTTTCAAAGACATTAGACGTGAGATGCGCTTTAGGTTTAGTTCAAACATCATTGATGGGGACTACCAGATGGGGCAGATTCTTGCTCACATTGAAGAGGCGGATGGCACAGTGCTTGGGGGTATCATTTGATTACTTTGCCAGTTACAATTGAATTGAGAGATTGGGCGGATCAGTTGTCGCTTGACTTAGCGCAATTTGCGCCCATTCCAAGGCTGAATGATGAAAAAGATTGGCAAGAGTGGGGAGTGGCATTTTGCGCCATCTCTGGCATTTGTCAAAAGAACCCGCCCAACCCGTTGGATTTTACTGACTGGCGTGACTGGGCTTGTCGGTTTGTGCAAACAGTTTATTAAGGTGCAATAGTATGGAACTAATAGACAGTAAACAAAAGATGCTGACAGTGGGTCAGATCCTTGAGATTGATACTACAAACTCAAAGGAACAAGTACCTTTTGAGATGGTAAAAGCATCGTATGCAAAAATGATGACTTACCCAGGCGCACAAGCATTGCGCTACGGTAACACATCATTTGTTGCAATGGTTTCTCAAAAAAGTCCAACTGTAGCAGTTGTGTATACAGCAAATGCAGACATTGCGCCTAACGTGCCTATCAACATGATGCGACTTTTTGATGACCTACAAAAAGATGGCATTGCAGCTGTGCAAATGAATGTTGATGAGCCAGAAAGCATTGCCGCACTGCAACAGCTTTCACAAAAATACAAAATTCAAATGCAACAGCCTAAACCTGGTGCGTATGCAGCAACAATTACTTTGAGCACAAGACAAACGCCTGGATTGGCATTAGGAGTATAACATGGGATGGTTTAGCTTTATTACAAACCCAATTTCAAACCTAGTAAGCGCTGTTGATGACGCTGTTTTTCAACCTGTTATTGAAACTGTTTCAGATGTAGGAAGCGCTGTTGATGACACTGTTTTTCAACCTGTTATTGAAACTGTTTCAGATGTAGGAAGCGCTATTGATGACACTATTTTTCAACCTGTTATTGAAACTGTTTCAGATGTAGGAAGCGCTGTTGATGACACTGTTTTTCAACCTGTTATTGAAACTGTTTCAGATGTAGGAAGCGCTATTGATGACACTATTTTTCAACCTGTTATTGAAACTGTTTCAGATGTAGGAAGCGCTATTGATGACACTATTTTTCAACCTGTTATTGAAGCTGTTTCAGATGTAGGAAGTTGGGTTGACGACAATATTATTGAACCCATTAAAGAGGACCCAATCAAATTTATTGTTACTGCTGCAGCATATACATACGGTATACCGGGACTTACGTTTGCAGGGGCAGGGACGGCAGCGGCTACGGGTATAGCGGCAGGCGGTTATGCATTAGCGCAAGGTAAAGACTTTGATGAGGCTGTAAAAG